>Ga0315906_10003768_pt1 | contig 19910 bp, 13 predicted proteins | sample LakEriMetagenome_4_FD_203526 | JGI IMG/M metagenome (GOLD analysis project Ga0315906, IMG submission 203526) | Freshwater fungal communities from buoy surface, Lake Erie, Ohio, United States - Buoy 2 MA122 | ecosystem: Environmental > Aquatic > Freshwater > Lake > Lake biofilm | place: USA... | reverse complement strand
ACTCGCGCCGCCATTTCCTCGGCGGCGTCACCGCCACCTCCCTCGCCTTCACCTTCCTGCCCTCCCGGGTCTGGGGCGCCAATGACCGCCTCCGCATCGCCGGCGTCGGCGTCGGTGGCAAGGGGTCGAGCGACATCGACCAGGCCGGCAACCTCGGCGACGTCGTCGCCCTCTGCGACTGCGACGAGACCATGCTCAAGCCCAAGGTCTCCAAGTGGGGCAGCGCCAAGGCCTATTCCGACTTCCGCCGCATGTTCGACGAGATGGCCGGCAAGATCGACGCCGTCACCATCAGCACCCCCGATCACAACCACGCCCTCGCCGCCGCCCTGGCCATGCAGCGGGGCATGCACGTCTACATCCAGAAGCCGATGACCCACGACGTCTGGGAGGCCCGCTGGCTCCGGGACCTCGCCCGCAAGCACAAGGTCGTGACCCAGATGGGCAACCAGGGCACCGCCGAGGACGGGCTCCGCGCCGGTGTCGAGGCCATCCGGGCCGGTGCCATCGGAAACGTCCGCGAGGTGCACGTCTGGACCAACCGTCCCGTCTGGCCCCAGGCGCCGAAGGTCACGAGCCGTCCCAAGGACACCCCGCCGGTGCCTGGCACGCTCAACTGGGATGCCTTCCTGGGGACCGCTCCCGACCGGCCCTACAACGCGGCCTACCATCCGTTCAACTGGCGTGGATGGTGGGACTACGGCACCGGCGCGCTCGGCGACATGGCCTGCCACACGGCCAACCTGCCGTTCATGGCCCTCGATCTCGACGCCCCGACACGGGTCGAGGCCGACTGCGAGAAGCCAAACCCCGAGACCTATCCGGGCTGGGCGACCGTCACCTACCGCTTCCCCGCCCGCGGCAACCGCGGTCCGGTGAAGTTCGTCTGGTACGAGGGCCAGCTCCCCGGCGGCATCAAGAACCTGCCCGGACTGCAGTACTTCTTCGGCGAGAAGCCGACCGACAGCGGCAGCCTCATGATCGGCGACAAGGGCGTGATGTACTCGCCGTCCGACTACGGCGCGTCGTGGAAGCTGCTGCCGGGCGACCGGTTCAAGGACTGGGTCGCCCCGGCCCCGACCCTCGCCCGCAACGGCAAGGGCGACCAGGGCATGAAGAACGAGTGGGTGGCGGCCATCAAGGGTGGCCCGAAGCCGTTCTCGAACTTCGAGTACGCCGCCCCGCTCACCGAGGCGATGCTGCTGGGCAACGTGGCCATCAAGGCGGGCATCCCGCTCGACTGGGACGGCCCGAACTTCCGCCTGCTCGGCCGCAGCAAGGAGGCCGAACACCTGCTCCGCCGCCAGTACCGCAAGGGCTGGAAGGCCTGAGCCGGTCCTCGGAAGACCCTCTCGACAACCCCGGCGCGCGGCCCGTCCGCGCGGCCGGGGTTTGTATTTCTACTCAGGGCCGACAGCACGTCCGCGCGTTCGACGGAACCCCAGGATCCTATCGGCCGAGTACGAATCCGATTTTGCACTGGCAGATCCCGCCGGCGGTTCCCATCTTCTTTGAAGAATCCCCGAGGTCCTTCCATGAACACCGTCCCCAAGTCGTCCGTCCCCGGCAGGAAGTCCGCCGGCTTCACCCTGATCGAACTGCTCGTCGTGATCGCCATCATCGCGATCCTCGCCGGCATGCTCCTGCCCGCGCTGGGCAAGGCGAAGCAGAAGGCGCAGGGCATCCAGTGCCTCAACAACCTCAAGCAGCTGCTCATCGGGTGGTCGATGTACTACAACGACCACAACGACCGGCTCGCGCTCAACTGGCTGGGATCGCCGAACGCGTGGATCAACGGAAACGTCGCGGCACTGCCCGGGGCCACCAACGAGGCCGACATCCGGACCGGCAAGCTCTTCACCTACAACCCGACGGTCTCCATCTACAAGGATCCCTCCGCCATCGAGCTTCCGAAGTCGCTGAAGGCCCAGAAGAACAAGATCCCCAAGGGACTGGTCCGGACGTTCTCGATGAGCGGCCGCATGGGCGGCAGCGATGGCAAGGATGGCGGCGCGGACACGTCTTGGGTCATGGGACCCAAGTACCCGCAGTTCAAGAAGTACTCTGACATCATGAACCCCTCGCCGTCGGGCTCGCTGGTGTTCATCGACGAGAGCAAGGAGACGATCGACGACGGCTACTACGCGACCAAGGCCCCGCCGAGCGACATCTGGCAGAACTCGCCCACCGCGCGCCACGGCAAGTCGGCCGCCTTCTCGTTCGCCGACGGCCACTCCGAGATCTTCCGCTGGAAGGTCCTGAGCGTCGACCAGGGCCTCGACGCCTCCTCGAAGACCGGTGTCGGTGGGAGCACCCTGGACGACCTCAAGAAGATGCAGCGCACGGTCGTCCCGCCCGAGGACGTGAAGTAGCCGACGTCTTTCGTCCCAAGCGCAGGCCACCTGGCCCGCGAGGGATCCTGTTCCGACAAAAAGGCTTCCCGGCCTGCACCGCGATTCCTAGCCTCCACACCGTCACACCATGAGATTCGGCATCAACTCCTTCCTCTTCGTCTCCCCGTTCACCACCGACAGCGTCAAGCTCTTCCCCAAGTTCAAGAAGTGGGGATTCGACTCGGTCGAGATCCCCGTCGAGGACCCCAGCCACATCGACGCCGCCAAGGTCCAGGCCGCCCTCCAGAAGAACGGTCTGGTCTGCGGATCGATCTGCGCGTGCATGGGTCCTGGACGTGATTTCCGTGGGACCGACGCCGAGCAGAAGACGGCGATGGACTACTGCAAGGCCCTGGTCGACCAGGCCGTGGTCCTCGGCCATGCCAAGATCATCGGCCCGGTCTACTCGGTGGTCGGCAAGGCCGATGCGGTCGAGCCCGCCCAGCAGAAGGTCGAGTTCCAGCTCGTGGTCAAAAACCTCAAGGAGCTCGGCAAGTATGCCGAGTCCAAGGGGATCACGATCTGCGTCGAGCCGCTGAACCGGTTCGAGACCGACTTCCTGAACACCTGCGACCAGGGGCTGAAGCTCCTCAAGGCGGTCGGGTCCAAGGCGCTCCGGCTGCACCTCGACACGTTTCACATGAACATCGAGGAGAAGAACCAGGCGGCCGCGATCAAGAAGGCCGGCAAGCTCCTCGGGCACTTCCATGCGTGCGGCACCGACCGTGGCACGCCAGGGGGCGACTCGCTCGACTGGAAGCCGATCGTGGCGGCCCTGAAGGCGGTGAAGTACGACGGTGACGTGGTCATCGAGTCCTTCACGACCGACGTGAAGGTGATCGCCCGCGCCGCCGCCATCTGGCGCCGCATCCAGCCGACCCGCGACGAGATCGCCGTGGATGGCCTCCGCAATCTCCGGAAGGCCTTCGGCAAGAAGTAACCCTACCTCCTCCACGCCATGAACCGCATTCTCCTCTCCGCTCTCCTCGCCCTCGCCTCCCTGGTCGTCCGTTCCCAGGCGGGCGACACCCTCATCGCCGCCCCGAAGGGAGCCGCGCCACGGGTGCTCTTCAACGGCCACAACCTCGAGGGCTGGGCGGGCCTGCCCCACCACTGGAAGGTCCAGGAGGGCGCCATCACCGGCTACACCACGAAGTTCGCCCCGCTGAAGAACAACACCTTCCTGGTCTGGACCAACGGCACCGTGGGCGACTTCGAGCTCCACCTGAAGTACAAGATCACCGGCTCCGGCAATTCGGGCATCCAGTATCGCAGCGAGCTCAAGGACCCGGCCGAGTTCATCGTGGGCGGCTATCAGGCCGACATCGACGGCTCCCCCCGCTACAGCGGCATCCTGTATGAGGAGCGCGGACGCGGCATCCTGGCCGACCGCGGCCAGCAGACGCTGGTGAAGGCGGTCGACGGCAAGACCCAGATCCAGGTCTCCACCACGCTCGCCAAGACCGAGGATCTCCAGAAGTTCATCCGGTCGGAGGACTGGAACGACTACGTGATCGTCGCCAAGGGTAACAACGTGATGCACTTCATCAACGGCCACCTGATGTCGAACTGCGTGGACCTCGACGCCGCCAAGGCCCCGACCCGCGGCATTCTGGCCCTGCAGATCCACGTCGGACCGCCGATGGAGGTCCAGTTCAAGGACATCCGGCTGTACCCGCTCGACGCCAAGCGTTGAGCCGGCAGTCCGGCCCTCCAAAACCCGCCCGGATCCCCAGGGGTCCCGGCGGGTTTTCCATTCCTGGGAAGCGCCGCAACCGGATCGGGGTCCACCCGAAGTCCTTCCCAACCGAGGATGGGTTGCCCGGGGTCTCCAACAGGATCCACCGCACTCAGCAAGTCCGGGCGCCGCCTCCAGGATCCCCCGATGCATCGAAGGCGCTTCCGCAGCTTTCCCTCATCCCGCCTCCGCCGGGAACCCTGGGGCCACGAGGGAGGGACTCCGGACCCCGCCATTCCCCCGTTTCTCCCCTTCTCCTCCCTCCGCGTCGCCACGCCTCCGCGGGCGGATCCCCGGGGCCTACTCGTAGCGAAGCGCCTCGATCGGGTCCAACTGCGAGGCCTTCATCGCCGGGAAGAATCCAAAGACGATCCCGATCATCGCCGCCGAGCCGAACGCCAGTGCCACGGAGTTCGCCGCGATCAGGGTCGGACTCTGCATCATGCCCGACAACCAGTCGGACGCCCACCAGCCCAACCCGATTCCCAGGAGCCCGCCCACCACCGACAGCGTCAGCGCCTCGATGAGGAACTGCAGCAGGATGTCCCGTCCCCGCGCCCCCACTGCCAGACGCAGGCCGATCTCACGGGTCCGCTCCGTCACGCTCACCAGCATGATGTTCATGATCCCGATGCCCCCCACCACGAGCGACACCCCGGCAACGCCGCCGAGGAGCAGGGTCAGGACGCGCGAGGTCTCGGTCGCGAACTCGCTGATCTCCTGCTGGGTGCGCACCAGGAAGTCGTCGTCGCGTCCGGGCTGGATCCGATGCCGCTGGCGGAGGATCTCGGTGATCTGGCCCTGGACCGAGGTCAGGAGGGTCGGCTCGGTGGCCTGGACCAGGAGCGAGCGGAAGGTGGTGTCGCCCGTCAGCCGCTTCATGGCACTGGTGTAGGGCACGAGGACGACGTCATCCTGGTCGCTGCCCATCATGTTGACCCCCTTGGGGGCGAGGAGTCCGACGATGCGGAAGGGGGCGTTCTTGACGCGGAGGATCTGGCCCACCGGATCCTCGCCTCCGAAGAGCTGAGTGGCGGTGGTCTTGCCGATGAGAGCCACCTTGTTGGCATTGCGGACGTCGGCCTCGGTGAAGTTGTCGCCCGAGGCGAAGCGCCAGGTCCGGATGTCGGCGTAGTCGGATCCGACGCCCATGATCTGGGGGTTGGCGTTCTGGTTGCCGACGGCGACCTGGGCGAAGCTGCGGACCTCGGGGCTGACCCCGGCCACGCCCTCGACCTCCTTCCGGATGGAGTCGAAATCCCCGAGCGTGAGGGTTCCCGCCGTGCCGAACGCCATGCGGAAGCCGCCGCGGGAGGCGGCGCCCGACATCACCATCACGACATTCTGGCCGAGGGTGGAGATCTGCTTCTCGACCTGGGCCTTGGCCCCGTTGCCGAGGCTGACGACCGCGATGACGGCGGCGACGCCGAAGATGATCCCCAGCATGGTGAGCAGGGATCGGAGGAGGTTCCGGCGCAGGCCCGTGAAGGCGATCTTGAAGGCGGCGAGGATGATCATGGGCGCTCCGGTCAGGCGAGTTTGACGGCGGCCTGCTCCTGGGTGAGCCGGGCCAGCTCCTCCTTGGCGTTGAGGCGCTGCTCCACCGGGCGGTCCGTCACGACCTTGCCATCGCGCATGACCACCATCCGGGTCGAGTAGCTGGCGATGTCGAGCTCGTGGGTGACCATGACGAGGGTCATGCCGGCGGCGTTGAGCTCCTGGAAGATGTCCATGATCTCGATGCTGGTGCGGGAATCGAGGTTCCCCGTGGGCTCGTCGGCGAGCAGCAGGGTCGGCTCGTTGACAAGGGCACGGGCGATGGCCACGCGCTGCTGTTGTCCGCCGGAAAGCTGGCTGGGGGTGTGGTCGGTCCGCTTGCCCAGGCCGACCCGTTCCAGGGACTTCATGGCGCGCTCCCGGGCATTGTTGAAGCGCTGGCCGCCCCGGCGGTAGAGCATCGGCAGTTCCACATTCTCGAGTGCGGTGGTGCGGGCCAGGAGGTTGAAGCCCTGGAACACGAAGCCGATCTTCTGGTTCCGGAGATCAGCCAACTCATCGCGGTTGAGCGATCCGACGTCGATGCCATCGAGCAGGTATTTGCCGCCGGTGGGGCGATCGAGGCAGCCGATGGTGTTCATCAGCGTGCTCTTGCCGGAACCGCTGGAACCCATGATGGCGACGAACTCGCCGGGGTTGATCGTGAGGGTGACACCGCGGACGGCCTGCACCTCGACCTCGCCGGTGATGTAGCTCTTCCGGAAGTCGACCAGCTGGATGACCGGGACCATGGGGAGTTCGTGGGGGGCGGCTGGGGGTTGGACATCCACGACCCGCTCACCGCATGCGCGGGGCGCCTCCGAACGGACTGCCACCGAGAGGGGAACCGGCGCGGGGCATGGAGCCCGCGGTGCTGGAAGCGGTGTCGGCGACGGCAAGCCCGGTCACGACCACCTCACCCTCCTTGAGACCCTCGACGATCTCGGTCTGGGATCCATCGCTGATGCCAGTCCGGACCGAGACCGCCTTGAGGGCGGGCTTGCCGGGGGTGGAGGACTCGGTGTCGACCACATAGACCGTGCGGATGCCCGGGGCATCGGCTGAGGCGCTCGCGCCACCGCCTCCCCCCATACCCATCATCCCCATACCCATGCCTCCGCCACCGCCCATGCCTCCGCCCTGCGACATCTGGGCCCGCATCCGTTCGCGGAACTGGCGCATCTGCTCGCGCTGCTCGGGGGTCAGGGTCTCGTCGAATTTCTTCCGCTCCTCCTCCGTGGGACGTCGTCCCTCGGCGACCCAGGGTGGGGTCGGCAGGTCGGCAGGTCGGGACGATCCCGACACCGCATTGGTGCCGGCGGCCTTGGCGACGGCGTCGTTGGTGCTGGAGATCCGGGTGCCTTCGGGCGGACGGAAACGGAAGGCGCCGTTGGGGATCCGGACGATGTTGGTCCGCTCGGCGGTGATGATCGACGCGTTGGCGGTCATGCCGGGCCGGAGCTTGCGGTCCGGGTTGTTGACGTCGACCACCGTGATGTAGTTCACCACGTTCTGGTTGGTGGTGGGCGCGAACCGGACCTGTCGGACCTTCCCGACGAACTGGCGTCCGGGGAAGGCATCCACGAGAAAGGTCACCTTCTGGCCTTCCTGGACCCCGCCGACGTCGGCCTCGGACACGGCGGCCTCGATCTGCATCCGGGTGAGGTCGTTGGCGATCTGGAAGAGCTCGGGGGCGGTGAAGCTGGCGGCGACGGTCTGGCCGGCCTCGACACGGCGGGAGATGACCACGCCGCCGATGGGGGCGTAGATGACGGTGCGGTCGAGGTCGACCTTGGCCTCGGCGAGGGCCGCCTCGCGCATCTTGACCCCGGCCTCGGCCTGCAGGAGGCCGACCTGGGTCTGCTCGAATTCGGTCTGGGAGATGAGGCGGCTGTCGAACAGCTGCCTGGCCTGCTTCTGGTTGAAGACCGCGAGCGCCTCGGAGGCCTTGGCGCTGGAGAGATCGGCCTCGGCCCGGGCGAATTTCCGCTCATAGGTGGAGGGATCGATCTTGGCGAGGACATCACCCTCCTTGACCACCGTGTTGAAGTCGGCCTGGAGCTCCGTGATGATGCCCGAGATCTGACTGCCGACGGTGACGATCTTGACCGGGTTCAGGGCACCATTGGCGGTGACGCTCTGGGTGATGTTGCCGCGGGCGACCGCATTGGTGCGGAACTCGGCGGTGGCGGCCGCGGCCGTCCCCTTGCCAGCCTTCCACTTCGTATAACCCCAGTAGCCACCGCCCGCGAGGGCCGCGACCACCAGCCAGATGCCCAGGGAACTCTTTGGGGAGGAAGCCATGATGGTTTGGATCGTCCGCGGAGCGTCGGTGGGATGGCCAACCCGGGGCAAGCCCTCCAAAGCGAGCACGGACGCACCCCGAGACCCTGGGCGCTGGGATTGGTTACAGGAGAGTGGACGGGATCCGGGGACGGGGCGGAAGGTCCGGTCCATCGAAACGGACCCTCCAGCACTCGACCCGCACCTCTCAACTCCCCCATGGCCCGCCCTTGGAGGTCCGGCTACGTTCCGTGCGCGGCATGCTGCGACTCCTCCTCACCTCCCTCCTGTTCGGGTGGCTCCTCACGCCACCCCTCCAGGGCGCTGAGCCGGCCCCGGGTCGCGCAGGACTCGCCTGGCCCACAGGAGCCCGGTCGGTCGATGCCCGGATCCCGGGGTGGCCCGTGACCCGGGTGGCGGGACGCATCTCCGCCGCCACCGGATGGGAGGTGTTCCTCGAGCCCGGGTCCGACCGTCCGATCCGGGCGACGTTCACCAACCTCCCGCCTGCGGAGGCCCTGCGGAGGCTCCTCGGGGGACTCAACTTCTCGCTGCAACCACAGCCCAAGGGGCCGTCCCGACTTTACATCTACGCGTCGGACCGGGATCGGGCGACCCAGCGCATCGTCGCCGACGACCAAAGGCCCGGACGCATCCCCAACGAACTGGTCGTCCGACTGAAACCCAATTCCACCCTGACCATCGAGGAGATCGCGGCCGCCGTCGGGGGACGTCTGATCGGCAAGGCCCCGACCCTGCGGGCGTATCGGCTCCAGTTCGACACCCCGGAGTCCGCCGAGGCGGCCCGGAAGAAGATCGCGGAGCTGACAGAAGTCGCAGCCATCGAGAACAACTACCGATGGGAAGCCCCAGACGACCCCGATGGCGCTCCGGGCAGCGGCCCCACGACCACCGCAGCGGCCAGCCCCACCCTCAAACCCCGGTTGGCCCCCGACGGAAAGAACACCGTGGTCGGCATCATCGACACCGCCGCCCAGCCCATGAGCGCGGACAAGGAGGCCTTCGTGCTGTCCCGGACCGATCTCGTCGAGGGCCGTTCCTCCGATCCCGGCATCTGGCATGGGACCGCGATGGCGGAGGAGTTCCTGCGGGGTGTCTCTCTGACCGACACGGCGGCCGGCGGCTCCGCCGTGCGGCTCCGTCTCTACAACGCCTATGGGGCGAATGAGACGGCCACCAGCTTCGACGTGACCCGCGGCGTCCTTCAGGCCGCGGACGATGGCGTCCGCATCCTCAGCCTGAGTCTCGGAGGGCCGGAGCCCAGTCCGATGCTCCAGGAGGCGTTGGCGTCGTTCACCGAGCAGGGTGGCCTCGTGTTCGTCGCCGCCGGCAACCAGGGCAGCGAGGCCCCGTTCTATCCCGCGGCGGATCCCCGGGTGATCGCGGTGACGGCCGTCAACCGCGAGGGAAGTCCAATGCCGTGGGCGAATCGCGGCAACTACGTCGATGTCGGCGCCCCCGGCGTCACCTACATCCCCTTCCAGGGCCAGACCTGGGTCGTCCGCGGAACCTCACCCGCGACCGCGCTGACCGCCGGGATGGCGGCCGGCTATGCCGACCGGACCGGAGCCCCCCTCGGGGCCGTTCGGGAAACCCTCCTCCGGGACCTCTCCTTCCAGCCCAAACCCTGACTGGATCGACTTTCCCAAAGGGCAAAACCGGTTGTCACACGACATCCAGGCAAAAAAAACCCCGCCCTGGCCGTATGAGACAGGTCCCTTCTACCGAAGAGACCAGGTGGGAACAGCGGGCAGCCTGCCGCCTTCCTATATAGGAGGCCTGGCGTGGGACTGCTTAGGTAACCGCTTTGATGTTCCCGAGGTTGAGATAAGGTCGAAGGACGCTGTCTCGATTCACGCACCGGGCAGGGAAAACTGAAAAGGAACAACCGACACGGGGACGCTAGGCCCCGGATGCGTCCGGTTCAAGCGCGGCGGTCCTCCAATTTCATCCCACCTCAGGAATCCGGGCCGACAACGACAGGATCCAGCAGACGGGATCCTTCGAAGAGCCGGTTGAGAAGCCTCTCGTGACGACATCCCGGGAGTTCCGGGTCGCCCCTAGGCCAGGAGCTCCTTCACCACCCGGCTTTCCTCGACGCCGGTCAACCGCTGGTCGAGCCCCTGGTACTTGTAGGTGAACCGGTCGTGTCGGATCCCCAGGAGATGGAGCACGGTCGCGTGGAAATCCCGGATGTGCACCGGGTTGTCGACGATGTTGTAGGAGAAGTCATCGGTCTCCCCGTAGACCGTCCCGCCCTTCGCCCCACCACCGGCCATCCACATGGAGAAGCAGCGCGGATGATGATCGCGACCGTAGTTGTCCTTCGAGAGACCGCCCTGGCTGTAGATGGTGCGTCCAAACTCGCCGCCCCAGATGATCAGGGTGTCCTCGAACAGGCCGCGGGCCTTGAGGTCCGTGATCAGGCCGTAGATGGGACGGTCGATGTCCTGGCACTGCATCGGGAGGCGACCCGCGAGATTGCCATGGTGATCCCAGTTGTTGAGGTAGACTTGGACAAAGCGGACGCCCCGCTCGACGAGGCGCCGCGCGAGGAGGGCCGTGTAGCCGAAGGTGCCCGGCTTGCGGGCCGATTCCCCGTAGAGCTCGTAGGTGGACGCCGGCTCGTTGGCCACCCGGGTCAGCTCCGGCACGCTCGACTGCATCCGGAAGGCCATCTCGTACTGCTGGATCCGGGTCTCCGTCTCGGGATCCCCCAGCCGGCGATGCTCGAGTTCGTTCAACCGTCGGAGCCCGTCGAGCTGGAGCCGTCGGAGATCGGACGGAACCCCGGGAGGATTGTTGATGTAGAGGATCGGATCGCCAGCACTGCGGAAGGAGACGCCGGCGTGTTCCCCGGGAAGGAAGCCACTCGACCAGAGACGGGCGCTGATCGCCTGGATCTGCTCCTTGTTCGTGGGCTCCGCGACAAGCACCACGAAGGTCGGCAGGTTCTGGTTCATCGAACCCAGCCCATAGCTGACCCAGGATCCCATGCAGGGCCGACCCGAGTTCATGTTGCCGGTCTGCATGTAGGAGATCGCGGGCTCGTGGTTGATCGCCTCGGTGTGCATCGACCGGATCAGGCAGATGTCGTCGACGACCTTGGCCGTATTGGGCAAGAGCTCGGAATTCATCCAGAGCCCGTTCGATCCCACCTGGCTGAACTTGAACTTCGAGGGGGCGATCGGGAACCGGGACTGTCCCGAGGTCATGGTGGTGAGCCGCTGCCCCTTCCGGACGGAGTCGGGGAGGTCCTTGTCGTACCAGTCGACCATCTTGGGCTTGTGATCCCAGAGGTCCATCTGGGCGGGACCGCCGACCATGTGGAGGTAGATGACCCGCTTGGCCTTGGGGGCGAAGTGGGGCACGAGCTTCTCGACGGGGTTTCCCTCGGCGGCCCAGGAACGGAGATCCTGTCCGAGGAGGCTCGAGAGGGCGGCGTATCCGAGCACGTTGCGGCCGCGGCCGAAGAAGTGGCGTCGGGTCTCCCGTCGGGCGAATTCAGTGATGGGGTCCATGGTGTCGGTCTCCTGGGGTCGCTGGGGGTTACTTGTTGAGGACCTCGTCGAGGTTGAAGAGCTGGTTGGCCACGAGGGTGAGGGCGGCGAGGTCCGGGGTTGGGACCGCCCCGGCGGGCCTGAGTTCGCCGAGGCCCATCAGCTGGTCGGCAGCCTCCGGCCTGCCCCGGTAGAAGGCGGAGAACTCGTCGAACGACCGGCGGACCATCCCCTGCTCCTCCGGGGTCAGCGGGCGCAGAAGGAGCCGTTCCGAGACCCGCTCCACCGCGCGGTGGGGATTCCCGGACGCCTCGGTCCAGGCCATCTCTGCCAGGCGTCGTGCCGCCTCGATGAACTGGGGATCGTTGAGGGTCGCCAGTGCCTGCAGAGGTGTGTTGGTCCGCTCGCGTCGGGTGCACGAGACCTCCCGGCTGGGCGCGTTGAAGATCTCCATCGATGCCGGGGGTGCGGCGCGTTTCCAGAAGGTGTAGAGGGAGCGTCGGTACAGGGCATCCCCGGAGTCCCGCTCGTAGCGCTTGGTGTTGCTCTCGGGCATCGCGACCGCCTCCCAGACCCCTTCGGGCTGGTAGGGCTTGACGCTGGCGCCACCAACCTTGGGCACCAGGAGCCCGCTCGCCACCAGGGCGTAGTCCCGCACCATCTCGGCATCCATCCGGAACCTCGGGCCCCGGCTGATGAGCCGGTTCTGGGGATCCTTCTCAAGCTTCTCAGGAGTCACGCGGGCGTCCTGACGATACGCGTGGGACATCACCACCTGCTTGAAGAAGTGCTTCACGTCCCAACCGCTCTCGCGGAAGTCCACCGCCAGCCAGTCGAGGAGTTCCTGGTTCACCGGGGTCTCCCCCATGATGCCGAAGTCCTCGGTGGTCTTCACAAGTCCGGTGCCGAAGAGCTCCTGCCAGAACCGGTTGACCGTGACGCGGGCCAGGAGGGGGTTGTCGGGGGACACGAGCCAGAGGGCGAGGCCCATCCGGTTCCGAGGGGCCCCCTCGGGCAGCGGGTTCAGCGCGGACGGAACATCGGCCTCCACGCGCTCGCCGGGCTTGTCGTACTGGCCCCGCGACAGGATCGCCGCCATGGGCTTGGAGTCGGGCTTCTCCCGCTGGATGTGGGTGACGGGATGGCGCTGGCGGATGCCTTCCCGCTCGGCCTCGAGTCGGGCCAGGGCCTCGCGCGCCTGGAGCACCGGAGTGAACTGGGTCCGGGTGAACGTCTCCTGCAGGACACCCCGGACCTCGGCGTTCCAGTCCGAGGCCGGCTTCCCGACCACCTGAACGAGCAGGGAATTCCGGGCCAGTGCCGTCACCTCGGTCGGCGTGAGAACCCGCGAGAAGATCCGCACCTCCTGCAGCGCCACGCCGTCGAAATGATCCCCGCCGGAACGCTGGGCGAACGTCAGGGGCGCCTGGGCCCGGATGGTCCCGGTGAGGGGCCTGTCGGTCTCGATGGTGACCTCGACCGGGGCGCCATCCACATGGATCGAGACCCCCGAGGCCTTCCCGGAGCCGTTGTAGTTCATCCAGACATGCTGCCACTGCCCCTTCCGAACGACGGACTGCTTCGTGGCCACCTTGATCGCGCTGTCGGGCCACTTGTGGATGATGTGGGTGGCGAACTGGCCCCCCTGCACCCAGAGATCCCAACCCCGGTAGGACTCCGACTCGGGATCCATCCGGGCGAGGACGGCGGCCGTGGCGTTGGAGTCGGAGGGGATCAGCACCCAGCCGCCGAACGAGAAGGCCTGGTTGGTGTTGAAGCCGCCAGCGTCCTCGACCCGGGCGGTTGCGCCCTTGCCGAAGACGGGGGCGGGACCGAACAGGCCGTTGGTGCGGAGGGTGACAGGCCCGGTGGTCGGCACCTCGATCCCCTTCCCGGCCACGGTGACCGGGAGCGGATTGGTCTGACCGGAGACGAGGGCGGCCCGGAAGGTCTGTCCGGGGATGTCCAAGGCCGACTCCAATCCGGCTTTCTGGAGTCCACCGATCCAGCGTTCCATCGCCGGACCCGCCTCAGAGCGGGCGCGGTCGACGGCCTTCTTCGCGGCATCGATCTGGCCCGGCAACGCCTTCCACCGGTCCGCGTCCACGGGGTCGGTCACGACGACCATGCTGGCGTTCGCGCCGTCCTTCACGTTGCCGTCGAATCCCGACTGCTGGGTGTTCCTGAAGAACGCCGCCATCGAGTAGAAATCCCGCGTGGTGAACGGGTCGAACTTGTGGTCGTGGCAGGCGCTGCAGTTGGTCGTGAGCCCGAGGAAGACCCAGCCGGTGGTCGTGACGCGGTCGTTGGCGTAGCCGACGAGGTTCTCCTCCTCGATGGTCCCGCCCTCATTGGTGGTCATGTTGCAGCGGTGGAAGCCGGTGGCCACGAGCTGGTCCTGGGACGGATCCGGCAGGAGATCCCCGGCGATCTGCTCGACGACGAACCGGTCGAAGGGCTGGTTCCGGTTGAAGGCGGAGATCACCCAGTCGCGGTAGGGCCACATCTCGCGGTAGTTGTCGAAATGCAGGCCGTGGGTGTCGGCATAGCGGGCAGCGTCCAGCCAGTAGCGCGCCCGGTGCTCGCCCCAGCGGGGGCTGTCGAGGAGCCGGTCGACCCAGCGCTCGTAGGCGTCCGGGGCGGTGTCCCGGACGAAGGCTTCAACATCCCCCGGCAGCGGCGGAAGACCGGTGAGGTCGAGGGCCACCCGACGCGCGAGCGTCCGCCGATCCGCCTCCGGGTTCATGGCCAGTCCCTTGGCTGTCAGCTTCGCCGACACGAAGGCATCGATGGGATTGCGGCCGGCGGCTGGCGGAACCGCGGGGCGGTTGGGCTTCAGGAAGGACCAGTGGGGCTGCCACGACGCCCCCTCAAGGATCCAGCGTCGGATCAGCTCCTTCTGCTCGGGCTTCAGCGCCTTGTGGGATTCCGGTGGCGGCATCAGCTCCTCGGGATCGGTGTTTGTCACCCGCTTCCAGAGGGCGCTCTGCTCGGGCTTGCCGGGCACGACGACAGCCCCTTCGCCCTTGGTCTGACCAAAGAGGCTCTCCCGGGTGTCGAGCCGAAGGCCCGCCTTGCGCGATCCGGGATCGGGTCCGTGACAGGCCAGGCAGTTCTCGGACAGGAGCGGGCGGATGTCGCGGTTGAACTGGAGCTCCGGGGAGGCGGCGACTCCGAGGCCAGATCCGAGGAACAGGGCGAGCCAACGGGCTGTGTTCAGCGACTGCGTTCTTGGGGCAAGCATGGGGTGTCGGGGACCAGCGCACATCGTAGGAAGAGGTTCCCTGCGATGTCCACAGGACAGCCCAACGTGGGACGCAATCCGCGGCCCGCCTCATCAATCGAACTCCCGCCTACGCGGCCTTCGAAGGCCTCCGGACCGACCCGGGATTCAGCCCATCCGGACAGGCAGGGACAGCAGTTCGGCCACCGACACGCCCCGGAGTTCGAACAGCCGACGGATCGTGTCCTCGATCAGGTTGTTCGGGCAGCTGGCCCCGGCAGTGATGCCCACCGTCACATCCCGACCGAGCGGATACCAGTCGCCGGTCTCGACCTCCTGGCACGTGTGCTGGTTCCAGTGCTCGATCGCGTGGGCCGACTTCATCTTCGAGGCGTTCTTGATGAAGTAGGTCGGCAGGACCTTCTCCCCCATCTCGGCGAGGTGGGAGGTGTTGGAGGAATTGTAGCCGCCGACGACGATGAGCAGGTCCATCGGCTCCCGGAGCATCCGCTGCAGGGCGTCCTGACGATCCTGGGTGGCCCCGCAGATGGTGTCGAAGACGCGGAAGTGCTGGGCGATGGCGGCGGTTCCATGCCGCTTCTCGATCGCAGTCCGGATGCGCCGCTGCACCTCCTCGGTCTCGCCGCGGAGCATCGTCGTCTGGTTGGCCACCCCCACCGCGGACAGGTGGACATCGGGATCGAACCCCGGGGAATAGGCACCGCGGAACTTGTCGAGGAACCCCTGGCGGTCCCCGCCATTCACGATGTAGCTGCAGACGTAGTCGGTCTCCTGGAGGTCGAACACCACGAGGTAGTGGCCGTTCCCGTAGGCGCCGGCCTGGGAGGTCGTCGCCTTGGTCTCCTCATGCTTCGCCTTGCCATGGATGATGCTGGTGACGCCATCGCGGCTGTATTGGCGGACCCGCTTCCAGACGCTCATCACATCGCCACAGGTCGTGTCGACCGTCTGGCATCCGGTGGCCTCGAGGCGCCGGCGCGTCGAGACCTCGGTGCCGAAGGCGGGGATGATGACGACGTCGTCGGGCCCGAGCGACAGGCTGGCGATCTCGTCGTCGCTGGGTTTCGGTGAGATGGACACGATGCCGAGGTTGCGGATCTGGTCGTTGACCTCGGGGTTGTGGATGATCTCGCCCAGCAGGAAGATGCGGGCCGGGTCCGGGAAGACATTCCGGGCGGCGTAGGCGAGGTCGATGGCCCTTTCGACGCCATAGCAGAAGCCGAACTCCTTCGCGAGCTTCACGGTCAGACCGCTCAGGGAGAGGACACCGCCCCCGGAACGGATCCGTTCCACCAGCTCGCTCCGGTAGTGGGCCACCACCTGGGCGGAGACGGCCTCCATGACGTCGGGACGACGGAGGTTGATCTTCCTCGGGGAGTTCTCGGGAGCGTTCGGGGGATGGGCGGACATCGTCGTTGGCGCAGGCTAGCCGAGTCGACCAGATCGTCGAGCGATCAGTGGAGGCGGGAGCGCAGGATCAGGAGACGACCCAGTCGACGATCGCCTTCTGGACGTGGAGCCGGTTCTCGGCCTCGGAGAAGATCGTGTCGGCATGATCCTCGAGCGTATCGGCATCGATCTCCTTCCCCCGGTAGGCGGGCAGACAGTGCATGACCAGGGCGTCCGGACGCGCCCGCTTCACAAGGTCGCGATTGATCTGGTAGCCACCGAGATCCCGCAGGCGCTGGGCGGACTCCGATTCCTTGCCCATGGAGACCCAAACGTCGGTGTAGAGGAGATCAGCCCCGGTCGCGGCCCAGTCCAGGTCCCGGGTCACCACCACCCGACCGCCAGTCGGGAAATACCAGCAGCGCCCGTCCGCCGGGACACCCGGGATCGGGGCGCCGAGGGTCCCACCCGCCCGGACGAGGAGGCTGTCGGCCGGCTGGTAGGCCGTGGGTGCGGCGAGACGGAGCTCGAAGCCCATTCGGGATGCCGCAAAGATCCAGCTCGCCGGGACGTTGCACGCCGCATCCCCGACATAGGTCACCACCCGGCCGGTGATCGGCTCGCCCCGACGCTCCTGGAATGTGTGGATATCCGTCAGGATCTGGCACGGATGCTCGTCATCCGTCAGGGCGTTGATCGTCGGGATGCCGCCGTACCGGGCGAACTCCTCGACATCCGACTGGGCGAAGGTCCGGATGACAACCCCATGGATCATCCGCCCCAGAACTCGGGCGGTGTCCCGGATCGGCTCACCCCGGCCCAGCTGGATGTCATTGGTGTTGAGGAAGAACACGTGGGCCCCGAGTTCCCGGAGACCGACCTCGAAGCTGACCCGGGTCCGCGTGGACGACTTGCTGAAGATCATCGCCCAGGATTGGCCCTCGAGCGGCCGGGGGTGGGATCCCCGATTGCGTTTGAACGCCTCCACCCGGGCGAGGATCGACCGGAAATCCTCGACGGTGAGCGACTCGAGACTCAGCAGATGTTTCATCAGACCCTTTCAGCCCTCGGCGGAAAGCCGGAGACTGAAGCCCCATCCGGGGGCCTTGTGAATCGAAATCCTCGACGGAGCGGGACGGGGGCGCCCCGGGGATCGCTGCCGGGAGGACCGATGATGGCATGGCAGGCTCCGGGAAACTCACCGGTTCCGTTTTGCGCCTCGATCCCTTAGAGTCCCCGTAGAGATGCTGACATTGACCCAATCCGAGAGACGCGCGCTGCAGCTCGTGCTGCTGATCGCGGTGTCCGGTCTCGTCGGCAAGGTCTGGCTCCGGACCCATCCCCCGTCCCAGGAGACGCCCATCGCCCCACAGGGCGTCGTCGGGATCCGCTGACCATGGCGCAGGTCGACCTCGATACCCTCCTCACCCCGATCCTGGAGCGCGATCCGCGCTACGCCAGGGCGGCCTACCACTTCGTCTGCGAGGCCCTCGACCACACCCAGGGCACCCGCGGGGCCAAGCCGGGAGCGAAGAGCCACGTGACCGCCCAGGAACTGCTCGAGGGCATCCGCCAATACGCCCTGCAGCAGTTCGGCCCCCTCGCCTACACCGTCCTCGAGGACTGGGGCATCCGTTCCTGTCCCGACTTCGGCGAGATCGTGTTCAACCTCATCGACCACGAGATCTTCTCGAAGACGGAGACGGACACGCGCGAGGACTTCCGGGCGGGATTCGATTTCGACGGGGCCTTCCGACGCCCCTTCACCCCGGGTCAGGCGCTGTCCCAGGAGGAATCCTGACACCCCGCCCCCCGGTCGCTCCCATGCCCCGGCCTGTACACCGGGTCGAACCAGTGCCTCTAGTCCCTGACATTTCTCTACGATGACACCGACCGCCCCTTCGCAGACGCCCGACGGCGTCGTGCTGACGACCCTCCCCAACGGTTTCCAGCTGATCCTCAAGGAGGACCACAGCGCCCCCGTGATCAGCGCCCAGATCTGGTGCCGGGCGGGGAGCATCGACGAGGGACGGTGGCTCGGCGCAGGACTGTCCCACGTCCTCGAGCACATGCTGTTCAAGGGCACCTCCACCCGACCCGGAGCGCGGATCGACCAGGAGGTCCAGAGCGCCGGCGGCTACATGAACGCCTACACGTCGTTCGACCGGACCGTCTACTGGATCAACGTCCCGAACACCGGCACCCGGGTCGCCATCGACATCCTTTGCGACATCGTCCAGAACGCGACGCTCCCGGAGGACGAGCTGGTCAAGGAGCTCGACGTCATCCGCCGGGAGATGGACATGGGGCAGGACGATCCGGGTCGCCGGAGCGGGAAACGTCTCTTCGAGACCGCCTACGCACGGAGCCCCTACCGGTACCCGGTCATCGGCATCCCGGACATCTTCAACCGGATCACACGATCCGACCTGCTCGCCTACTACTCGGAGAAGTACGCGCCGAACAACTGCTTCCTCGTGGTGGTGGGGGATTTCCGGGTCTCCGAGGTGGTGGACCAGGTGACGCAGGCCTTCGCCGGCAGCGGCGCCCGGGCGGTGCCGCCGGAACCCTTCATCCCAGAGCCCCCGCAGACCGCGCCCCGCGAGGTCGTGGAGGAGGCTCCGGTGGAGCTCTGCCACTTCCACCTGGCATGGCACACCCCGGACGTGCGCCACGAGGATGCCCCAGCTCTCGAGGTGCTCGCGACCCTCGCCGGACATGGTCGCAGCTCCCGGCTCTACCGGGAGGTCCGGGATCGTGCCGCGCTGGTGCATTCGGTCGGTGCGTGGACCTATTCCCCCGGATATGAGGGGTTGTTCGGGGTCAGCGGCACCTGTGATGGCCCCAGGCTCGCGGACGCCCAGGCAGCCATCCTCGCGGAGCTGGAACGCATGAAGACCGAGCGCGTCACCGGTGACGAGCTCTCCAAGGCGCTCAAGCAGTTCACCGCGGGCGCCCTCGCGAGCCGGAAGACGATGGAAGGACAGGCCGAGGATCTGGGTTCCAACTGGATGCGGGCACACGACCTCGGCTTCAGCGAACGCTTCCTGGAGGCGATCCGACGCCTCACCCCGGCAGACCTCCAGTCCGTCGCCCAGCGCTACCTGACGGAGGCCAACCGGAGCATCTATGGACTCGTCCCCGAGGGACAGGCCCCGAGGAGGACCTCCAGCTCGAACACGGTGTCCGAGAACCCCGTCCGCCTCACCCGGCTGTCGAATGGCCTGCGGCTGCTGGTGAAGGAGGACCACCGCCTCCCGTTCGTGGAATTCCGCCTCGCCCTCCACGGCGGACTGCTCAGCGAGTCGGAGTCGGAATCCGGGATCGGTTCCCTGCTCTGCCGCATGATGTCCAAGGGCACGCACCACCGGAGCGCCGAGCAGCTGGCGGCCGCCATCGAGGGTCTGGGGGCCAGTCTCGAACCCTTCGCCGGCAACCACAGCATGGGACTGACCGCCGAGTTCCTCCGCGAGGATTTCGCGACCGGACTGGACCTGCTCACCGACGTCCTCCTCAACCCCGCCCTCCGTCCCGAGGCTCTGGATCGGGAACGGGCCGCCCAGCTGGCCGCCATCCGGGGGCAACGGGACAAGCTGCTGAACTGCGCCTTCAACGGGATGCGCCGCGGCCTGTTCGGACCGCAGGGATACGGGCTCGACGTCGTCGGCACCGAAGCCTCCGTGAAGGCCCTCACCTCCGGGGCGCTCGGCGCCTTCCACCGACGCTGGGTCACCCCGGCCAACGCCGTCCTCGCCGTCTATGGGGACATCCAGGCCGAGGCGGCGATCGAGGCGATCGAGGCCTCG
>Ga0315906_10003767_pt1 | contig 19910 bp, 20 predicted proteins | sample LakEriMetagenome_4_FD_203526 | JGI IMG/M metagenome (GOLD analysis project Ga0315906, IMG submission 203526) | Freshwater fungal communities from buoy surface, Lake Erie, Ohio, United States - Buoy 2 MA122 | ecosystem: Environmental > Aquatic > Freshwater > Lake > Lake biofilm | place: USA... | reverse complement strand
CATCCAGCGAGGTTGGTATGAGCACCAACTGATCCCGGTTTTTTCCTTCTATAAACTTCATGATTTAAAGATAACACTATGAAGATTTACATCTTAAATCAGACGATTTACTAATTCACAAATTAATCAACAAGGGGAGGTTTTTAGACAGTCTGACGTTTTGCAGCTACCCGAAGGGCGGAACTATTACCACAAAACTTGATTTGAAAAACTAATGTTTGATTAACCTCAAAACTGTCTTTGGAACACGAAACCCCGCCTTTTGGGTAGGTGCTGTGTGTGCCCTGCATGAGCAGAGCAACACGCTTAGTAAAGCTCAACAAAAAGTTTGAAATTGCAAATTATCGACGAGAAAACTTCGTTTTGTACGCTACGCCGACGATTTCAGCATCTATTGCAAACGACCCAGCGACGCAACAGCCACACTAAAAGCGGTAGAAAAGTACCTGCGAACAAAACTTAAACTCACCATCAATAGGGAGAAAAGTGGCGTTCGCAAACCTGTACAGTTTCAGATGCTCGGTTTTGGATTTGTGTCAACGTATCAGAAAGGAGTAAAAGGCAGATACCAATTGGTGGTAACAGACAAAGCATGGATTCGGCTCAAGCAACGACTTAAAACCATCACCCGCAAAACCACACCGATGAGTTTCGATGAACGGATTGCCAAAATCAATGAAGTCCAGAGAGGATGGTTAAACTATTTTCAAGGAACAAGTATTGCTGGCAAACTACGAGATGTCGACGGATGGTTACGCAATCGCTTACGCTATTGCATCTGGCATCATTGGAAGAAACCTGAAAGGAAAAGGAAGAACCTGATTCGATTGGGAGTTAATCCTGATGATGCATACGCATGGAGCAGAACGCGGAAAGGGGGATGGGCAGTTGCACAAAGTCCTATTCTAAACACAACGATTACTAAGTCTACGCTAAAGAAACGAGGTTATTACTCGATATTGGACACTTACACTTTATTGAACCCATCGGTTTACGAACCGTCAGCCGCGGCTGATGGTGTGAGAGGCGCACTCCGCTCAACTCTAGGCGGAGCCGTCTACTCGATTAGCGGTTCGGGCTTTTTTCTGTCTGTTATTATTAATCCTTAGTTCCAATTATTTCTTTTTTTTGTTTCAGTTATGTGAGCAAGATGATGATTACAATGCCAAGCATAAACTCCTATATTTTCGTCAACCCTGTAAGTTTTTCCGTGTTCAGGATGAATAAAAATTCTTTCATATTGTTCGTCTGTCAAATTTTTTAATAAAACTGTCCACCTTTCGTGAATACCTTCAATCATTTTTAATGATGGTTCTATTGGCAAATTTTTACTATCTGCTAGTTCAGCCCAGCGTTCTTCGAAATATGGTTTTATTGTTGGTTGGTCTTCTGTCAATGCTAGTTTTAAGCGAGTTAAACTGTTCATATGACTGTCCGCACAATGATGAATTACTTGTCTAATTGTCCAACCATCAGGTCTGTAAGGAGTGTCAAGTTGCTCATCTGTCAAATTTGTGACTTCGATTAAAAGTCTTTTATGAAAAGTGGAAATATCCGAAATCCATTTTTTTAAGATGTCTTTCGTTATTACTGTTGGTTTGCCAAACTTACCTATCGGATATTTTAAATGCTCTATTGCCATTGAGTTAATTTATCTCTTTGTTGTGACTATATTTTTAGCCTGACCGCTAACGGTTCACAAACAGGCGCTAGGCGGCTAACACGTTTGTACGTTTGCCGCTTGCGCTTGTTTGTTGTTATGGGTAAATACTATTTTATCAAATGAAATTCATGACGAGAACCGCCATTTTCATAATAGTACCACAATTCATCTTTCTTCAATCTAATGATATTGTAATCCGATGCCGAAACTGTACTAGTTTGATTGGTAAGCTCAATACTTCCAACTCCCGTCAAATTAATTTGCATTTTATCATTGTCGAATGTCCATGTACCAGACTCGCTAAAAGGATCACCATTTGAATCTGTGTAAGATCTAGTAATCGTACCATTTTCAGCAAAGTTTTCAGTGAAATTGCTTGTTAGAAGTTGACTGGTTTCATCGTTTCCATTTCGCAAATATTTGTCCAGTTTCCATGTATGAGCACTCAATCGTTTGTCGGCCTTACTAACTAATCCACCATCGCTATATTTTTTACAACTAGTGGCAAGAAAAGATGAAATAACAGCCAGAAATAATAACTTTTTCATATGAGATAAAAATTTAATTTGACCTACTCTGTTGAGGCTTTTCGGTTCCGCCTTTTCATTTAACGTATAAGTTGCTATTATGGTTGTTACCCATAACTTACTTATAACAATACCAAAGGTAATCTTAGTCGCTATAGTATGTTCTGTATGAACACCTTTAGTTTGTTTGTCTAAATTTAAATGTTTTTTACAAATCATCAAACGGTGAGCGGATTTGTTGCAAATTCTTGGTGCTAACATGGGTATAGATTTCAGTAGTTCTCGAACTTGAATGCCCGAGTAGTTCTTGGATGTATCTTAAATCTGTGCCACTTTCCAAAAGATGTGTTGCGTAGCTATGCCTCAACCAATGCAGACTTACCGGTTTTGTGATAGATGCCTTCAAAACACTTTGCTTTAGCACCTTTGCTAGACTCATTTCAGAATATTGAATATTACCCATTTGACCCTCAAACAACCAAGTCATAGGTTTATAGGCCTTATAATACTCGCGAAGCATATCAATGATCTTCTCACTTATCGGAACAACCCTGTCCTTTTTGCCTTTCGACTGCCGGATCAATAGTAGTTTTCGATCCGAATGCACATCTTTCAATGTTAAATTCAATAATTCACTTCTACGCAAACCGCATGCATAGATCAAGCTGAGCATCGCGCGGTGTTTTAAATTTACAGGTGCTTCAAGAATCGCTTTTATCTCTTCTTTACTGAGTACATTTGGCAAGCGTTTTTCGCTCCTCGGCCGGTGCAAATTGTCTAGCTCCATATTTTTATTGAAACGTTTCCGGTAAAACAGTTTAATGGCATTGATTACCTGGTTTTGAAAACTCGCAGACAATCCTTTTCTCAAAATATAGTCATTGTTGAATCGGATCACATCGTCAGTATCCAATTCATCGATGGGTTTTTCTGAGCAAAACCTGAAAAAAGTTCGCAAGGAATCACTGTAGGTTTTGATTGTATTCGGGCTATATCTTTTGGATCGTAAGTAGTTTTCAAAATGAACAAGCTGTACTGTTTGCTCTTCACTTAATTCAGCCAATGTTGATTCGATGACGTTCGAAAAGGAATTTTCTACACTCTTGAGAGGATTAGTTTTCGATCTTTTTACTGAATCGAGATTGACCCATGCGACTCCTCGAAACTCTGTGAGAAGAAGATGAATACTCTTCGGTTCGTCGGGAAGTTGCCAGGTTTTCTTTTCGTTATTCCATTGAATACGTGGAAGGGATTTGAGTTTGTTGGATAGCTCTTGATCGAATGTATGCTTCACAAAAAGCATGTTCGTTCCTTCGGAACGTTTCACGGTTATTTGTTTCATAGGTAAGGTTTTGGTTACCTTAAGTTAAGAAAATAAATCGATAACAGTACACTATTTTTGGCCGAAAGAGAACTAAAATGATTCCGCCACCATGAAATAGAAGTAGCCTCCTTCTTTTCCATAACCGTAATCTAAACGGATATTTAAACGCTCTGCCGGATTAACGATGAAACGTAAACCGCCTCCAACCGAATATTTCAAATGTTTGAATTGGAGATTGGAATTGGGTCCAAACACATCACCGGCCCCGGCAAAAGCAACACCGCCAAAACGCCAGAAAAGAGGGAATCGATACTCCAATTGAGTTCCTACAAAGTGATTGTCACGAAAGCGATTTTTTGGGTAGCCCCTCAACAGATCGTCGTTGCCAAGTGTGGATAAATCCAGAAAAGGAACATCTCCAAACGTTAAACGGGCTTTCGTCTGCCATGCGAGTATATGTTTTCGCTTTAACTGCCAATAGCGTTGGTATGTACTGTTAACATTGATAAAACCAAAGGTGCTGCCCAAGGGTCTGAGGAAGAAATAACTCGAGATTTCTGCCAATGTGCCTTTGTATGGATTGATAATATTGTCTCGTGTATCCAGCACGCTGACAAAGCCTAAAGCTGAACCTAATGCACCTTTATAACCGGTGATGGTTCCATCTGCTAATTTTCCGCCCGAGGTATATTGAAAATTGTGTTCATATTCCAGTTCGTAATCAAAACCCGTAAAGAATCCTGGCTTTATCTTCTTCAACTGCAGTGATTTTAGTTGAAAGAGTTTATAACTGTATTTTTCTTCTTGTGTTTTGGTCGTATTATTTCCTAAACCGTAAAAACGATCAGGAAAATCCCGGAAACGAATATCGCCTTTAAACAGATAATTCTCATTGCGGGTGAAGATATTCCATGTGGCCCAAATGTCAAGCTGCCTGTTTTGCGTATAGTCTGCCAAAAACTGGACATAAGACATGCGTGTTTTTTCCTCACTTTCCGTTTTTGGTTTAAACTTGAAATAGTATACTCCTGCTGCACCTGCAGCCCAACGTGTATCAGGGGTGTAATAAAGAAGAGGAAGAACGAAGATTCCATTCTTTTCTTCTGATAGGGTATCACTTAATGGTGAGAATCCCATGAAATTTTTATGATTTATTTGTGTGCTATCCGATTGGCCATAACAACAAAATGTCAAGGAAAATAGCAGCGACAACACGATGCTGAACGCAGTCAGAAAGTTGCTTCTTTCGTTGCAGTATTGTTTTAGGAATTTTTTGTAAAATTGTTTGGTTGACCTCAGTTGCTCCATTCTTCTACTTTTTTTCAATAACAGAAATGGACTTCTGAAGGATCAAGGAGTTCGGAATTGTTATAATCTCGCCGCTAACCGTTTTAAGATGAACGAAAAAGAAAGTCAATCCGGTAATCTCTCCTTCAAACGGACAATCCTTATCGAGCACACGAATGGTATCTCCCGACTTCAACGGATGATTGAAAAAAAGAATGATTCCGGAGGTGATATTGGATAACAAGGACCATTGTGCAAAAAAGGCGATACCTAATGCTGTGAGAATGGTACTCGCAAAAGCAGCAATTTCATGCTGTTTGAAACCCCAAATCCCGGCGAGGAAAGTTAGGGCAATGATCGTGGTGAATAAATGTAAGCCTTTGATGATGATCTTTCTTCGCGCTCTTTCTAAAGGGGTATTCTTTAGTGTTTTGCTAATGATCGTTCGGATAAGGAATATCAGAACAATGTAGCTCACCACAACGATAAAACTTTCCAACAATTGTAGTTCCTGCATTTTCATAGTTCAACATCTCTTAATCCCAATAGGGCCATCCTTTCTTTAACTTTCCGTTTTCAAAGATAAGTTGCAATCTGTTTCCTTTTCCGAGCTTATGAAGAAGTTTTCATCTTCTTCATAAGCTCATTTGTCTGTGATGGTATGACCTGCTTTTGGTAATGCGAACAAAGGTGTAGCGAAAAGTTGACGTAATTAAATGAGCTTTTGGAATTTTTAATTGAATTATTCTTTTGTTTGTGGATCTTGATGTAAAAGAATTATCTATCCCCGTTTAAAATTCTTCTCATACAATTCGATCCATTCAGAAGCTGTCATCCGCTTGACTAACTCAGTAAGAAGCTCAAAGGAAATATGTTCTGCTTTTTTGAAACGGATACAACTTTTTCCCACATCCGGTTTGCGTTTCATGATGCCCTCATATGCTTCCGTATACCAATTCAATAATTCCGGTTTGGCATACATGCCCATGTGGTAAAATGCAAAGAAATTCTTTTGCGCGGCCAACGAAATAAAGGGGAGTGGCTGTTTGGGTGCACAATGGTACCCGGGTGGATAAACCGAATAAGGAATCACATAGGTGATCATTCCATATTGCATGGTTTCTTCGGTGTCTTTTGAAATATTTGTCTGGATCGTTTCACGCAGTCTCTGCATGATCTTCCTTTTGTCTTCCAAAAGTTCGGCGAGGTAGTGCTCTACAGTGGTGGCTTTACTTTGCATGCGTTTATTGTTTGATTAGTTTTCCAGTCGAGCTTTGTTCTGTAACGGTAACTGATGCCGGATTGCCCCATAGATAAATATTTCCTTCCCCGCGCAAAGCACACGTAAGTTGTTGCAAACACGTAAGCTTAATATCTCCCTTGGATCCGTTTTCAACGAGTGCGGTGTTGCTCGTAAGTGCTTGCGCGTCGACTGCCATCAAGGCCACATTCCAGAGCTTTAAGTCGTTAACATTTCCTGCTAAGGTGATTTTCCCTCCACAGGGGAAATTGTTCCAGTAGTAGAAAGAGCCGCAATCGAGCACGAGATTGGCTTCATTTAACTTGCTGGCCATAACCAAGCCTATTTCTTCGCCGGTTAATGGGGTTGATGAATGGATATAACATGTTTCATTCGTTTTTATCAAATGGATGCCGTCTGTATGGATCTTGAGTTGAATCTTGTTCTTTGATGGTTGAAGAAAATTTCCTTTGGATGTGTTGGTAAGCTTGAGATGTTCGTTTTCTTGTTCAATAAACACATTTTGAATGGATCTCTCAGTTCCCAAAATCTCAATGGAATTCATCGTGTCTTGAATGAGCTCTACATCGAATACACTGTTCAGCGTGAGTGTATCGAACGAGTTTAATGGAACAATCCTTATGGATTCCGACTGTTCTTTCTTGCATGAAATCAAGAAGCTAATTGCAATCAAAAATATGTATATATACTTATTTCTCATGCCTTTGTTTTAGGAGAAAATACCCGAATCCTATTTCGGGATATTCCAAAATGTGAAGGTGTGAACGCATCGAAACATGCACCAAAAAAGAAGGGTTCAATTTCCATCTTAAAATAGCGCGATTGTACATCGGACTTTTGCTAACCTGATCTGTGAGTCCAAAATATAAGCCCTCTTGCAGGATGAAGCTGAAACGGTCATAGACCAATTCTTGCGAAAAATGAATTCCTGTTCGGTAATCATACGCCGGTTTGTAATCGTTTTTTCCCGGAGCACTCATTTCTGTTTCTGTGGATGAATCGTAGGATAGATCCAATCCTCCTCCAAAGTGTAATTTCTTAAAAGAGTGATGTTTGTATTCGATTGATGCAGAGGATGTGAAATAAACCGTGGATTGCAACGCTCTCGTGTGTTTGCCTCCGGCAGCGAGAATAAAGGCAAATTCATGTTTTGGCTGATGGGCCTCGTCGGGCACGTTAATTCGCTCCGGTGTCGGATGGATAATTTGAGTTAATCCCGTATACAAGGTGGCGAGGTTCAGTCCGAGGTTAGGTTCCGACATGTTGGCATTGGAATAATGCGTAAAAGACACTCCTGAATTCAACCAGGTTGTGGAGCTTAGCTTTAGTTTTGTGCCAAGTTTAAAGTTGAAATGTACATTCAGATGGGAACCAACAGATACGTTCTGAAAGTTATTCTCCAAGTCAAATTTTTTCGTTGCATACCCTAATCCCAGTCCGAACTGGTTGTAAAAAATGAAGTTGTCTTTTCGAATGAAAGGGGTTTGTACATAAGGAAAAAGTGCGAATTCATAGCCAAAGACGTCGCGATTTCCAAGCGTTGTGAATTGCAAGGTGATGCCTCCTTCAGGGTATTTGTAGAGCTTCTCCCAGGGATTTTTTCCAAAAGATTGTTTCACTAGACTGATTTCTCCTGAAAAAACCGGTTCGTTCACAAGATAAACAAAATTGCTGTATTCAGGAAGCACGGCCCCGAAGTGCAAATCTCCACGTAAAGAAAGGTTTTTATGCTGAGCATAAATGCTGCATGGAAATGTCACGACTATCGCAAGCATTAAAAACAGACAGTAACTAACGTACACCTTTTTCACATCAATTCTTTTAACGCTTTTTTGGTTCCTATCGTTGAGGTAATGAAGTCCTTTTCTCGTTTTGGACTTCTTGCTGGGGAGAATTCTCGTCCGTAAAAAATAATTTGCAGGTGCAACTTGTTCCATTTTTCCCTTGGAAAAACTTTTTTGGCTTCCCGTTCAGTCTCCTCTACATTTTTACCGGAACTGATTCCCCAGCGCGTGAGTAAGCGGTGAATGTGCGTATCCACGGGGAAGGCCGGGACGCCAAAGGCCTGCGCCATCACGACAGAAGCTGTTTTGTGTCCAACTCCCGGCAATTCTTCCAGGTCATGGAACGTTTCAGGAACCATTCCTTCGTGCTTATCGAGAATGATGTGGGAAAGATCGAAAATAGCTTGTGATTTTCTCGGAGAAAGCCCGCATGGTCTAATGATCTCACGGATCTCTTCAACAGACAATTTTACCATGTCTTCTGGCGTACGTGCTTTTCTAAACAGGGCAGGTGTGATCTTATTCACGCGCTCATCTGTACACTGGGCTGATAATAAAACTGCAATCAAAAGAGTAAACGCATCGGAATGGTACAGGGGAACTGGTGTTTCCGGATACAGTTTTTCAAGCTCTTCAATGATGAATCGTGCTTTTTCTTTTTTGGTCATAGAGCAGTTTTTCGCCACTGTTGTATCTTTAATTCATGGCAGTTAAAAATACGGACTTTCCTCAATACCGAAAACTCAGTAATAACAGATGTTTTTATGAGATCCTTGATGAACGTCATTTCAGAGAGGTCCAGCTCATAGGTTCTCGAGCGCTAATTCATGAGATCAAAGCAGAACAATACCCCGAAATAGTTCGAATTATGGACATGCTAGCCGCGGAGGAACCTTTTTGCTTGAGCAGTGCAGAAGAATTTAAGAAAATGCTACCGCATTAAAATTCAAATTGTCAAATGTTCAAATTGTCAAATTGTCAAATGTTCAAATACTCAAATTGTCGAATATTCAAATGGTTTCAATAAAAAAACTAAATTTAAACATGCTTAAAACTACACTGCTTTTCTGCATGGCTTTGCCTGTCGTTATGTTGTCTCAGGGATGGCTTCCGGTGGGAGCTCGGTCCAATTCAATGGCAAATGCCTCTGTCTCTCTTTCGGATGCGTGGGCATATCACCACAATCCAGGTGCTTTAGCGGGGGTGGATAAACTTTCTATTGGAGTGTCTTACGAAAATCGTTTTCTATTGAGAGAACTTCAATCACAGGGATTTGTATATGCACAACCTCTGAAAAAGGGCGTTATCTCAATGGGTGTGCAATCCTATGGATTTACAAATTATAGGACCTTAAGAAGTGGCTTGGGCTACAGCATGAAGCTGAGTGAAAAACTCATGGCAGGTGTTCAGTTGAATTATCAGAGCTTGAGATTGTCAGAGGTCTACGGTTCAAAGCAAACGGTAACTGCTGAGTTTGGGATGTTTTTTTCTCTGACAGAACGATGGAGCATGGGTATGAGCGTCTTCAATCTGGGAAGAGCCAAGCTTTCTGATTATCAGGATGATCGTTTTTCTACGTTGATGCGTTTAGGAACGAATTACAGGTTTTCAGATAAATTCATGGTTGTTGCTGAAGCAGAAAAAGACTTAGACCATCCATTGCGATTGAAGGGTGGGATGGAGTATGCAATCGCCAAACCATTCTTTTTTAGGTGCGGAGTTTCAACTAAACCCGTTGAATTAACTGTTGGTTTCGGTTATAAACTGAAAAACGTTCAACTTGACCTCGGGAGTGCCTATCACCAGCAATTGGGTTGGTCACCTCATGTGGGCTTAACAATTCTCGGAAAGTAAGTGAATGGGCTGTTGAAATATTGTCTTTGTCTTCTTGGGGTGTGTGCGATTACTATGAGTTATGCACAAGATAAAAGTGAGGTCATTCAGCAGCGGATCGAATTTATTTCCGAGCAACTTGAGTCTGAGGACATTGATTTAACGAATGTTATCGAGGCACTGAATTATTGTTACGAACATCCGATCAACATTAACAATACTTCCACCGAGGAGCTGCAAGAACTGAATTTACTTACAGATATTCAGATTGCGGATTTAATGTTGCATATTCGTGTGCATGGCAAATTACTCACAATATACGAGCTTCAAAGTCTTGCGTATTGGGACATGCAAACGATTCAATTGGTGTTGCCCTTTATTCGGGTGGATGACCGTCTTGAGAATTTGCACATCAGCTTTAAAGAGGCTCTTAAACAAGGGGATTTTGAGTGGTATGCCCGATACCAAAGAACACCTGAGGAAAAAAATGGTTACCAAAACGTATCCGATTCATTGCTTGCGAACAGTAATTCGTATTACTACGGCAATCCGGATCGTTATTACACACGATTCAGGTACAGCTACAAAACTAATATCAGCATAGGTTTTACGGCGGAAAAAGATCCTGGAGAAGAATTCTTTCGTGGCACCCAGCCCAATGGATTTGATTTCTATTCAGCACATGCCTTTTACAAAGGAGGCAAATACCTCAAGTCTGTTGCTTTGGGGGATTATCAGATTCAGATAGGGCAGGGCTTGAATTTATGGTCCGGATATGCATTTGGTAAAACAGCTGATGTAACGAATGTAAAGCGAACGGCCAATCCCATCCGGCCTTATACCTCTGTTGACGAAACAAGGTTTCTTCGTGGTGCAGCTGTTGATCTTGGCTTCGGACCTTTTTCCGCATTGTTGTTTGCTTCCTCGAAAATGGTGGATGCTTCTGTGATTTCAGATTCGTTATTCGATGACTTGGAGTTTGTTTCATCGATAAATTTGTCTGGCTTACACCGAACGAATTCAGAACTTGAACGCAAAAATGCGCTTACGGAAAATATTGCCGGCGCAAATCTTCGATACAGAAAGGGAAATTTGAGCTTGGGAGCAGCTGGGATTTATCAGGGATACAACAAGGAGTTCAACAAGTCAGTGCAGCCATACAACCAATTTGATTTCAGGGGAAAAGAACTTTTTTCCTTCAGTGCAGATTATTCTTACGTGTTCAGGAATTTTAATTTCTTCGGAGAAGCTGCGCGCTCCTCTTACAATGGCAGTTGGGCTAATCTTCATGGGATTCTCTTCTCACCGGATGCACGAGCCTCTTTCAGTTTGCTTTACCGGGATTATCAACGAGGGTATCAGACGTTTTACAACAATGGATTTTCGGAAGGCAGTAATACCCAGAATGAAAAAGGAGTGTATGCGGCCATGAAATTGAAATTCAGTCCAACTTGGTCTCTGAATACGTATGCGGATGTATTCTCTTTTCCATGGATGAAATACCAGGTCGATGCTCCGTCTTCAGGTTATGAATTTTTAATTCAGCCATCCTACAAGCCAACCAAACAATTGGAAATCTATGCTCGTTTCCGGCAACAAGTGCGCCAGAAGAATTCCCGTGAATACGAAGGCGCTGTTACTCCTCTGGAAGATGTAGTTCAGAGAAACTATAGATTCAACTTAAGTTATATTGTTAGTGAGGCAATAACCGTAAAATCCAGAATCGAATATGTGACAATTGACCGATTGAGCAATGCAACTGAAGACGGGTTACTTTTCACGCAGGATATTTTATTCAAACCAAAAAAACTTCCCTTCGATCTTACTTTTCGTTATGCTTTGTTTGATACGGATAGCTACGATACAAGAATTTATTCCTTTGAGAACAATGCACTGTATGTTTTTTCTGTTCCGTCTTACTATTATCAGGGAAGTAGGGCATATATCTTGTTGCGTTATTCATTTCTCAAGCACTGCGATCTTTGGTTGCGCTACGGTAACTTCATTTATACCAATCGTTCTGAACTTAGCTCCGGGGCTGAACAAATCAATGGGAACGTAAAATCTGATATTACCATTCAATTCCGAGTCAAATTCTGATCAGAATTCGATATCAAGATTGAAAAGGTTCTTTAACGTGTGAAGGTTTGGATTTTTTCGAGCCATTGCCGCGAATTTGTCTTTCCCTGTCAGGTATTTGACTTCTTCTTCAGGATTATCACTTAATGTCAACTCAATACCGATATGGTAGTTTTTAACCTCTTTTCGAAGGTAATCTACGAAATCAGAGAGGTGAACGTTTATGTAATCAATCTGAATCTGATTGTCCAGCTCTAATTGAAAAACATGCTCATCTTTTTCTTTCGGATCGCGCTTGATTAGGGCATTGTAGAACGTTTCTAGCCCTTGTTCTTTCACGATAAAAGCATAACGTCGCCAAAGCATTTTAATGTGGTCAAAGCTGTAAGATTCTTTTGGTAAATCGCCTCTTAGGCTGTGTGTGGCGGCCTCTTCTTCCTTTTTATCGATCAGTTTTTTAATGGAAATATTGGTGGTGTTCAACTGACCGGTTGGTGCTGTGACAACTTTTGGTTCTGGTTTTTGAGGGAGAACAGGTTGCCTGACAGAGGGCGCAACTGCCTTTGGTGTAGATGATACTTTCTCTCTTAAATTTTGATTTGGGAAAGGAATCAATTCAGCGTGCTCCGTCAGGGATTTTTTTTTTCCTGCTCCTGACCAAGGGAACAAAGTTGCATGAGTGCTAGTTCAACAAGTAATCGCTGATTTTTCGATGTCTTGTAGTCTACATCTGTTTTACTCAAAATGCCAAGTGCGCGGAGGAGAATTCCTGAATCGATTTGCTTTGACTGATCAACGTAGCGCTGTTCAAGGTTTTCGCCAACCTCCAGTAATACTGCTGTCCGCATGTCCTTGCAAACCAGAAGGTTTCGGTAATGATCCGCCAGTCCTATGATAAAGTTGTGTGTATCGAAACCACGTTCAACAATGTCATTCATTAATAATAAACACGATGCAATATCCTCTTTGTTCACGCTTTCAACGATTCGAAAGTAATAATCGAAATCAAGCATGTTCAGATTTTCAAGAACACTTTTATAGGTTAGGGTCGTGCCTGTGAATGTGACAATTTGATCAAAGATTGAAAGTGCATCTCGCAGTGCTCCATCCGATTTTTGAGCGATGAGGTGGAGCGCTTCCGGATCTGCTGTAATTCCTTCTTTTGCTGCAACTGAGGCTAGGTGATCGGCAATATCTTTAACTTTAATACGGGCAAAATCAAAAATTTGACACCTCGACAAAATGGTGGGGATGATTTTATGTTTTTCAGTCGTGGCAAGAATGAAAATAGCATGTTTTGGAGGTTCTTCGAGTGTTTTCAGGAATGCGTTGAATGCAGACTGTGACAGCATGTGCACCTCGTCAATGATGTATACTTTATAGTTTCCGAGCTGAGGAGGGATACGAACCTGCTCAATCAATGTTCGCATTTCTTCCACGCCATTGTTTGAAGCACCATCCAGTTCCGTAATGTTCAAAGAATAACCTGTTTTGAATGATTCACAGGAATCACATTGGTCACAGGCCTCAATATTCTCTGTTCGATTGAAACAGTTTAAGGTCTTGGCTAAAATACGTGCAGTTGTTGTCTTACCGACACCTCTGGACCCACAAAAAAGAAACGCCTGAGCCAAATGTCCCGTGCGTATTGCATTTTTAAGGGTATTGGTAATCGAGGATTGTCCTACAACCGTATCAAACGTTTGTGGTCTGTATTTACGTGCAGAAACAATAAAATCGCTCATTTCAACAAAAATAGTGGATTGAGTTCAGACGTCTGACAATTGTTTAAAACTTCTGAAATTTCAGTTGTACATCTTTTGTTAATTGACATTTAAAGAATTTTAGAATTGACAATTCCCCGTTCCCCACATTAAACATTAAAAAATTCAAAAATTCAACAATTTGAACCATAAACTCATTGTTCATTGAACCATTGTCTAATTGTCCATTAAACCATTGCCTCATTGTCCATTGTATCATTGTCCATTAAACAATTTGCTTATTCGACAATTTGAACTCTTGAACCCTTGAACCCTTGAGCTTCACTCCACAATCTCAATAGAATCAATCGTATCGTTCTGCCTGATATCATCGATAACATCCAAACCTTCAATTACTTTCCCAAAGCAGGTATGATTTCCGTCCAGGTGAGCTGTATTGTTTCTGGAGTGACACACAAAAAATTGGGAACCACCTGTATTTCGTCCGGCATGTGCCATTGATAGAACGCCTCTTTCATGATGTTGCTTATCGGTGTTTACCTCGCAGTTTATCTGGTAACCTGGTCCACCTGTTCCGGGAATTCCATTGGCTCCGTCACGCGAATTTGGACATCCTCCCTGAATGACAAAGTCCGGAATGACCCGATGCCACTTCAGTCCGTCATAATACCCTTCTTTTGCCAGCTTCACAAAATTTGCCACAGTGTTTGGGGTTTCTGTGTTATATAATTCTGCACGCATGGTGCCTTTGTTGGTTTTGATTAGTGCTTCCATAAATGAGTTTATTTTGTGGTACAAATATACAAATCACCCCCCTTTTAATTGAATTTACGTGAAATAACATAGCATAGATGAAGGGGATGTGTATTTTTGTTCTGATGCAAAAGTTTAAGATCGATAGAAGAGAGACGGGTTTGTTTAGTGAACAACAATTGCTTTTGACATACAATCAAGATACGTTTCTTCCATTTTTGGAGAATGTATTTTCATTGGAAACGATCGAGCGACAGGCATCCTTGAAACAAAAATGGTTTTCTGGGGAAAAAAGAGATCTTCTTCAGCGGGTATTCGAAGAGCAATACGCAAAAGCGGAACGGTCACAAAATGTTTCTTTTAACCTGAATAAGCTAAAAGAATCAAATACATATACCATCACTACTGGTCATCAGTTATCCCTGTTTACCGGGCCGGTGTTCTTTGTTTACAAGATTTTACATACGATAAAACTTTGCGAACTCTTAAGCGACAAATTCAAAGAGCATCATTTTGTACCTGTTTTTTGGTTGGCTTCAGAAGATCATGACCTTGAGGAAATTCGTGAAGTGGATGTTTTTGGAAGGAAGATCCGATGGGAAACAGATCAGGATGGAGCTGTCGGAAGAATGACTGTTGAAGGTTTGGAATCCCTAAAGTCGGAGCTGAGGTTGCTTTTCAAATCCAATGAGCTCGACGAAATAGATCTTCTTTTAAGCGCATATCAGGGCAAGAACCTTGCTGAAGCGACTTTTAATCTGGTTAACAAGCTTTTTGGTAAGTATGGGTTGCTCTGTCTGAATGCCGATCATAAAGATTTGAAAAGGACATTTGTTTCGGTTTTGGAAAAAGAACTTCTGAGTAAGTTTTCTTTCGATGCGGTCAACTTGTCCACCGACAAATTAAAGCAAGAAGGATTTAAAGTACAGGTTAAACCAAATAATATTAACTTGTTCTATATAAATGGTTTAAAACGAGTTAAAATTCTTTCAGAAGAGACAGGCTTTTATATTGAGGATAAAGGGCTTCTTTCTGAAAAACAATTGCTTGATATGTTACACGAACACCCGGAATGCTTTTCTCCGAATGTCGTTTTACGTCCGTTGTATCAGGAATATATTTTGCCTAATATCTGTTATGTCGGCGGAGTCGGTGAAGTATCCTATTGGCTCCAGCTCAAAGGTGTATTTGATGCCGTTGAAGTTCCTTTTCCATTGGTTCAGACACGAACCTCGGTGTTGTACATTGACTCGATTATTCATAAAAAAATGAATAAGTCAGGTCTTTTGCTCGAGGAGTTATTTTCAGACAAGGAGGACCTCAAACGTAGGAAGCTAAAAGAGCAAGCATCTGAAGAGCTTGATTTTACAGATATTTCTGCAGCATCTGACGCGCTGTCCACAGAATTGATGAGTAAAATAACTTCAATTGACCCCGGGTTAGAAAAATATGCCGGAGCGGAAATAGCTCGCATTAAAAATCAAATTGAAGCCATTCAATCGAGGCTAATTAAGGTCCTTAAACAAAAAAATGAGGATCAATTACTTGCTATTGACGCCATTTATGAGCGACTGTTTCCAGATGGAATGATGCAAGAACGCGTTCTCAATATTTTTTCGATGTGTCCCGATGGAAAAATTTCAGAACGAATTGATAAACTTTACCATGCAATAGATCCATTGGATCCGGATTTACTCATCCTAATGGAGGTACAGAAATAATCCTTCAATTCTTGCGTTTGTAGTGCTACCTTTGTTTCATGTCCAAAGTAATTTTGTTCATAGGATTGTTTTTTTTCTCGTTGTCTTTTTGGGCACAGGAGGCAATCGTTACAGGGCGTTGCACAGATAAAAGGGGGAAGCCTCTGGAGTTGGTCGCTGTTTTCGTAGCACCTGATTCTTCAGAGATTCAATTTACAGATACGGAGGGGCAATTCAGGCTTAAGTTAGCCTACGGTCAGAAAGCAAAAATTGTGTTCAGACTCAATGAATTTCGGGTTGAAAGATTTGTGTTAGTGGGGAATGAGCCTTTTCAGCGAATTGCAGATATCAAATTCGACTTTGTGAGCATTCAGGAAATTGCTGTTGAGGCACGCAGGCAAGATCCCTTCGAGATTCCCAAATTACCAAGAATCGATGCGCAAAACATACCAATGGGCAGCTATGAACGGGTTTTGGTTTATACCACCGCGGCGGTATCTAACAATGAGTTGACGAGCAATTACAATGTGCGGGGCGGCAGTTACGATGAGAACTTGGTCTATGTAAATGGTTTCCAGATTTATCGTCCTTTTCTCACGCGAAGCGGGCAGCAAGAAGGTATGAGCTTTATAAACAGTGCACTTGTTGAATCGGTGAGCTTCTCAGCGGGCGGGTTTGACGCACAATATGGGGATCGCTTGAGTTCTGTGCTTGATATTGCTTACCGCCGCCCAAATTCATTTCATGGTTCGGTAATGGCCTCGGCCCTGGGAGTTGAGTCGCACATAGAACACGCTCCAAGCTCACGGTTTAACTTTCTTGCTGGAGCAAGGTACCGTGCAAATGGATATTTATTGAATGCACTTCCTGCTAAAGGAGCATACAATCCTGTTTTCTGGGACGCACAAATACTGACCAATTATTCTCTGACAGAAAAGGTTACTTGGTCGTTGATCGGACATTTTTCAAGCAATGAGTACCGTTTTGCGCCTGAAACACAGCGAACAGATTTTGGAACGGCGAACGAAGCGTATTCGTTCATGATCTATTTCGATGGTCAGGAAAAATCTCGATTTCAGACTATGATGGGGGGGACATCGTTAAAGTGGACTCCAAATAAGCGAACGAATCTGGATTTTTTCGCAACTATTTTCAATACCGATGAGCGAGAATACTTCGATATTCAGGGACAATATTACATCAATGAGCTTGAAAAAGATCCTTCGAAAGAAAATTACGGGGATTCTATTGATGTTCTGGGCATCGGTACGTTTCTAAATCACTCTCGAAACCGACTTAATGCCACAATTCTTAATGTATACCATTCAGGAAAACATCAATGGAAAAACGGATTTCGGAATGAATCTCAAAACACCTTTTTAAACCATTCTTTTTTATGGGGGGCAAATGTCCAAAGAGATCAATTCAGTGACACCTTGAGTGAATGGAGAATGATCGATTCTGCAGGATACAGTCAACCGCAGTCATCGCCCGATGTGGTAGAATTGTATGAAACGATTAAAGGCAGGCTTGAACTTACAGGATTCAGAGCTACGGCATATGCTCAGCTCAATGCCTCGTGGTCTGACATCAAGAGAAATTATGCTGTTACAGTTTCAGAAAAAAAGGGAATTACACGTCGAAAAACTGTAGAGACCCTTACTGACACGATCAGGGAGTCTAATTCCAAATGGGCTTTTGCTGCTGGTGTCCGTGGTGGGTATGTTTCTGTGAATGATGAATATTTTATAACGCCCCGAATTTCATTGACATACTTTCCCCGAGTTTACATGTACGACAAAGGCAGGGTGACGCGCAGAGATGTGCGGTGGCGTTTGGCTTCAGGGTTGTACTATCAACCACCTTTTTACAGGGAATTCAGAACGTTTGATGGCCAGCTGAATCTGAATGTGCGTTCACAAAAATCTTTTCATATTATTACCGGTTCAGACGTTTACTTCAATATGTGGGGAAGGGAAGTACCTTTTAAGTTTTCTGCTGAGGCCTATTTTAAGTATCTGTGGGATGTGAATCCTTACGAAATTGATAATGTTCGCACCAGGTATTTTGCCAACAATGATGCGGTTGCCTACGCATATGGACTGGATTTGAATTTGCATGGTCAGTTTGTGGAAGGAATTGAATCTTTCTTCAAAATGGGATTGATGTCAACCAAGGAGAATGTACTCACGGATGAATACAAGGTCTATTACAATGCAGCAGGAGAACGAATTATCTTTGGATACAGCGACGATCAGGTAATTGCGGACAGTGCAACCATCCAACCAGGATTTATCCCTCGTCCTACGGATCAGCTTCTAAACTTTGGTGCACTTATTCAAGATCAAATGCCAGGTTATGAGAGTTTTAGTGTGCAAATGGGTTTGCAGTTTGGCTCTAGATTGCCATATGGTCCCCCGGATCACTCAAGGTATAAAGACACGCTTCGAATGAAATCGTATTTTCGGGTTGACCTCGGAATGTCCTATGATTTTTTATATAAAAAACGTTCCAAGGTTACCTTTTGGTCGAAGAATTTTACGGATGCCATTCTTTCGTTCGAGGTATTTAATCTTTTGGGAATTAATAATGTACTTTCCAAACAATGGGTTCAGGATGTCGAGGGAAGGTACTATTCTGTTCCCAACTATCTCACGCAGAGAAGATTCAATCTAAAACTTATCGTACGATTTTAAGTTCTGTTACTTTTTAGCACTTCCAATGTTTTGGGAGTATGAAAAGATTGTTTGCACTATTTGTCGCGTTGTTCTTGGTAAGAATGGCCGGGTTCTCTCAAATGAATATCAGAGAGTATATCTATTTCAAAGATACCGTGGAAGTGGATAAGTATAAGCCGAATACATCTGGTTTCCCCTTCGTTAAATTCAAAATGAATCCCGGGGATCACACTATTCAAAACATAGAAGAACTCAAAAAATTAACGCAACAAACGGTTGTTAGTGTAGATCTCGTGTATTCTGATTACCCACAAGATGCAGATTTTACAGAATTGAATCGGCTGCGGATCCTTGAATTACTTCAATTTCTTCCCTCTGCATTTAACAGTCAGGTCGTAAAATGGCAATTGGTCAAGCAGACAGGAGTGAAAAGCGCATCTGCCATGTCAAATTATTTTCACGGATTCGTGATTTACTATCGTCCAATGCCTAGTTATGCGGAAGAGAATATGGAAATTATGGATGTGGTAGAAGGGCGTGTCAAACCAACAGACTCCACTTTATTGAAAGTATTTACCCGCAACAGCTCGTGGAAAGAAATGCTTGTGGTTTGCGATGTAACGGGTAGCATGGCTCCGTATACAGGTCAATTGCTCTTATGGATCAAGGCAAACCAGAAATTGAAAACATTTAAACAAGTGGTTTTCTTCAATGATAACGATGAGAAGAGTAATGATCAAACCAAAAGCCTCGATACCTCAGGAATTTGGACTATTGAAACAACGAATTCAGAGAAGGTTATTAAAACTGCCTTTAAAGCGATGAGTCAGGGTGAACATATGGAAAATGACCTGGAAGCAATCTGTTATGCAATCAAAAAATACCCGGAAAACAAAGAAAACGTGGTATTGATAGCTGATAATTGGGAAGATCCGTGCGACATGCAACTTGTCGAATTCCTAAAAAAGGAGAAGGTTCCGGTTAAAGTGATTATCTGTGGGGTATACGACCGATTAAATGTTCTTTACCTGGATCTTGTTAGGGCAACCGGAGGATCCATCCATACGATGGAGGAGGACCTAATGGATATTGCAAAAGTCGGTGAAGGCAAAACAATCAAAATTGGTAAAATGAAGTTTAAGCTCTCGGGAGGTAAATTCGTTCAGATCTAATTATGCAGCATTCGCCTCTGGACTGCATCCAAATAATTCGTACGAACAAACAAAATTCATTTTACACGTCAAAAGTGAGTTGATGTCTTCTCCAAGTTCAATCATGTCTTCATCATCCATGTCAC
>Ga0315906_10003764_pt1 | contig 19920 bp, 16 predicted proteins | sample LakEriMetagenome_4_FD_203526 | JGI IMG/M metagenome (GOLD analysis project Ga0315906, IMG submission 203526) | Freshwater fungal communities from buoy surface, Lake Erie, Ohio, United States - Buoy 2 MA122 | ecosystem: Environmental > Aquatic > Freshwater > Lake > Lake biofilm | place: USA... | reverse complement strand
TGCTTTATCTGTTTGACTGTAATTGATGACCCCTAGGTAATAGAAACAATCTGCATGGTAATCTGAACATTGTTCGAGGGTTTTTGCGAACATTTCTTCTGCCTTGATTAAACTTCTGTCTCCCAGAGCATTTTTCTGTGTCTCATAGTATTTCATCCCTGAATTATACGCATACATGGCATACTCAAAATACGGGGTTGCATTATCCGGAGCAGCAGCAATGGCTGCGTTGAAATTATCCACAGCTGTTTTTGCATCGGATGAATTTACGGCCGTTTCAATCAGTTTAACAACTTTCTTAGGGGGCTCAAGACATGATTCGTCTTCCTGCTGGGCAACAATTAGAGGAGATTGAGCGATTAAAACTACAGTTAGTAAAAAGTGAATGTTCTTCATATATTTTTTGACTATCCGGCACATTTCAAATACCATACCCAAAGATTTATAAGTCGCAAAGGAATTCAAAGTTACATGTTAAACCTGCTTGAAATCAGGATAGTTTTTAACAGCATAGTATTAACATCAATGGAGCGGTTTGTATAAAGTGTCTTTTAACTATTTTTAGCAAAAATTCCTCGCTATGCGTTACCTTAAAATTGCTTTCGTTTGCTTGCCCTTCGCTCTTGTAGCACAGAAAAAATCAACCCCTGAGGTTAAACCCATTTTTGACGAAGGAACACTGTCCGGAATCAGCTTCAGAATGGTAGGACCTGCATTGACCTCTGGCAGAATTGCAGACATTGCTGTTCACCCAATTAAAAACGATACGTGGTATATTGCAGCGGCGAGTGGCGGAGTATGGATGACTGAGAATCACGGCACCACATTCAACCCGATTTTCGATTCCTATGGATCATTTTCCACGGCTTGTGTAGAGTTATCACCCAGCAATCCAAACACGATCTGGGTGGGTACAGGAGAAAACAACAACCAGCGTTCCGTTGCGTATGGTGATGGAGTGTATAAATCAGTGGACGGCGGACAAAGCTTCACAAATATGGGGTTGAAGCTCTCTGAGCATATTGGGAACATCATAATTCACCCTACAAATGAAAACATTGTTTGGGTATCAGCTTATGGTCCTTTGTGGAGCTCCGGCGGTGAACGAGGAGTTTATAAAACGACGGATGGAGGGAAAACATGGACCAGAACCCTTTTTATTTCAGATGAAACCGGAATTTCAGAAATCGCAATGGACCCCCACAATCCAGATATACTCTATGCTGCTGCACATCAGAGAAGACGTCATGAGTGGACCTACATCGGAGGAGGTCCAGAATCAGCACTCTATAAATCTACAGACGGTGGATTAACCTGGAATGAAATCAGCACCGGTCTTCCGAAGGGTGACATGGGTAGGATTGGTATCGCTGTTTCTCCATCAGACCCTAACTATGTGTATGCTATTGTGGAAGGCAGGTACGATAAAGGAGGATTTTATCGTTCGACGAACAAAGGCGAAAGCTGGAGTAAAATGTCGGGCTTCAATACCAGCGGAAACTACTACCAGGAGATCATTTGTGATCCTACTGATAAAGATAAAGTATTCGCCATGGATACCTATATGCATCACACAGAAGACGGCGGAAAAACCTTCAAGGCAACAGGAGAACATCAAAAACATGTTGACAATCATGCATTGTGGATAGACCCTAAAAACACTGATCACTGGATTGCAGGTTGTGATGGCGGTCTGTATGAGACATACAACCATGCAGCGCAATGGCGTTATTATTCGAATTTACCGATTATTCAGTTTTACAAAGTAGCCACCGACAATGATTTTCCATTTTACAATATCTATGGAGGAACACAAGACAACAATTCCATGGGAGGCCCATCTGCCACAACAAATGTTGGTGGAATAATGAATGAAGATTGGTTCATCACGAATGGAGGAGATGGATTCGAATCTGCATGTGACCCTACCGACCCGAACATTACCTATGCGCAGGCTCAATATGGTTTCCTGGTCCGTCACGACAAAGCCTCCGGAGAGAAAGTCTATATTCAACCTTTACCTGAAAAAGGTGAGCAGGCTTTCCGATGGAATTGGGATGCTCCCCTGCTCGTTTCGCCACATGATCACAAAACACTTTATTTTGCTGCCAACAAAGTTTTCAAATCAACTAACCGTGGAGACGACTGGAGCACAGTGTCTCCAGATCTGACTCAGCAAATTGATCGAAACAAACTCAAAGTGATGGGTCAAGTGTGGTCAATTGATGCAGTTATGAAGAATGCATCTACAACCATTTACGGCAACATTGTAGCGCTGGATGAGTCGCCGAAAAAGAAAGGATTGCTCTACGCAGGGACAGACGATGGATTGATTCAGGTTTCAGACAACGATGGAACGACTTGGACAAAAATAAATTCGTTCCCGGGCATCCCAACGTCCACTAGAGTAAATATGATCACAGCCTCTTTACATTCAGAAAATGAGGTATTTGCTGTTTTCAACAACCACAGATCAGGAGACTTCAAACCTTACATTTTGAAAAGTTCAGACAAAGGAAAAACTTGGACGTCAATTGCAGGAAATCTACCTGTTAGAGGATCTGTCTATTGTCTAAAACAAGACCATATTGATCCAAATCTTTTGTTTGCAGGAACCGAATTTGGCGCTTTTTTCTCCAACGATGGAGGAAAAAACTGGACGAAACTATCCGGATTGCCAACTATTGCCGTGTATGATCTGGATATTCAAAAAAGAGAGAATGACCTTGTAGCTGCTACGTTTGGCCGTGGCTTTTATGTCTTAAATGATTACAGTCCATTGCGTGCATTGACTTCGCAAACGCTTGGCCAGAAAGCTCATTTGTTTCCGGTAAAACCAGCCTTGTTGTACATTCCTGCAGACCCCTTAGGTTTGGAAGGAACAGGTTTTCAAGGCGCAAATCTTTGGTCAGCTCCTAATCCTGAGGTTGGAGCGACATTTACGCTTCACATTAAAGATGGGGTAAAGTCCTTGAAAGCAGTTCGCCAGGAAAAAGAGAAGGAGCTTGAAAAGAAAAAGGAAAATGTGTCCTATCCGAACTTTGAAGAACTTAGAAAAGAAAAACTGGAATCAAAAGCAAAGGTAATTTTTGTAATCAGTGATGAAAATGACAAAGAGCTAAGACGCATTGTGAGTGAAGTTAATAAAGGAATTAGCCGAACTACATGGAATCTTCGAATTGCTTCGACAGATCCGGTTCAAACAGGTAATTTATCAAATAAGAACAATGGGTACTTGGTGGTTCCAGGCATGTATAAAGTTCAGGTCTTACTCATTAATAACGGCGCAGTGGATACGCTCTCTAAAAAGACTTCATTTGAAGTAAAAGGATTAAGCAATCAAACCCTGCTTGCTAAGAACCCCAAAGAACTCATGAACTTCCGAAAAGAGCTATCTGGATTTAATCTGAGTCTTAATGCTGCAATGCAAAAACTTGAGGAGATCTCAGAAACAAACAAAACAATCGGAACCGCAATACTAACCCAACCCAATGTACCATTGGACTTAGCAAAAAAGCAGACTTCACTAGTTGAAAAACTTGAAAAATGCAAATTGTTGGTGTACGGTGATGACATCCGAAGATCCAAGGAGTTTGAGGTCTTGCCAGGAATCTCTGAGCGTTTCGGATTGATCAGCTACATGGTTTGGGAAAATACGACAGGTGTTACCTCTAATCATCAAAAACAATTCGCTTTGATTAAAGAGGAATTCATTGCATTCGAAACAATACTCAATGAGGCAGACAAGGAAACAGAATCTATCCTGAACACCTTCGAGCAATTGCAAATTCCTTACATCAAGAAATAAGCTGAATTTATTTCGAAATGACAACCGGATCTTTAACCTTTTGGTCGAGAAGACTAATCGCTAGTACCTCTTTCATTTGAGAAACGTAATGAAATGTCAGGCCTTTCAAATATGACGAGTTTATCTCGTCTACATCCTTTCTGTTTTTCTGACAGAGAATGATCTCTTTAATGCCCGCACGTTTCGCAGCAAGAATCTTTTCCTTGATTCCACCAACTGGTAAAACTTCTCCACGCAGTGTAATTTCGCCTGTCATTGCCAGATTTTTCTTGACTCTTCGCTGGGTAAACAATGAAGCCAGAGACGTTAGCATTGTAATACCTGCACTTGGCCCATCTTTCGGCGTTGCCCCTTCAGGTACATGAACGTGGACATTGTAAAGGTCAAAAACTTCTTGTTCTAATCCCAGCCAGTCGCTGTGTGCTTTCAAAAATTCAAGAGCAATTACAGCCGATTCTTTCATTACATCTCCCAGATTACCAGTCAGGGTCAATTTACCTTTTCCTTTTGTTATAGAGGATTCTATAAACAAAATGTCTCCTCCAACAGAAGTCCAGGCCAGACCTGTGACTACACCAGCTACCTCATTATTTTCATATTTTGTTCGACCGCGACCTGCACCTAGGAACGTGAATAAATCTTCTTCACTTATTTTCCCAGTAAAGGGTTCATCCATGGCAATTTGACGAGCTCGGTTCCGAACCAGCTTTGCAATCATTTTGTCCAATCCACGCACCCCGGACTCATTGGTATATTCTTCCACCAATTTTTCCAATACCTTCTTTTCGATCGAGATATCCTTTTTCGTGACCCCGTGCTCATCGATTTGCTTTGGCAATAAATGCCTTTTGGCAATCTCAATCTTTTCTTCAATCGTATAGCCGTTGACCTCAATGATTTCCATTCGATCCCGCAATGGACCTTGAATGGTCGAAAGATTATTCGCAGTAGCAATGAACATCACACGCGAAAGATCAAACTCTGTTTCGACGTAATTATCGTAAAAAGAACTATTTTGCTCAGGATCAAGAACTTCTAACAAAGCAGAAGAAGGGTCACCATGATTGCTTCTACCGAGCTTGTCAATTTCGTCAAGGACAAATACCGGATTCGCAATCTCAGCTTTTTTCAAGTTCTGTATTACCCGACCTGGCATAGCTCCAATGTATGTTTTTCTATGACCACGGATTTCGGATTCGTCGTGCACACCACCGAGGGACATCCGCACGTATTTGCGCCCTAAAGCTTCTGCAATGGACTTTCCGAGTGAAGTTTTTCCAACACCGGGAGGACCATAAAAACATAAGATTGGAGATTTCATATTTCCCTTAAGTTTCAAAACGGCTAGGTACTCTAGAATCCGTTCTTTCACTTTCTCCAATCCATAATGATCGCGTTCCAAAATTTTTCGAGCCCGATTCAAGTCCAGATTATCGACAGAGTATTCACCCCAGGGCAAATCCAGGATGAGATCGAGATAGTTCAGTTGAACTGTATATTCAGCCCCTTGCGGATTCATTCTTTGAAGCTTCTCCAATTCTTTATAAAAAAGCTTTGCGACTCTCTCATCCCACAATTTTGTCTCTGCTCGCTCGCGCAATTCACGGACGTCTTGCTCCTGAGGGTTATCCCCCAGCTCATCCTGAATGGTTCGCATTTGCTGATGGAGAAAATACTCACGTTGCTGGCGATCCATATCCTTGCGGACTTTAGTTTGAATCTCATTTCTCATTTCAAGCATCTGGATTTCCAGGGTCAGGTGCTCCATCACTTTCATCACGCGCTTTGCAATATCAAGTTCCTCAAGCATTTCCTGCTTTTTGGAGACGTCTGCATTCATGTTGGACGAAATGAAATTGACAAGAAACGTCGGACTTTCAATGTTTCCAATCGCAAACGAAGCTTCCGAAGGAATATTCGGGCTGTCTCGAATGATTTGAAGAGCGAGTTCTTTTATTGTTTTGAACATCACTTTCAGCTCTTTATCCTTTGGATTGAATGGCTTTTCATTAATCGTGCGCACAATTGCCCGCATGTAAGGATCAGTCTGAAGAGGCTGTATGATTTCAAAGCGTCTCTTTCCTTGAATTATTACAGTTGTGCTTCCATCGGGCATTTTGAGCATCCGAATAATCTGAGCAATGGTACCAATGTCATGTAAATCGGAAAACTCAGGACTTTCCTCCTCCTGATTGCGTTGAGAAACTACACCTACAATTTTGTTTCCTTTATTCGCCTCTTGTATCAAACGAATGGATTTATCACGGCCAACAGTAATTGGGATGACAACACCAGGAAAAAGCACATTGTTTCTCAATGGAAGAATTGGAAGTTCATCCGGAAACACCTGTTTATTCATATTGTCCTCCTCTTCTGCTGTAATTAGGGGTATAAAATCAGCATCCGTATCAATAGTTGGAAGAAATTGCAAAAAGTCACTGTCGAAAAGATCGTTCATTATTCAAAATTCATGAATGAAACCGTTTATTCGGTCAAAGTGTCATTAAAAATGTGTCAAAAATACCGATTGGAAAATTTTTAACATCCTAATCAAAGTACGCCATTAAGAGACAAATGATGTGCCAAGGAAACGTGCAGAGCGAGAATGAGAATGAGTGTGAGTTTGTGAGCGTAGAATGTGAGAACATTGATTGTAGATCGCTGCGCTTATGGAGAATGGATGTTTTACGCAAATACAGAGACAGTCTATGTTCTATGTTCTATGCTCCATATTCAAACAAGACCACTAAAAATTAAGACTTAAAATATGTTTAAGAATAGAGATCTCTTCCTCTGACAAGGATCGCTTGCGCCGAGCCATCATATTATTGGCATATTCAATCGCTTTTTCGAAACGAAAGGGAACGATTCCCTCTGCCCCACCCCAACTGAAGGAGGGAACCCATTTTTCCGGAAATCCTGAACCATAAATATTGGATGAAACACCCACTACAGTCCCGGTATTGAACATCGTATTTATTCCACATTTTGAATGGTCCCCCATGCAAACACCCATGAATTGAACGTCCGTTTTCTGCTGTCCTTTCAACTCAAAGGAATAGGTATCTACCGTGCCGTAATTGTTTTTAAGATTGGATGTATTCGTGTCGGCACCAAAATTACACCACTCGCCTACCAAAGCGTTTCCAAGAAAACCATCGTGTCCTTTATTTGAGAACGCTTGAAAAACAGAATTACTCACTTCACCACCAACTCTGCATTCCGGACCAACCGTTGTCGTTCCATAGATCTTCGCGCCCATCTTGACTTGCGCATTATCTCCCAAAGAAAAAGGCCCTCTGATCATTGAACCTTCCATAATTTCAGCATTTCGGCCAATGTAAACCGGTCCTGTTTTGGTATTAATTACGGAAGCCTCAACGAGAGCCCCTTCTTCCAGAAAAAGCTGATCTTTCGGACCTACTATTGTCACAGAATCCGAAACAGCTGCGCTTTTTCGCCCGTAGGTTATTCGCTCAAAGTCCTGTCGCAAAACAAGGTCGTTCTTCATGTACAAATCCCATCGCTGTTCCAGAATTACCAACTCTTTCCCCAGATACTGCACCTTTGATTCAGATTTTGGATCACCTGCGAGGAATACATCTCCCACAACAAGAGCCTGATCATTGTCTAAATGAAATATTGCCACCGCTAGATCCTCATTCGGAATCACCGCAGCATTGACAGTCAATCCATTCTCAAGAGCAGGAAAACATACAGAAAGATAGGCTTCCGTCAAAAAACCAATTTCTGCTTCAGGAATGTATTGTTTCCAACGTTCAGCATTCGTAAAAATTCCCATGCGCAAATCGCCGAGCGGACGGGTAAGGGTCAACGGTGCAAACCGCAGATGCAACCCATTATCAGAGAGATTGATCTTCATAGCGCTTCAGATGTTTTTCGGGTACTGAAAAGATACAAAAGTAAAAAGGTTAGCATACCGTTAATCACCAGCATTTCATTCCCAAATTTATAGGCTCCAAATAAATTGACGGATTGTTTATCCAGAATGTAACAAAAGACTGGTGCTACAATACATACGACAGGTACCGTCCACTCTGAGATCGCTCTTTTCGTCAATATTCCGAAAGAGAACAACCCAAGTAAAGGTCCGTAGGTATAACCGGCAATTACAAATACCAAATCGATGATGCTTTTATCATCCTTCCATTTAAAAAAGAACACGAGTAAGGTGAAAATTAGAGCAAATATCAAGTGTACAGTTTGTCTCAGCTTAACCTGTTGTTTTTCATCTAGATCAGTACGGCGCTGAAATCCGAGAATATCGATACAAAAAGAGGAAGTTAGAGCTGTAATTGCACCATCTACAGACGGAAAGAGTGCTGAAATCAAGCCCACAATAAAGATAAGGAAAATCCCTTTTGGCAAATAATCACGAACGATTGTAGGGAACATATCATCGGGAGGAATTTCCAGTCCGTTCTTTGTACCATAGAGATAAAGCAAACCACCGAGGAAAAGGAATAATCCGTTCACCAAAAGCAATACAAAGCTGAAGGTCACCATATTCTTTTGTGCGTCTTTCAATGTTTTCACAGAGATATTCTTCTGCATCATTTCCTGATCCAATCCTGTCATGGTAATCGTAATGAATGCTCCACCTATAATCGCTTTCAGAAAGAAATCCTTTCTGGTCGGATCCCAGCTCCAGAACTTAGTCATTTCCTGTTTGCCCATCTCGGACCATAAGGATGACCAATCCAGATTCAGCATTTCTTTCAATGAAAAGATACAGACGACCAAGGCCAAAAGCATAAAGACCGTTTGCAACGTATCCGTCCAGACGATGGTTTTTACTCCTCCTTTGAGCGTGTAGAGTACAATCATAGCCATGATGATTAGTGTAGTAACCCAAAATGGAATACCAATTTCATCAAAAACGAATAACTGCAAAACATTAATCACCAGATACAAGCGAACCGTGGCTCCAAGCGTTCTGGAAAGAATAAAGTAGCCTGCACCCCATTTGTAGGCTTTGAAACCGAGACGAAATTCCAGGTAACGATAAATAGAAGTGAGATTGTGTTTGTAGTAAAGTGGCAAAAGCACATAAGCGACCACAAAATAACCAATGAAAAATCCCAGGACCAACTGATAATAGAACCAACCATTTGCTCCGACAGTTCCCGGAACAGAAATGAAAGTCACACCGGAAAGGGAGGTTCCTATCATTCCAAAAGCCACTAGATACCAAGGACTTTGTTTGTTTCCGGCATAGAAAGATTCTGCATCTGCATTTCTAGAAGTCCACCAGGCAATTAGCACCAAAACAATGAAATACAACAACAGGACACCGGGAACGATCAACGGATTCATAAGATCAATTTGAGGATGAAGTTACTATTTTCCAATCGAACTGAACCTTAAGGAAATTGTACTTGTTACTTTTTTGTCAAAGGGAATTTTATCTTTGTCTAAAATAAACATCAAATGGATATTCTTCTTCAAATTGCACTCATCATAATTCCATCCGGCGCCGTAATGCTCACTGCGATCTATTTTCTGCGCAGAGAATCATCAAAAGAGGTTTTCAATATGAAAGCTGAACTGAAAAAACAACGTCAGGAATACTTTCTACCATCACGTGTGGAGGCCTATCAGCGAGCAATTTTACTTATGGAACGTATTCATCCGAACAGTCTAGTGATGCGTTTACACAATCCTGGATTACCTGCAAAAGCCCTTCAAGCTGATTTTCTTAAAGCGATCCGTGAGGAATATGATCACAATGTGGCGCAACAACTTTTCATTTCTCCGCAAGGCTGGCAAATGGTAAAAAACTCGAAGGAGGAGACTATTAAGATCATCAACATTGCTGGAAATCAAATGCTGGCAACCTCCACAGGTATGGATTTATCTGCCAAAATTTTTGAAATTGTCGCGGAAGTTGGGCAGTTACCGACCGAGATTACAGTAGATTACTTGAAGACTGAGTTACAGGAGTTGTTCTAATTAAACGAGGTTAATTTCCGTTCCTTTTACTTGGATCTTATCTCCAGCAATCAATTTGGCTCGCTTACGTAGCTCAACCTCACCGTTCCGTTTGACCGCGCCATCATCTACCATCAGCTTGGCGTGACCTCCCGTTTGCGCAATTCCTGTTGCCTTGAGTAACTGGATCAGCTCTATGTATTCGCCATCTATTTTGAATCGGATCGTTTTCATGGCTTCTTTTGATTTTCGATGTATAAGGCATACAGTTGTTCTGCTGCCTCAAGCGAACTCAATTCTCCCTTCTGTACCAGTGTTTCACTTTTCTTTAGTGCTTGAAGCACCTCTTCGTGCGAATAAAAGTCGTTCAAAATCAATTCTTTCAGTGTCTCATTGAGCCAAAAAGCATTTTGCTGATTTCTTTGATCAGTAATGGAACCATTGATCGTATTCTGATTCACAAAGCTTTCGATACAAGTCCAAACCTTGTCGATGTGTTTACGTTCGATGGAGCTCACTGTCATAGCCTGAGGAATCCATTTATTCGCTCTGGGAGGAAACAAATGCATGGCGTTCGCATATTCCCTTCGTGCAAGCTCTGCTTTTTGTTCGTTACCACTGTCCGCTTTAGTAATAACAAGCGCATCAGCCATTTCCATGATGCCGCGCTTGATCCCTTGCAACTCATCTCCGGCGCCAGCCAACATAAGTAGTAAAAAGAAATCTACCATTGAGTGAACCAATGTCTCAGATTGACCGACACCTACCGTTTCTACAAGGATCACATCAAAACCTGCTGCTTCACACAGAAAAATACTTTCACGTGTTTTGCGCGCAACACCTCCTAGTGTTGTTCCAGCTGCGGTAGGACGAATAAATACATTCTCCATCACCGAAAGCTCTTGCATCCGAGTTTTGTCGCCAAGTATACTACCTCCGCTACTCGAGCTTGACGGATCGATCGCTAATACAGCGACTCGTTTACCGAGATCTACCAATAGTTTTCCAAAACTTTCAATAAATGTACTCTTTCCAACGCCAGGCACCCCCGTGATTCCAATTCGAACTGATTGACCTGTATGAGGGAGGCATTTACTGACAAGCTCGGCAGCAGGTTTGCGATCTTCAGTGCGTGTACTTTCTATAAGAGTAATTGCCGAACTGAGAGCTTCACGATCACCTTCAAGCAAGCCCTCCAATAACTTGTCGATAGTAAGTCCAGCACGACGTTCACGACGGCGGTTCAACCAATGTTCAAGGTGTTGTTGATCCATGTAAGCAAATGTACATTGTTTTCATCAGAACAAAGAGCAAAGAACAAGGAGCAAGGAGTTTTCTTTAAAAATCGATTTTTTGATTTCAACTTCCTTATTTACTGACAACAAATTATTCATTGGAATCTTTGTTCTTTATTCTTTGCTCTTTGTTCTTACTAGGAATACCCAATAATGAATAAACACTAACTTTATCTCCATGAAGCGTATCGGCTTACTTTCAGACACTCACGGTTACTTGGATCCTAAGATTTATGAGTATTTCAAAGATGTGGATGAGATCTGGCACGCCGGAGATGTTGGTTCACTTGATGTAATCGACGAACTTCGTAAATTCAAATCGTTACGAGGTGTTTTTGGAAATATAGATGATCATAAAATCAGACAAGAATTACCCGAATTCAACCGATTCTTTTGTGAGGATGTGGAAGTTCTGATCACACATATTGCAGGGAAACCCGGAAAATATGCCAAGCCTGCTTTCGATGAGATTGAACGCCGCCCACCAAAGCTCTTTATCTGCGGTCACTCCCACATTTTACTAGTTCAAATGGATAAACGATATAATATGCTTTGGATGAACCCTGGTGCCTGCGGTTTTAAAGGTTTTCATTCCGTTAAAACGATCTTAAGGTTCTCAATCACCGAAGATCAAATTCACGATCTTGAAGCGATTGAGCTAGGCAAACGTGTATGATTAAAATTTTTCGGTTTTCTTTGCGTTAATGAACCCAATGACGTTAGCACGAATTAGCATTGTTTGTTTTTTAAGTTTAAACTTGAATGCACAGTCAGGTGGATCAAAGACTTTCGCATTTCTTGACCTGACTTACAACGCACGGGCAGCAGGACTTGGAAACGATTTCATTTCAGTGAAAGATCAGGACATCAACCTCGGAATTGCTAATCCTGCTCTGTTAAATCCTAAAATGATCGGACAGTTAAGCGTAAATCAGGCATTGATGGCTGGAGGTATCAATTACGGAATGGCTGCTTATGGATTTAAACTGAAAGATGGGTTCTTGGGAACCTCGGTTCGTTATGTGAACTATGGTGAATTTACCCGAAGAGAAATTAATGGAACTGAGGCTGGAAGCTTTACCCCTTTTGAATGCATCATCACTGGATCTTACGGCAAACAACTCAACCCGAGAATTTCAGTTGGAGCCGGCCTGAATCTAATCGCATCTCAACTTGAAAGTTACAATGCTTTCGGAATAACAGCAGACCTCGGTGGTGTCTACACCAATGAGTCGGAAAACTTACTCGTTACAGCATTAGTGAAAAATGCAGGAATACAGTTAAAAAACTACACGACCAAAGAAAAAGATGAGCTTCCGGTAGAATTTCAAATGGCTGTTTCTTACAAATTGAGCCATGCACCGTTTCGGTTTTCTCTCTTAGCACACCATTTAAATAAATGGGATATTACGTACAATGATCCAACACTTCAACCTACTATTGACGCTTTGACGGGTGACACCATACCTGTAAAATATGCTGGATTTGGAGAGAAAATTGCGCGTCACTTTACCTATCAAGCTGAAATTCTGATCTCAAAAAATCTTCATTTAAGAACAGGCTTTGATTACCACCGCAGACAAGAAATGAAACTAACTGACCGCCCGGGTTTATCCGGCTTCACATTTGGAATAGGTATGTATTTCAAAAAATTCAGCTTGGATTATGGATTTGCCATCACTTCGAGGGCAGGATTTAACAACATGCTCACCTTCTCCACTAATCTCGGACTGTGGCGCAAATAACTCAGGTGTAAAATCAAATTCCTCTCTTCGTTCATTTGTGTATTTTTGCCCACAAATAACATAGAGACATGGTTTCTTACACTTTTTCCATTGACAATGCGAACCAGCAATACCTTGCGATCAGCGTTGAATTCAATACAACAGGAGCTCAAACGATCCTTCACCTTCCCGCCTGGAGACCGGGACGTTATGAGCTTGGAGATTTTGCAAAGAATATTAAGAATCTCAGAGTTTTCGACTCCAAAAACAAACGATTAGACGTTCAAAAATCAACCAAAAACTCCTGGATCGTCGACACCTCAGCCACCGAGACCATTCGTGTCGATTACAGTTACTATGCTTCCGAACTAAATGCCGGTTCTACCTTTTTATCACAGGAACTTCTCTACGTCAACCCGGTAAATTGTTGTATATATACAACAGAAAGTACCGAAGAGAATATTGAATTAACTCTTTCAATTCCAAATAATTGGAAGATTGCTTGCGCTCTAAAACAAAGCAAAAACACTCTTTTTGCTTCGAATTTCGATGAGCTGGCCGACTCCCCTTTGATATGTGCGGAAAAGTTGCTACACGAGACCTATGTTTCTGGAGAAACAACTTTTCATATTTGGTTCAACGGAGAAGTGAAGCCCGACTGGGAACGATTGGTCAATGATTTTAAGGCATTTACAGATAAACAGATCGAAAAATTTATAGAATTCCCCGTAACAGAATACCATTTCCTTTTCCACATTCTACCCTACAAGGCCTATCATGGGGTTGAGCATACGCGATCAACCGTCATTACGCTTGGTCCGTCATACGATGTGTTTGGACCATTGTATAAAGAACTGCTGGGTATCTCCTCGCATGAGTTGTACCACACCTGGAATGTAAAAACCATTCGACCGATTGAAATGCTTCCCTATGATTTTTCCAAAGAGAATTATTCTCGACTGGGTTATATCTGCGAGGGAATCACCACGTACATGGGAGATCTTTTTTTATTAAAAAGTGGTGTTTTCAGTTTGCGTCAATACTTAAATGAACTCACTGGACAATTTCAGAAACACTTTGATAATCCCGGACGTTTCAACTATTCCGTAGCAGAGTCATCCTTTGACACGTGGCTTGACGGATACGTTCCAGGCGCACCGGGCCGCAAGGTTTCTATCTACACAGAAGGATGTCTTTTGGCCCTGGTCACCGACGTTATGATCCTTAAGGCAACCTCTAATAAATATGGATTGGACGAAGTCATGAAACGTCTTTATTTCAATTATGCATTGCAAGGCAAAGGAGTTTCAGAATCAGACTATAAAGCTGAACTTGAGGCTATTTGTGGGCATTCGTTTGACACCTTTTTTAAAGAGTATGTGAATGGAACTGCCCCATATGAGGCAATTCTAACCGAGGTATTAGAGCACCTTGGATTTGAATTATCTCATGCCCCATCCCCTTCTTACGCCGCTGCGCGGTTGGGAATGAAGGTATTGCCAAGTGGAAACGGTGTAATTGTATCTGCCATGTACTCAGGAGGACCAGCACAATTAGGAGGCTTGATGCTCAATGATGAGCTGATTGGTGTGAATGGAATCGCTTTCGCAGGAGATATGGAAAAATGGTGCGTTTACTTCGATGAAAACGAAAAGAACTTTACCGTAAAACGTGCCGGAAGACTAATTGAAATCAAATTACCGGAGGTTCAAAGAAACTTTTACATGGAATACACCATTCTACCTATCTCTGAACCTAATGTACATCAAAGAAAAGCGTTTGAAGCATGGGGTTCGTAACATCAATTGACACGTGTCAATTGAGTGCCTTAACTTAAAACTTATAACTCACCCCCATGCTTGGCAAGATCGGAAACTGGTAGATCTGCTCAGCAGTGACTCGGTTCACGTAAAAAATATTGTTACGGTTGTATATGTTGGTAACACTCGCAATGATCTCCAGAACATCCTTATTTTTCAACTCAAATTTTTCAGTCAGGGTAATATCAAGTCTGTGATAGTATGGCAATCGTGAACTGTTAAAATCCCCAAGTATGGTTGTTACAGATTGTGGATTTGTGGTAGTATAGTCGGTATTGACACCCCCACTGAAGGTTTCAGCTTGATAACCTCCCGCAGATGGAGTAAATGGAAGACCTGAACCCAAATTCCAACGCACACTCAATTCAAGGTCTTTAGACTTTCCAAAAAGATAAGAACCAACGAGATTTATATTGTGTCGACGATCGAAAACCGGATAATACTTCTGGAATCCATCCCAGCGAGTTGAATGGCCATAAGAGTAAACTCCCCAAAGGAACAATCTGTTTTTGCTGTATTTTAACAAGAAATCTATTCCGTAAGAAACACCATCTTCGATGATGAAATCCTTTTTGTAGACATCGTCAATATTCGAGAATTGAGCAACATCTTCGTACAATTTATTTTGATTGATATTCGAAAGCTGAGAGAAATACTTGTAATATCCTTCCACATTCAAGGTGAGATTCTTTGTCAGATCCGCCTCTACTCCAAAGATTGCATGCCATGCGTATTGAATCCCGTTTTTAACCTCCTTGCTATTCAGAAATTGATTTACAAAAGTAGTTTGCACATTGGTCGGAGCAGAGAGTAAACCGTTGAACAAATTTACTACGTCTTTGTCTGAGGATGCTGATGTAAAGTTTTGAGAGAATCTTCCACCGCTGATCTTTATACGGATCTTTTCGGTAGCGTTATATTTGGCTCCAAAACGAGGTTCAATAGATAATGTTCCCAAAGATGCGTACACCTGAGCACGAATACTAGGCTGGATAACCCATCTGTTCTTAACCAAACGGTAGTTATAATAAGCTCCCAGCTCTGTATTAAAATTGGTAGCAGAAATTTGTCTTTTCGCTTCGTTGTATGTTACAAATTCTGTGTTAAACCCATTGAAGTTAAATCCATAATTCATCTCCCCTTCATTCCTTAGGAAATATGTAAAATCGAACCCAAGATCAAATCCTCCAATTCTGCTGTAGCGCGGTTGAGTAGCAGTTTCTGTGAAGGTTGTTTCAAATGAGCTCCCGTTCACATGGCCCTTTATCATCATTGAGGAACTGCTTGGGACAAGCAAAACGTTCATACCTCCACCCGCTGCCTTCCAATTGAGGTCAGCAACAGAATAGCTTACAGAATCGAGGTTTCTGAATCCAAACACACTAAATTTCGATCCTCCATTGCTGTTGAAGGTAACTTTTCCATAAAGGTCAGTGAAATTATAGGGCAATCCATTCGGATCGTTTACAAGTCTGTAACGCGATCTTGAAGTATAATCAAGCAAACTGTGTTTAGCAGAAAAAACATATGACCCTGGACTATTTCCGCTTGCATTCTTTTTTCCTATTGGGCCTTCCAGAACGGCTTTTCCAAGGAAAGGAGAAGCTGAAATTTTACCTCCGAATTCTTTTTTATTTCCATCCCTGTAGGAAATATCCATAACTGAAGAAATCCGTCCACCGTAGCGTGCATCAAAACCACCCGTGTAAATGTCGACGTTCTTAACCAGTTCCGTTTCGAAAATAGAGAAAAATCCAATAGAATGGAAAGGATTGTAGATCGTCATTCCATCCAAAAGAATCTTGTTCTGAATCGGGGTTCCTCCTCGGACATACAGCTGGCCTCCCTGGTCACCGGTGGTCACGACCCCCGGAGTAACTGAAAAAGCCATGACGACATCATTCTCAGCACCTATTTTTGGAATTCGCTCCAACGCTTTCTTGTCAAGTTTAATTTGAGAAACAAGTACTTCGTTCTTCTTCCTTTTAGACTCGGCAGTTACGGTAATGTCCCCAATCTCTCTAATATCTATCTTTTCCAATTCAATTTTAACATCCGTAATTCCCTTAGCAATTTTAATTTCGACCGGAACCACTACCTGTTTGTAAGCTTGGTTTTCAACCTTCAGCAAGTATTTTCCAATGTTTAATTTCGGAATAGAGAAAAAACCGTTCACATCCGTCAAAGCTCCAGCAATGAACGAGCTGTCACTGCCAAGCAATCGAACTTTCTCAAAACCAATTGGTTCTCCATTCGATTTCGCGTAAATAAATCCTCGGACAGTGTGTTCCTGAGCGTATGAAACCGATGTAATAAAAAAAGCAATCAGAAATAACGAAAATAATTTCATGTAAGGAGCAGTTTTAAACGTCCCGAAGATAGCACATTCAGTTCACATAATACGCCATTAAGGGGAAAACGGTTTGAACGGTAAGGATGAATGAGTGAATGGTGGATTTGGACAATGATTCAATGGACAATTTTACAATGGACAATGATTCAATGGACAATTTTACAATGGACAATTTTACAATGGACAATTTTACAATGGACAATGTTACAATTGACAATTTTAAAATGGACAATTAGTGGTTAACTAAAGAGGGCTTGGGGAATTGTCCATTGGAAAATTATGACATTGTCAATTCATTAAGAGACTACTTTCCTTTCAATTCCTTTTTAGCAATTTCCCAATAGACATCCATTTCCGGGAGTTTCATCTCTGAAATAACCTTTCCATCAGCTACAATCATAGTTTCCATGAGCTGAAAGCGCTTCATAAACTTGTCGTTTGTTCGGGCAAGGGCATTCTCAGGATTGATATTTTTAAAGCGGGCATAATTAATTAAAGAAAAGAGCACATCACCAAATTCTTCTTCCATTTTGTCACTTTTCTGTTCGACTTCCTCGTGAAATTCATTAAGCTCTTCTTGAACTTTTTTCCAAACATCTTCCGGATCATCCCAGTCAAACCCAATTCCTTTCACCTTTTCTTGTATTCTCGCTGCCTTGACCATCGATGGAAGCGACTTTGGCACACCTTCTAAAACTGATTTTTTCCCTTCCTTTAACTTCAATTTTTCCCAATTCGACTTTACTTCCTCATCCGTATCTGCAGTTACATCACCATAAATATGGGGATGCCGATGGACAAGCTTATCACAAATAGCATTCAGCACGGAAGTTACGTCAAATGCTTCCTTTTCTGCGCCAATTTTACAGTAGAACACCATGTGCAACATCAAATCTCCGATCTCACCTTTCAGTGCATCAAGGTCATTCGTCGTAATGGCATCTGCAAGCTCGTAGGTTTCCTCAATGGTCAAATGCCTGAGTGAATCCAAGGTTTGCTTTTTATCCCACGGACATCTTTCTCGCAAATCATCCATGATATTCAATAAACGCTCAAAAGCCGCAAGTCTGGGATCCATCTTTTTTAGGATAAAAATAGAATTTTTTACAAGGAGCACTGCAATTCTTTAAATTTGTCCTTATGCGTCTGCTGCTGTCATGTATTCTTCTATCTATTGTCGGAAATTTGTTCTCACAAAGTCGACTCGAATGGGGATTTGAATACAGACAAAAAGTAGGTTTTCTGGCAGCCCACCGGGGCGTCATGGCTCATCTTGCGCAAGCACAAGCCTTTGCGGGTGAGCTTTCATGGTACGTGAACCCTAAAGGAAAAAAAGATTGGCACAAGGCAGCAGGTTTTCCCTGTTTTGGTGTTACAGGATTCTTTGGTTCGGTTGGAAATAATGAAATTCTTGGTCGCTATGCCGGCGCATACGCCTTCATGGAGTTTCCATTCTTAAAACTCGGTCCTTATCGTTTTTCAGGAAAAATGGGAAGTGGACTTGGTTATACAAACAAAGTATTTGACCAAGAATCAAATCCGAAAAATGTGGCCATGAGCACACATATCAATGCACTCATATGTCTTGGCGTCAAAAGTGAATTAGCTTTCAAACGAAACAAATTGACTTTGGGACTTGACATGACTCATTTTAGCAATGGAGCCACAAAAGTTCCAAATCTAGGTGTCAATCTTCCCTACGTCTCTTTGGGCTATGCAAGACAAATTACAAGTGCACCAAAAGACACTCTCGTACTTCCGAATACTGTTCCAATGCGACGCTGGTTGTTTGGATTTACAGCCATTGGATCCGTCAAAGAAGTATATCCCACGGACCGTAAAAAATACCCTGTGTATGCTCTGAGTGTATTTGCCAGATGGTTTTCAAAACCTAAATCGGGTTTAGAGGCAGCATTGGATGTCATTTCAAAACAAGCCATAATGGGATACAAAACACAGATTGAAAAAAGTCAGTGGGACATCCTTCAGCTTGGAATGTATATTGGATATCTTATGCCTCTTGATCGTCTGCATTTTGCACTTGGAATGGGCGTATACGTCAAAGACAAATACCAGCCTGAAGATTTTCTGTATCACAGAGTAGGACTGCGGTATTATTTCCCGAACGGCATTCACACGCAAGTTGTCTTAAAGTCGCACTGGGCACGAGCGGACTATGTTGAGTGGGGCTTGGGATACACTTTTAACTTTAATAAACATCAATGAAATACGGGATCATCCTCGTGCTTGCCTTATTGATTTTCGGATGTAAAAAGCCCGAAGAACGAGCGTGCATAAAAACTGTAGGACCTGAGGCAACGTTGGAAATCCCATTAGATTCGTTCAACAGGATTTACCTTCACTCCCATGTGGTTTATTCCTTAATTCAGGATTCATTGAATAAAGTTGTAATTAAAGGGGGAAAAAACCTTGTTAACTATATCAAAGCATCGGTGGTAGATGGGCAACTTGAGATCTCAAATGATAACAAATGTAATTTTCTTCGATCCTACAAAAAGAAAGTAACCGTTGAAATCCACTTTACCAGCTTGATTAATATTCATTTTGAAGGTTCAGAACCGATGACAAACAAGGGGACGCTCAAGTTTGACTGGCTCACATTTCTTATTCGGGATGGCGCAGGTCCAGTCAACCTGAATTTTGATGCGCAACAGGTCTATGCGAACATCAGTCACGGATGGGGTGATTTTACGTTTTCAGGAAATGTACATTATGCCAATCTCAATATTCGCAGCAATGGATATTGCGATCTCCTTGGAATGAACATTCAGGATTCAGTGACCGTTATTTCTAACACACAAGGAGATGTAAAAGTAAAGGCCCAAGGAATCAAACTTAAAGTCCAAACGCTGTCAGACGGAGATGTCTATTACAAAGGCATTCCTTCACTCATAGAATTCGACCAATATTCAAATGGCGAATTAATTGAACTGAATTAATCCGTTTC
>Ga0315906_10003762_pt1 | contig 19928 bp, 20 predicted proteins | sample LakEriMetagenome_4_FD_203526 | JGI IMG/M metagenome (GOLD analysis project Ga0315906, IMG submission 203526) | Freshwater fungal communities from buoy surface, Lake Erie, Ohio, United States - Buoy 2 MA122 | ecosystem: Environmental > Aquatic > Freshwater > Lake > Lake biofilm | place: USA... | reverse complement strand
GCCAGCTTCCCGTTGGCGGATACATGAGGGTGTGCATTGCGGTCGCTGGGTTCTCCATGGGTTGCCCAGCGGGTATGGCCGATGCCCAGATGAGCTTCCAGATCCTTGCCGATGAGAGATTCCTCCAGTTCGGCTACCTTACCTTTTTTCTTATGTATTTTAAGGGCTCCTTCATGTACAAGAGCCACTCCGCTGCTGTCGTATCCTCTGTATTCAAGCCTTTTCAGTCCTTTCAAAATCAGTGGGTATGCCTGCCGGGGGCCTGTGTATCCAACAATTCCGCACATAGAGATAACCTTTTAGGAAAGATATGATATTGTTACACAATATTATTGAAAATATCCTGTGTTTCAATCAAATGTGAACGCCCTGTCAGAGCAGTATTCCCTTAAGCAAAAAGTAGGCTACGGAGAAATAAATGGTGATGCCGGTGATGTCTACCAGGGTGGCCACAAAGGGTGCCGAAGAGGCCGCAGGGTCGAGCCTGAGTTTTTTCAATAATAAGGGCAGCATGGATCCCATCAGACTTCCCCATAATACGATTCCTGTCAATGTGATGAATACCGTGAGGGCTACCAGGTTCCAATAGTCGCCGTAATCAAAAAGTTGATATTGCTGCCAGATCATAATCCTGAAAAATCCGATGCTTCCCAGTATGAGACCGAGTATCAATCCTGAAATCAGTTCCCTCTTCATCACCTTCCACCAATCCTTGATGGTTAATTCACCCAATGCCATGGCCTGGATGATGAGGGTGGAAGCCTGGGATCCGCTGTTGCCACCGCTGCTCATGATCAGTGGTATGAACAGGGCCAGCACGGTGGCTGTTTCAATTTCCTGCTGGAAATACTGCATCACCGTGGCCGTGAGCATTTCGCCGAAAAACAGCAGGACGAGCCAGGTGCCCCGTTTGCGGATCAGCCGCGGAATGCTGATGTCCAGATAGGGCTCCTCCAGCGCTTCCGTACCTCCGATCTTCTGGATATCCTCACTGAACTCCTCACTGGCGATCCAGAGGATGTCGTCAATGGTGATGATTCCCAGCAGTACATTATGGTCGTCTGTAACGGGAAGGGCTACACGATTGTTCATTTTGAAGGCCTGGCTTGCAGCTTCCTGGTCGTCGTTGACATGAAGGGCGATGAATCTTCCATCCATGAGTTCGTTCACCGTCACATCCGGCTGGGCAAGAATGAAGTCGCGTATCCTGATGTCATCCAACAGTTCTCCTTTCTTGTTGATCACGTAAATCACATCAATGGTTTCCGAGTTGGTGCCGAAACGTCTGATGGTCTCCAATACTTCGCGGACGGTATTGTATTCATACACGTACACATAGTCCGGATTCATCAAACGGCCCACGCTGTTTTCAGGATAGCCCAGCAGTTCCAGGGTTACCTTCCTTTCCTCCGGTTCCAGCGTTTTGATAAGGTCCCGCACCACATTATTGGGGAGCTCCTCCAGAAAGGATACCCGGTCATCTGCTGGAAGCTCGTTCAGCAGTTCCGCTGATTTAAAAGCGTTGAGATTCTTGATGATGTTTTTCTGTTCCGCCAGGTCCAGGATCTTGAACACGCTGGCGGCCCTGTGAATCGACAGGTGAGAGATGATACTGGCGGAGTACTCCTCGTTTTCCTTGACCAATACCGCCACATCACTGATATTCTGGGCATTGAGAAACTCCTGGATGGCGTATTTGTCATCCGTGGAAATGACTTCCTCGAATTGCTGTTGTAATGATATTTCCTCCAGATCTGCCGACATCCTGACGTTTTTGAAAGCTATCAAAATTACCCCATTTCCGGCAAGCATTTCAAAAAAAGCGGAGATTTGCCTGTCAATAAAAATCGCAGCAAATGGTCAAGCCATATTTATTCATTGATGACACGGACAATAAGGGCCGTGGGGTCTATACCTCCGAAGCCATTCCTGCCAATACAGTGGTGGAAGTGTCGCCTGTGATTGTGATGCCCGCCAATGATCGAACCCATCTGGATAATACTTTGTTGCATGATTATATTTTTGAGTGGAAGGATGGCTGTTGCATGGCGCTCGGATATATTCCTATGTATAATCATAGTTATAAGAGTAATTGCGAATATCTCATGGACTTTGAGGATCGTACCATGCTGGTAAAAACAGTGCGGCAGATCAGGAAAGGAGAGGAGCTGACCATCAACTATAACGGCGACTGGGACGATGCAAAAAAGGTATGGTTTGACGTTCATTGAAAAAGCCCGGAGCTGCTGGGCTTCCGGGCTTCAATGCTATCATGAAAATGCTTATTTGCTGTTTTCAAATTCACGCCTGATGATGTTCAATGCGGCACCGGCTTTGAACCATTCGATTTGCTGTTCATTGTAGCTGTGATTGACCTTTATTTCTTCCGTTGTGCCGTCATCATGATGCAGCGCAAGTGTCAAAGGCTGGCCGGGTTTGAATTGTATAAGACCTAGGATGTCGATGTTGTCATTTTCCCTGATCTTCTCATAATCCCCTTTGTTGTCAAAAGTGAGTGCCAGCATTCCCTGCTTTTTCAGATTGGTTTCGTGAATGCGCGCGAATGACTTCACCAATACCGCTCTTACACCGAGAAAACGCGGTTCCATGGCCGCATGCTCCCTCGAAGAACCTTCGCCATAATTCTCATCGCCTACCACGATGCTGCCGATTTCTGCTGCTTTGTATGCGCGTTGGGTGGCCGGTACAGGTCCGTACTCGCCTGTCAGCTGGTTCTTTACGCAGTCCGTTTTTTCATTGAAAAAATTCACTGCGCCTATCAGCAAGTTGTTACTGATATTGTCAAGATGTCCTCTGAATTTCAGCCAGGGACCTGCCATGGAGATATGGTCGGTGGTGCATTTTCCTTTCGCCTTGATCAGCAGTTTCAGTCCTTTAAGATCAGTGCCTTCCCAGTTTGCAAACGGTGCCAGTAACTGAAGTCGCTTGCTATCAGGGGCCACTTTCACTTCTACCTTGCTGCCATCCGCCGCCGGTGCCTGATAACCTGCATCTTCCACCGCGAATCCCTTTACAGGTAATTCATCGCCTTTAGGCGGATCCAGTTTTACCTGCTCTCCTTTGTTGTTGGTGATGGTATCTGTGAGTGGATTGAAGCCAAGGTCTCCGGCGATCGCCATGGCAGTGACTATTTCCGGAGAACCTACGAAGGCGTAAGTATTCGGATTGCCATCAGCCCGCTTGGCGAAGTTCCTGTTGAAGCTGTGTACAATGGTATTCTTTTCAGCTTTTTCAGCTCCCATCCTGGCCCACATGCCGATGCAGGGGCCGCAGGCATTCGCGAAGACGGTAGCGCCTATCTTATTGAAGACATCCAGAAATCCGTCTCTTTCTATCGTATAGCGTACCTGCTCAGAGCCGGGAGTGATGGTGAACTGCGCTTTGAGGGAAAGACCTTTTTCAGATACTTGTCTGGCAAGGCTGACCGCCCTGCTGATATCCTCATAGGATGAATTGGTGCAGCTTCCAATCAGACCTACTTCAATTTTAGTAGGCCAGTTATTGGCGGCGGCAGCCTCCTTCATTTTTGAAATCGGAGTGGCCAGGTCAGGTGTGAAAGGTCCGTTCAGATGGGGTTCCAGCTCACTCAGGTTGATTTCAATCACCTGGTCAAAATATTTTTCAGGATGCGCATATACTTCGGCGTCACCGGTGAGATGTTCACGGATGGCATCTGCCAAGGCAGCTACTTCCTCGCGTCCCGTAGCTTGTAGGTAGCGGCTCATGCTTTCATCATATCCGAAGGTGGAAGTGGTGGCACCGATTTCCGCGCCCATATTGCAGATGGTGCCTTTTCCCGTACAGCTCATGGAGGTGGCACCTTCGCCGAAATATTCCACTACAGCACCTGTACCACCCTTAACAGTAAGGATTCCCGCCACTTTCAGGATTACATCCTTGGGCGCCGTCCAGCCGTTAAGCTTTCCCGTTAGTTTAATACCGATCAGTTTAGGCATCTTCAGTTCCCAGGGCAATCCTGCCATCACATCACAAGCATCCGCACCTCCTACACCGATGGCGATCATACCGAGACCACCTGCGTTCACAGTATGGCTGTCAGTACCGATCATCATACCGCCGGGAAAGGCATAATTTTCCAATACCACCTGATGAATGATGCCGGCGCCAGGTTTCCAGAAGCCGATTCCGTATTTATTGGAAACAGAAGCCAGAAAATCATATACTTCCGCACTTTCATGAACCGCTCTGTCCAGATCCGTCTTACTGTCCACTTTGGCTTCGATGAGATGGTCGCAATGTACCGTGCTGGGTACTGCTACAGCAGTGCGGCCGGACTGCATGAATTGCAGCAGGGCCATCTGTGCAGTGGCATCCTGCATGGCCACCCTGTCGGGTGCAAAATCCACATAGTCCTTTCCTCTGACGAAGTTCAGCGCAGGATTCTCCTGCCATAGATGGGCATAAAGGATTTTTTCTGTAAGGGTAAGGGGTCTGTTCAATGCTTTACGGGCCTCTTCCACCCTTTTAGGGAAGTTCTCGTATAATTTTTTGATCATTCCGATATCAAATGCCATGCTTCAGATGATTTATGCCGGTCGGCAGTTTATAAAATATTGTAAATCAATTATTTAAATTCTAAATATCCAGAGATGTCCGGGATATTTCCGGGTGCAAAAATAGTGCAAAACAGTTCATCCTTTAAAGTTTATGGTTTAAGGTTTAGGGTTTATATTTCATTATTTAAAGTTTAGGGTTAAACTATTGACCCATCACTAAACTATAAACCTTAAATCATAAACTACGAAGTGACCGCTCTCCTGATTTTTACCAGTTTTTCCAGTAAAGGTTCGAGAAGGTCAAGCCGCAGCATATTGGCACCGTCACTTTTAGCCCGAGCAGGGTCTGGGTGTGTTTCTATGAAAAGTCCATCCGCGCCTGTGGCGATCGCGGCGGAGGCGATGGTGCCGATCAGTTCAGGGTTTCCGCCGGTTACTCCGCCCGGCTGATTGGGCTGCTGGAGAGAATGGGTGCAATCCACCACCACAGGTACCTTGTTTTCCTGCATCCAGGGGATATTGCGGAAGTCCACCACCAGGTCGGTATAGCCAAAACTGTTGCCTCTTTCGGTGAGCCAGATATTTGGGTTACCGGCATTGCGTATTTTTTCCACGGCGAATTTCATGGAGGGACCGCTTAGGAACTGTCCTTTTTTCACGTTGACGGTCTTGCCGGTGGCTGCTGCGGCCAATAGCAATTCCGTTTGTCTGCAAAGGAAGGCCGGGATTTGCAGGGCATCCACAAAGGAAGCGGCCATGGTGGCTTCTTCCGGACTGTGTATATCGGTAATGGTAGGCAAGGAGAGTGATTTTCCCGCTTTTTGTAATATTTCCAATGCTTCAAGGTCGCCAATGCCGGTAAAAGAGCCCGCGCTGGTACGATTGGCCTTGCGATAAGAGGCTTTGATGATATAGGGTATCTCCAAACGACGACATATCCCGGCTACTTTATCGGCTATTTCTAGGACGACCGCTTCATTTTCTACTACACAGGGACCTGCTATCAGGAAAAAACTGTCGCGATCATGCGTCTGGGAGGCGAAGATGGGGAGATTTGACATGGCGCAAAATTAATCAATTTGGTTGCTTATGGGGTGGGGGAGATTAACTTGGTTTCATTTACTTTTGGCCATATTTTTCAATATGCAGAAAGAGAAAATACTGGTCATTGGAGCCTGCGGGCAGATAGGGGTGGAGCTGACACTGGCGCTTCGGAAGATTTATGGTGACAGCCAGGTGATAGCATCAGATTTGAGAGAAGAAAATTCTTTACTGAAAGGTACGGGTCCTTACGTAAGTCTGGATGTGATGAACAAGGAAATGTTGCATGTGCAGGTGATAAGGCAGGGAATTACCCAGATCTATTTGCTGGCAGCTATTTTGTCTGCTACGGGGGAGAAGAATCCCGGTCTGGCCTGGCACCTCAATATGCAAAGTTTGCTCAATGTGCTGGATATCGCGAGGGAGGAAAAGTTGCATAAGGTTTATTGGCCCAGCAGCATAGCTGTTTTCGGGCCTACCTCTCCAAAAGAGCGTTGTCCGCAGAAAACCGTGATAGAGCCAACCACAGTCTATGGTATCAGCAAGTTTGCGGGTGAATTCTGGTGTAACTATTATTTCAACCGCTATGGAGTGGACGTGAGGAGTCTTCGTTATCCCGGACTCATCAGCTACAAGAGCGAGCCGGGAGGAGGTACCACGGATTATGCCGTGGAGATATTTCACGCTGCTAAGGAGGACGGGGAGTATGAATGTTTTCTCAGGGAGGATACCTTCCTGCCGATGATGTATATGCCCGATGCCATTCGTGCCACGCTGAACCTGATGGAGGCGGATGCCGCACGTATCAGTGTGAGGACATCTTATAATGTATCCGCCATGAGCTTCTCGCCGGCCCAAATTGCGGCATCCATCAAAAAGCAAATGCCTGAATTTTCCATGCATTACAAGCCTGACTACCGTCAAAGCATAGCCGACAGCTGGCCGGCCAGTATCGATGATACTGTCGCCAGGAATGACTGGAGCTGGAAAGAAGAATATGATCTGGATAGGATGGTGGAGGATATGATGGCGAATGTTTGAGGAGGTTCCATCAATGACTGAAGCATTGGAGCCAGCGTTTTTATAATGTCATTTCGAAATTAGATACTGACAATCAAGGATTAGCATTGGTCCATGGCAGGTCTGAAATTGGTGATTACCAAAATTAACTACCTCTTTAACAGGTTGCCGGATATATTTGGAACTCTTAACCAAAACAAACTATAGTGAAAAAAATTTTTTTAAGTCTGACTGTGCTTATCGCTGCATTCGGATCTCAAGCCCAGAATGATGGCTATGCTAAAGGAAACAGATTCCTTTCCGGAGGATTCAGTCTATCCTCTTACAATGATAAGGATACGGATGAAAAAGCATCCTCTTTCTCAATCAGTCCCAGAGTGGGCTATTTCGTTTCCGATCATGTTGCTGCCGGAATAGGTATTGGCTTCGGCTCTCAAACGGCCCAGGTGGGATCTACAGACACCAAAGAGACCAATACGCTGAAATTAGGTGCTTTTGCCAGATATTATACGAATCCTGCCGAACGCTTCTCCGTCTTTGCGCACCTTGGATTTGATTATATGACTGAGGATGATAAAATAACTGAAGTGAAAGAAAATGGAATGGATGCCTTCATTTCTCCGGGTATTAGTTATTTTGTAAGAAATAATCTTGCCATTGAGGCAACCTTCGGTAGGTTGGGTTATTCAGCAACGCGCAAGGATATTGAAGGGGTAAAGGGTTCAAACGTGCTGGATTTGGATATCAATCTTACAAGTTTGTCTTTCGGCATGGCCTGGAAGTTTTAATAACTTATCGTTTATGATATAAGGCGCCATTTTTGGCGCCTTTTTTGTTTTCTATTAGTTTCTCATATAGGACTTGATTTCCGAAGTGGCAACCCGGACTCAGATATCATCTCTTTTTCAGGTTTGAGTTTGCTATCATGTTGTCAATTTACTCTATGGATAGTTCTTAATTGTGTCAATATCTTTTTCTTGAACTTGATTGAAACGGTTGTTAACATTTTTTTCTATTTCTGTTTTATGATGTTTAACAATCTCTAGCTAACATGAAGGGTTATCCGCTATTGTTAGGAATACTTTCACAGTTTTTATTACCAGGCAAACTAATTGGCGGATAGTTTTGTGTCTGTAAACCAAAACAAACCAACATGAAAAAGTTATTGTCAATCGTGGCCTTGCTTACAGTTGTTTCTCTTTCTGTAAACGCACAGGATCTGAAGTCTAAAAAAGGAGAAAATTATCTGCCAGAGAAAGGCGATTGGTCCATTGGATTCAATGCTGACGGAATGCTCGGATACTTCGGAAATATTTTTAATGGTTCAACAGAGAATGATGCTTCGGTTGATTTTCCAGGAAGTGACGTTTCTTTCCTTAATGACGCTACATTTGTAGGTAAAAGATTTACTTCCAATAATACCGCTACAAGGTATACCGCTAATCTTGTTTTTACTTCTGTTAAGGAAGGTGATGCAGATCCTACAACCAATATGAATATTACTGCAGGTTATGGCAAGGAGTGGAGGAAAGGAAAGACTCGCTTACAAGGGTTTTATGGTGCGGATGCTTTGCTGGGATTTGGTTCAAGCAAGACATCTTCAGGAGATAAGACAAGCAGTTTTGGAATCGGCGTCAACGGATTCATTGGTGCTGAATATTTTGTATTGCCTAAAATGGCTATCGGTGCTCAATACAATTATGGAATTGGATTTTCTCAAGATACTGATGCTGATGACGTGAAAACTTCTAGCTTTGGTTTGAATGAAATTGGCCTCAATGGTGGTTCGCTTTCACTGAATCTTTATTTCTAACTGTTGTAATTTGAATATTTTTACAAAAGGCCCCATTCGGGGCCTTTTGATATTGTATAAAATGTTGAATAAAGTCATTATTTGCTTCGGATTAGCGTAGCTCCGGAAACCTTGGCCTTCAGGTTGGCATCCTGGAACCAGAGGTATCTGAGATTGACTTTGCCCTCAGAAAAAACATTCATTTTGTTTACCTCATACTTAGGATAAAAGAATACATCGGTATTAGGGTTTTCTTCTACCAGTCTGTAACTCATGGTTTCCGAGGCTCCGCTGAGCGCGGCACTATTCCAGGTGAAATTATTCAAAGTGCCGGCTAAAGGGAGTCCTAATAGTAATGCCGGTATAAAAGAAATTTTATTACCATCCTCATATTCGTAGGAAAATCCTCCGAAATTTTCCGTTCTTGTTTTCTTACCTGCGATGGTTTGAATCAAGGTGGCGGAACCAAAGGAATAGCCGATCATGGTCAGGATAGGGAAAATCCTTTTAGCCTTGCCTACTTCAACCCCGTTAAAAGTGAAGAGAAATCCCCTTTTATGATTGTTCTGGTTATTCTTTCTGAAGGAGGGTATCCCCCAGAAGGCGTTGCCATCCACATTGACCTCTTTCAGATTCTCAGTCTTGTATTCGCCATTGAAGAGTAGAGGAATGTTGTCATGTGCACCTGTTGACACAAGGTACTTTTTAGAGCAGCTTGTTGCGAACATTAGAATCACGATAGAGAAAAGTAATAATCTTGAATTCATGGGTTAAATAATTTTTAGTTAAAAATTTCATGGAAATTAAGCAAACCTGCAAACATACCGGCGTTTATTAAATCATTTATTAATACAGGAATTGGGTATGCTTTTGCCTTTCAACTAACCGGTCATGCATATGTGAATGTGGGTCTTTGATTTTGGAATTGAAAAATAATCTTCTATTTTACCGCTTCATCAAATAAATTTTATGAAAAAAATCCTATTCGTATCAATGATTTCAGGTTTTGCCCTTGCAAGTTGTACCACTGTAAACAAATCCATGAGAGAGCAGGACACCAGGCTTAATCTCACTTCTTCCGATTTCAAGCTGTCTGATCAGGTTTCTGCGGAAGCGAAAACCACAACTATTTTCATGATTGATTTTGAGAGGTTGTTCACCAAAAAAATGGGGTCTTCAGGGGGTACTCTTTCAGCGGCTAGCATACCTGTAATTGGTAATTTTATCGGTGACAGGACCCAGAGCTATGCCGTCTATAATTTGATGGAGGCAAATCCGGGATATGACGTGGTCATGTATCCTCAATATGAGACCAAGGTATTAAAACCCATTCTTGGCCTTGGGTTTCTCACTAAGATTACTACCGTCAAGACAACTGCCAGACTTGGCAAGTTGAAGTAAGTCGAATTTATAATGTACAATTTAATGGCCGGAAATTATCCGGCCATTTTTGTAAGTACATGCTTCATGCCATAAATGCCAGAGACTTTTTCCGAAAACAGGAACTCGGCTGCAAGTACCGCTCCCAAGGCGAATCCTTTTCTGTTGTGTGCGGTATGCCTTATTTCAATGTCATCTATCGCTGAACGATAAAAAACAGAATGAGTACCGGGAGCGGGATCTGTTCTCTCGCTGATAATGGCGATTTCTTCGGGTTTATCAGAAATATGGTTGACCCAATTCTTGATTTCCGGATTCACTGACATGATCTGTTCTGCTAAACTGATGGCGGTGCCGCTGGGGGCGTCCAACTTCTGGGTATGGTGGATTTCCTGAATGGACACTCGGTATTCCGGATGGCCGGCCATCAGAACTGCCAGTTTTTGATTTAGCTCGAAGAAAAGGTTTACGCCTATGCTGAAATTACTGGCATACAGAAACTTGCCATTGAGTTTAAGGCAGAGCTCTTCCGCTTCTTTTTTTCGGTGTAACCATCCAGTGCTTCCCGATACTACGGGAAGCCCGGCTACTAAACAATTGTTGATATTGTCAAAGGCCGATTCCGGACCGGTGAATTCAATTGCCACATCGGCTATTTTCAAGGCATCGGGAGTCAGTTCTTCAACATTATCCTTGTCAATTTTAAGGAGAATACTATGTCCTCTGTTCAGGGCTATTTCCTCAATGGCTTTTCCCATTTTGCCGTAACCTATAAGGATGATTTTCATGTGAATGCTTTTCTGCTGCTGAAATGGTATGTGTAAAAATAGGCGGTACATCTCTTAATTTTCTAAAAAAATAGCATTATTATTGTCTCATTATTAACCAAAACTCTTTTGATCATGAAAAAATTGCTGTACTCCCTGATTGTAGCAGGTGCAATGACATTGGCTTCCTGCTCTCTGACGCATCCTGTTTCCGCAACCAGTAATCCGCTGGGATCCAAGGAAGGAAAGGCTTCAGGAACTTGTTTCCTGGGTGTGCTTTGCTTTGATGTCGACGCCAGTGTTCAAACAGCGGCCAAGAATGGCGGCATCACTAAAATCAGTACGGTGGATCTCCAAACCAAGAATATTCTCGGTATCATTGTTACCTATACTTGCATCGTAACCGGAGAGTAATGATTTTTAAGGTTTAATTTATCTGATGAAGGTACCTTTGGGTACCTTCGTTTTTTTAATTTGATGACATGAATTCAAAATTGCTTACACTTTTATTCGGAATGCTGCTTTCCTTGAATCTTTGTGCCCAGGGCAGCCTTACCTGCGGTCTCACGACCCGGATAAAAATGGAAGGTTTCAGTAAGGTCATCAAAGTGGGCATAAAAGAGAAGTCGGCATTGGAGTCCATCAATAAGCTGCTTAAAACAAACACCTATTTGAGCAAATCTTTTCAGGAGAAGGAGGAAAAATGGATTATTTCTCTTTTTTCATCCGGCACCAGTGAGGACCTTCACCAACAAATTCTCGAGTCAGGTACTCCGCTTGATTGCAAACATGAGTTTCTCAGCAAAGTATCAGGGGTGAAATATCGGCTATATTGCTTGAGGTTGGGAGAGCAATATGTTTATCGTTTAGCCTTTGCAGAAAAGGACCTTACAATGACATTATGTATTGATATTGTCAGTCCCGTCAAATATCAGGATGCGCTCAAATTGCTCAACACGGCGGTCAGCAGGATCTCCTATGTGCATAAATGAGCCTATTTTTTCTTGCTGATGGAAAAACGGATGCCTGTTTGTCCCGAAAATTGACTTTGCCCAGCCTTGATTTGAAGGCTAAGGTCATCACTGATATCAAAGCTCTTCAAATGCGCATCCACTGCGGCATCTGCCACGTTCAGTCCCCAGAAAACGATGAAAAATAGCACACAATAATCCATGTTTTGTCTCACGGCATTCCTGAAATTCCTGATTCTTTCCGGTTGTGATCGGACATTGAAATAAGGCTGTTTGATCAGCATGTCATTGGCTGGATCTCCGTCCGTTGCCAGCCTGTAGGCTTCTTTGGAGTCCTGATATTGGTTGTAATTCTGAAAAAACAAATATCCTGTAGTACCAAGGGCCCCCCATACCAAAGGAACTTTCCAAATTCTCTTATTCGTAATCTGTCCCCAACCAGGAAGAATCGCCGAGCGAATGCTGGCCTTCCTCACCATGGCCTTGGCCAGTTCAGGGTTATATCCTGAAAATGTCAATTTCTTGCGTGAGGAATCGGTGATTTGTCCCTGTATTACAGAACAGTTGATACTGAGGATGAGAAGAAAAATTAAATGTCTGAGCATGAGCATCAACTTACCTTGACATGCAATTTGTCCAAAAGGCTATTCAGCTCATCCAGTGAATAATACTCAAAGGTGATCGAACCATATCCTTTCTTCTGATGTTGCAATTTCACCTTGGTACCGAATTGAGAGGCGATATTGTCTTCTATTTTCTTGAAGGCCGGAGGCAGGGAAGTCTTGACCGGCTTTTTGGAAAGCGGCCCGGCCTTTATTTTTCTGACCAGTTCTTCGGTTTGCCTGACGGAGAGTCCATGCTTTTTGATTTCCGTAAAAACATACCATTGCTTATCCACTTCCTCCATGTTGATGATGGCGCGGGCATGTCCCATGCTGATAATGCCGTTGCGTACCGCTACCTGTATGTCGGGAGGGAGTTTCAGCAGTCGTACATAATTGGATACCGTGGCTCTTTCTTTACCCATGCGATCGGCCACCTGCTCCTGGGTGTAGCCCAATTCGTCAATCAGTCGCTGATAACTGAGGGCTATTTCAATGGCATTCAGGTTCTCTCGTTGCAGGTTCTCCAGCAGGGCAAGCTCCAGCAATTCATTGTCTTTCGTTTGGCGTATGTAAACGGGTACGTCTTTCAGTCCGGCCAGTTTGGCTGCCCTGAATCTTCTTTCTCCGGCGATGAGGCGATATCTGCCTGAAGGGGTGGCTGACACGGTCAGCGGCTGGATGATATTATGGATTTTGATCGATGCGGCAAGCTCTTTGAGGGCCACCTCATCGAAGTCCTTTCTTGGCTGGTCGGGGTTAGTGTCTATCAGGTCCAGCGACACGCGGTTGGTGGACAGCGTCTTCTCTGCGATATCGGGGTTTAGGCTGCCGATATTGCTTTTCAGGTCGCTATCCATGCTTTGCAAAAGACTTCGGATGCCCTTGCCCAGTGCGTCCTTCTTATTGGGTGTGTTCATCTGTAAAGTTTCGTTTATGCCTGATAGTTATATTATTCCATGATCTTGTCTTCCTGTCTGATTTTGGTCAGATTGTTTTTTTGCAGGATCTCCTTGGCCAGATTCAGATAGTTGACGGCTCCCTTGCTATCCGAATCATACAGGATCACCGGTTTGCCGAAGCTGGGAGCCTCGCTCAGTCGGGTGTTGCGGTGTATGATACTGTTGAAGACCATGTCGTCAAAATGCCTTCTCACTTCACTCACCACCTGGTTGCAAAGCCTGAGTCTGCCGTCATACATGGTCATGAGAATGCCTTCTATTTTCAGGGCAGGGTTCAGTCTGTTTTGTACGATCTTGACGGTATTCAGCAATTTTCCCAGTCCTTCCAGGGCGAAAAATTCCGTTTGGACAGGCACCACCACGCTGTCTGCTGCTACCAGGGCGTTAACGGTGATCAATCCCAGCGAAGGCGAGCAGTCAATAACGATGAAATCGTAATCATCCCTCAACGGTGTCAATATTTTTTTCAGTACCGACTCCCTGTTGGGATAATTGATCATTTCAATTTCTGCTCCTACAAGGTCGATATGAGAGGGAATAAGGTCGAGATAGGGGAGAGATGTTTTTAGTATCACCTGTCCGGCCTCGGCATCATTGACCATGCAATCATACAGGCTCTTGGTGACATTGTGAAGGTCGAAACCGACCCCCGTGGTACTATTGGCCTGAGGGTCCGCATCTACCAACAGGGTCTTGTATTCCAAAATCGCAAAACTTGCCGCCAGGTTGATGGCTGTCGTGGTCTTTCCGACCCCTCCTTTCTGATTCGCTATGCCGATGATCCTCGCCATGTATGTTTATTTCAAAGTAATGGTTTCTCCGATTGATGGGAGCAACAAACTGATTTCTTTTTTATCAAAGGCCGCCCTTGCTTCTTCCTTATTTATCGTGATGGGGTCAAAGGTATCGTAATGGATTCCGACAACCTTTTTACAATTCACCATCTGCGCCGCCCTGGCCGCATCCTTCGCGTCCATGGTGAAGTTACCTCCAATTGGCAAAACTGAAAAATCTATATGATACAGTTCCGCAATCAGCTTCATGTCCAGTGTCAGGCCTGTGTCTCCGGCATAGTAAAAGCTGCCGGCCTCCCCGCTGATAACGAATCCCATCGGATTTCCGCCATAGCTTCCATCCGGAAGCTGGGAGGAGTGCAGGGCGCTGGTACACCTTACCGTTCCAAAATCAAAGGCTCGGCAACCGCCAATGTTCATAGGGTGGGTATTTTCCACCCCCTGTGCTGAAATCCAGTTTATGACTTCATAAGCACCGATTACCAAAGCTCCCGTCCTTTTGGCTATGGCCGGACAATCCAGCAGATGGTCCACATGCCCGTGGCTAAGTAGGATATAATCGGCTTCGATATGGTCCGTTTTGATGGATGCGGCCATCGGATTTCCGCTGATGAATGGGTCAAACAGCAGCGTTTTTCCGTTGATTTTCACCGCAAAACTGGCATGTCCGTAATAAGTTAATTCCATGTTGAAATAGGGTTGAGAATGAGTGAGATAGATTGTTTCATCACCATCCCTGCGAAGTTACATAATCGCGGAGAGATAGAAGCAGGCGTACAGGCCTTATTAATTGAATGTTAATAAACTCCCGAATTCAGCGCCGCAGCGTGTTGCAGGGTCATACTGAGCTAACTTTGTAAATTATCCTTTGAAGAATATGCGTTCAACTCATGGCTTTACCATTTTTTGTCTTGTTTTGTTTTTGCTGGACCTGTATGTGTTTCAGGCTGTCAAACACGTTATTTCCGCCAATTCCGGCAGATCCCGCTACTGGATTTCCTTTGTTTATTGGTCCGTATCGGTGGCCATGATCCTGTCTTTGTTTTTTTTCCTCAACACGAGTCCGGACCTGGCCGGCAGGAGGGTGCGGAATTACCTTTTTGCTCTCATAGCCGGCTTATTATTGGCCAAACTAAGTGCTGCCATTTTTCTGGTGATTGATGATGGCAGAAGATTGGTGCAATGGATTTATAACAGGTTTTCCAACGTGGGAATTATTGCGGGTGCTTCTTCCGGTGAAATGATGAGTCGCTCTACTTTTCTGAGCTGGATAGGATTGGCTGCAGGCTCCACCTTACTGGGCAGTTGGGTATATGGCTTTGGCAACAAATACAGTTACAAGGTCAGAAGCCTCCGGATAAAGGATGAGCAGTTGCCTGTCTCTTTCAGGGGATTGAAAATCGTTCAGATCAGTGACATACATGCGGGCAGTTTCACTGATAAGGCAGCTGTGGAAAAAGGGGTTCAGAAAATCCTGGAGCAGCAGCCGGATTTGATTTTGTTTACCGGAGATCTGGTCAATGACATGGCAACGGAAATGCAGGGTTATATGGATTTGTTTGCCAGACTGGAGGCTCCATTGGGCGTATATTCCATCCTGGGGAACCATGATTACGGAGATTATGTGAAGTGGCCTATCAGGGGTGTTTCCAAAGAGCAAAATCTGCTAGATCTGCAGAAAATTCATGCCGACCTTGGCTGGAAACTGTTGATGAATGAACATGTGGTGCTGCAGCGCGGAAATGACCGGATCGCGTTGATCGGGGTGGAGAACTGGAGTGCCAAATCGGCTTTCCCTAAGCGGGGCCTGTTGTCAAAGGCCTATGAAGGTTGCCGGGAGTATCCTTACAAGATTCTGATGACGCATGACCCCAGTCATTGGGAGGCGGAGGTGCAAACCAGTTATCCTGATATCAATCTGTCTCTCAGCGGCCATACCCATGGGATGCAGTTCGGTGTTGAGTTGCCGGGTTTCAGATGGAGTCCGGTGCAATATGTGTACAAACAATGGGCAGGCCTGTACGAAAATAACGGACAGAAACTTTATGTCAACCGTGGCTTCGGCTTTATCGGTTATCCCGGCAGGGTAGGTATCATGCCGGAGATCACGGTACTGGAGCTTGCCTGATGAGTTACAGTCTGCCTTTGGTATTCGCTTTTTTGAATCGAGGGAAGTAATCAGTAATTCCTGTTCCTGCTGTTCTGAAAACCTCTCGCTCTTCTGCCTTCTCCACCTTCGTTGCGTCTGTTCATGCTATCAGCCTCATTCATGCGAATGGCTCTTCCGTTGAATTTCTTGCCGTTCAAAGCCTTTATCATCTTGGGTGCTGAAGCGCGGTCGACTTCAACCCAGCTGTTCATTTCGCGCATGTCGATCCTGCCCAATACATCTTTTTTCAAATTGCTTTCATCCAAAATGAACTGAAGGAAGGAGGCCTTGTAAAAACCGTCTTTGGTTCCAACGTTAATGAATAGACGCGAAAATCCGGTATCACGGCTGTTGAAGCGATCGCGGCTGCCGATATTCCTTTCTCTCGATTCCTGCCTCATGTTGAGGTCTTCGGCGTTCTCATAATATTTCAGGAAATGATTGAACTCCAGTGCTGCAACGCGCTGCAATACTTCTTCCTTGCTCATATGCTCAAACTTGTTCATGAGATCCGGCAGGTAGGTTTCATAGTCTCCATGGGAGATGTCGGCCAGGCAAAGCTTATCCATGAAGTGAAAGAATTGCTTGCGACAAACTTCCTTTCCGCCGGGTATGTCATGTCGATGGAAAGAGGCATTGATCATTTTCTCGAGCTGCCTGATCTTATAGGTTTCCCTTGAATGGCAGATGGAGATGCAGATGCCGCTTCTTCCGGCGCGGGCGGTTCTGCCGCTTCGGTGGGTATATACCTCCATGTCATCGGGTAATTCATAATTGATCACGTGGGTGATACCGTCCACATCTATACCTCTTGCAGCCACATCCGTGGCGATGAGTAATTGAAGGGACTTCACACGGAATCGGCCCATCACTTTGTCCCGCTGTTGCTGGGTGAGGTCGCCATGCAATGCCTCGATGTCGTAACCTGATTTAGCCAGCTTTTCGGATATTTCCTGGGCATCGATCTTGGTTCTGGTGAAAATGATGCCGTACATGCCGGGATTGAAATCTATCAGCCTTTTCAAGGTCTCGTAGCGCTTGTTGGCAGGAGCTACGAAGTACTGATGATCAATATTGACGTTGCCGCTGTTTTTCTTGCCTACGGTTACTTCCTTGGGAGTTTCCATGAAGTTTTTGGCAATGGCCCTCACTTCCGGTGGCATGGTGGCGCTGAACAGCCAGATGCTTTCACGGTTGATGGTGTTTTTCAACACAAAGTCGATGTCGTCACGGAATCCCATATTCAGCATTTCATCGGCTTCATCCAATACCACATATTTCACCTTTTGAAGGTCGACCGCTTTTCTCTCGATAAGATCGATCAGCCTTCCGGGTGTGGCCACCACTATTTGCACTCCTTCCCTGAGGGTTCGGATCTGCATACTGATAGATGCCCCTCCGTAAACGGCTACGGCGGCAGCTTTTCTTTTATATTTCTTGAATTGCTGCAAGTCATTGGTGATCTGCAGGCAAAGTTCCCTAGTCGGGCAGATGATCAGCGCCTGCGGGAATTTTTGATCGGTATCGATCAGTTGCAAAAGCGGTAGGCCGAATGCCGCTGTTTTTCCTGTTCCTGTCTGGGCCAACCCGACAAAATCCGTAGTGCCGGAAAGCAGGATGGGGATGGCTTTTTCCTGAATGGGAGTGGGGTTTTCAAATCCAAGGTCGGCGATGGCTTTGGTCATCTGCTCATCAAGTCCTAATGCTTCGAATGCGTTCATTTTGTTACTTTTTAGATAATAAATCACTGGTCGGCTGATTGCCGGGTCCGGTCCTGTTAACATGTAATGCTATCGGCCGTTGGAAAGAGTGATCTTTAGCTGAGGAGAAAAAGATGTAACTAACTGTGATGATCAACAGCAACTGAGCATTTCATGTAATTTCTCAGTTTGATGTTGTAAAGGTACGATAAAATCGCGTCTTTACAAAAAATCAGTTCTTAAATGCTGAAAATGAAAACACTGTGGATGAGAAGACGGTTGTTTTCAAGAGGATAAATTGATATCTTTAAACCATAAAGCCATCACATGAAAAATATAACTGCCAAACTCCTGATTGCATTCACTGTCATTTTTCTTTCATGGTCACTTCATTCATCCGCCCAGGGATTCAGACTGGGGGTGAAGGCGGGTGCCGATATGCATAAGCTGCAGGGAACCGCTTTTGAAGACGGGTTCAACTTTGGCTATCATGCAGGGGGATTTGTTCAATTAAGGCTTTCTGAAAAGCTGATGCTTAATCCCGAAGTCTATTTCAGCCAGTTAAATCTTTCCACTGCCGATAACATCCGGCAGATAATTCCTGAAGTTGATACACAGATAAGGGATATCAGTCTGAAATATCTGAACATCCCATTGCTCATAGGATATAAACTGGGCAAGGGAATCACTTTGCTGGGAGGGCCTCAATATGGAATTCTGATGTCGGAGGGTGATTTGCTCACCAATGGTAAAAAGGCATTCAAGTCTGGCGATTTCAGCCTTGTCGGCGGCATCCAGATCGGCTTTGCCGGGGTTTCCGTTTATGGAAGATATGTGGTGGGGATGAATGATATCAATGATGCCACGGATCAGGGATCATGGAAAAGCCAGATTGTACATTTCGGGCTGGCCTTCCCCATACTCTGACTCAAGGCCTGATTACATCGTAACCGCCGTCTTCCCTCACTCTTATGATGGTGCTGGGCTCTGCCAAGTTATTGTCATCCTGCCTGTGTTCCACCACATAGTCCACTCCTTTCTTGATAACGGCGTCGATGTCCGAGAAAATGCCGGGCGTTGGGTAACCTGAAAGATTAGACGAAGTTGATACGATCGGCTTTCCGAATTTTTTCAGTAATTGCCTGCAAAAGGGGTCTTCCGGTATCCTGATGGCGATGCTTCCATCCTGACCAATCAGGTTAGGGGCCAGGTTTTTCGCTCCGCCGTAAATCATGGTGGTAGGCTTATGTATGCCTTTGATATAATCGAAAATAAGCGCGTTGGGCTGGGAAATGAAATGGGGAATGTCTTTTTCATCTTGAAGCAGGATGATCATGCTTTTTTCCTCGCTTCTTTGTTTCAGCCGGTAGATTCTTGCGACGGCTTCGGGATTGGTGGCATCGCAGCCTATTCCCCATACGGTATCAGTAGGGTACAGGATCAGTCCTCCGGACCTGAGCACTACCAGGCAATTCTCTATGTCGCTTTCATACTGCATCATGCTCCAACGTTTGCAACAGTTGATCGGTGTTGATGCCATAGGCGCAGGAAAAATGCTTTTGCGGACAAGACTTTCTGCCATGCACCCCGCAAGGCCTGCAAGATAATTTTTCCCTGGTTTCCACCACAAAAGATCTTTCCGAGAGCGGACCAAATCCGAAATCAGGGGAGGTGGAGCAAAAAACGGCGGTTACGGGTGCGTTTAGCGCCGAGCAGAAATGCAGGGGAGCACTGTCATTCACATAATTCATCTGCGCGGTACGCATCAGCGCAAAGGATTCTCCAAAGCTCTGTTTTCCCGCGAGGTTGAATAGGTTAGGTCTGTTGCATCGACGGATGATTTCTTCATTTATTCCATATTCCTCCTTGCCGCCAAGCAGGTAAATATCATACCGACCATCCACCCGGTGGATGAAATCAATCCATTTTTCAATCGGCAATCGCTTGGTGAACCATACGCTCCCTGCCGTGATGGTGATATAAGAATTTTTACGGTACGTTTTAGCAGCTATTTCTGCAGCTTCATCCACATGTAGGTTGGGCATGGACGGTGACTGGTCCGTTAGATCAGCTATCAGGGCCTGGTTGCGATAAATCTCGTGCCTGACAGCAGTCTTGTCAAAACTATGCGGAAATGATCTGTCAAAAAACAAGCTCATGGGGTTGGAGCTGAATCCTCTTGTTTCTCTCGCACCGGAAAAAGCAGTCAGGA
>Ga0315906_10003755_pt1 | contig 19958 bp, 13 predicted proteins | sample LakEriMetagenome_4_FD_203526 | JGI IMG/M metagenome (GOLD analysis project Ga0315906, IMG submission 203526) | Freshwater fungal communities from buoy surface, Lake Erie, Ohio, United States - Buoy 2 MA122 | ecosystem: Environmental > Aquatic > Freshwater > Lake > Lake biofilm | place: USA... | reverse complement strand
GGTGGTCGATCTGGCACCGGCCCCCGCCGATCGGGCCTTTCGGGAAGCCCGGGAGGTCCTTGCGGCGGGAAAAGCATTCTCGGAAACGGGGGTCCGATTTCCAGTTACGTTCTTCATACAAGGGTGCAGATGAAGCTGCGCCGATTCCCTGCACCCTCCCCCCGGCCCTCTCCCAGAGGGAGAGGGAGAGGTCGCCGCTGCGCGGCGCAAGCGTCCTGGCAGCATTCCGGCCGCCCGGCGCGGCCGTTTTCCCTGGCGGGGCGGCCGCGCTACGATGCCGGTGGAGGGATGCAGCGGACCGCGGCAGGCAGGCCGGTTGCTGGAGTTGTCCGGGACATGAGCCACCCTCCGGTCGCGAACCCTTTCAACAACGGCATCGTGCCCGATGCCTGGACCGATCCGATCGTCGACGTCTCGTCGATTCACGCCGACGTTTCGGAGCAGTGCCTGCAGCTCTTGGCGCAGGTGGCGCAGCATCGCACCCGACGCTCGGTCCTCGTCCACGGGGCGGCCGGCAGCGGCAAGACCCACACGCTCGCGCGGCTGCGGGCGGCGGCGATCGAGCCACGGCCCTTTTTCTCCTACGTGCGACTCGCGACCAGTCCAAGCATGATCCGCCGTCACCTGCGGCATTGCCTCGTCCGCGACCTCGTCCGCAAGGACGAGCGGGGCGTGTGCCAGCTGGCATCGTGCCTGCTCGCGTCGCTGGCCAAGGACGCAGGCACGCCGTTCGATCCCGGCGATTTCGATCGGCTCGAAGACGGCTTCAGCGTGTCCGGCGGCCCGGGTATGGCGCTCGCCGAAACCTGCGGCCGCCTGGGGCTCGACTTTCACATGACCTGCGCCTGCCGGCTGTTTCTCCAACGCCGCCATCGCCAGGCGGCCGTGCATTGGCTGGAGTCGGGTGAACTGCCCGACGACGCCCGCGCGCGGCTGGCCTGCGACGTCGGGGGCGCAGATGACGACTCGGTCGATGCCGAGCACATGGCCTTCCAGGCGGTGCTGCAGCTGATTGCCATCGTCACCGACACCCGGTCGATACTCCTGTGCTTCGATCAGATCGAGTCGATGCAGGTCGCGGCCGACGACCGGGCGGGCTCGTTCGCCTTCGGCAAGCTGGCCGCCGACCTGTTCGATCACTGTGCCGGGCTGCTGCTCGTGACGTGCATGCAGTCAGCGGCCTTCGAAACGCTCCGGGAGGTCGTGCCGGCTGCCGACCTGCACCGGATCGCCCAGCACGAACTGCTGCTCGGCCCGCTCACCGAGCGGCAGGCCCGCGAGCTGATCCGGGCCCGGCTCGACTCCGCGCCGACGCTGCGGGCCGACCCACGGCGGCGCCGCAACGGCCTCTGGCCGCTCGACGAGGAGCGGCTCCAGCAGTTTCTCGCATCCGCCGATCCCACGCCGCGCCGGCTGCTGGCGATCAGCCGCGACGCCTACGTCACGGCCCAGCGCATGCCGGCCGGGATCGACGACTGGCTCTTCGCCAGCTTCGAACAGCGCCGCGCAACGCCGGCGGAGACAACCGCGATCGGCGGTGACGTGGTGCATGGCCTGGCGGTGTTGCTGGCGGCGCGGGGCTTCAACGTGGTCTTTCCGGACGACCGGCAGGACGTCGACCTGATGGTGATTCACGCCGACCGCCGGCTGCTCGTCACGGTGGTCCATGACGAGGGGGCGGTGCTGGCCCAGCGGCTGAAGCGGGTCGTGGACCGGCCGCCCAGCGGGCCGGAGGAGCGGATCCTCGTGCGCAGTGCCGGCCTGCCGATCCCGCGGACGGCGCGAAAGTCTTGGGCCCTGTGGAGCCGGCTCGCCGCCAGCCGCGACGTGACCCCCGCCGGGCTGCCCCGCATCCGCCTGCTCGCCCCCACGTTCGCAGCGCTCGCGTCACTCGAGGCGGTGCGGGCTCTGATATCGGAGTCGCGGGCCGGTGACCTGGCCTCCCACGGCGAGACGATCGTCCCGGAGGTGGTGACGGCCTGGATTCGCGGGCAGCTCCACGACGAGGACCTCGATCGCCTGGTGGCCGAGATCGTGGCGGGGGCGGCGGCATCGCCGGCCGGGCCCGTGCACCGGCGGGTCCGCGACACGATGCTCGAGGTCCTGCAGCGGCGGCACGTGATGACGATCGATGACCTTGCCGTGGCGGCGGGCTGCGGAAGGTCGGAGGCGCAGGCGATCCTCGCGGGGGATGCCGCGAGCTTCGGCACGATCGGCAGCCCGCCGGCGCTGGCCTTCGAGCGGACCACTCCATCTCCGTGAGCCTTTCCCATGGTCGTCGAACTGTACGTGCCCGACGTCCGCAAGCGGCTGATCGCCGGCTGGGCCACGGAACCGCCCCCCGCCGAGGATGCAGCGGTGATCGCGGAGCTCGTGTCGCTGTTTCACGAGATCGTCGGGCAGTGCTTCACGGCGGGGTCGCCGCTCGACGTCGTCAGGGTGCTGGCAGACGTCGCGGCCGACGCCGAGGCGTGGAAGTCGGCGCTCCTCGATGCGATCTACTCGTGCGTCGTGGCCCCACGCCTCGAGCGCGAGCAGGCCTTGTGGGGCCAGTTCCCCGGCCACGTGGCGACCTTCTGGCGGGGTGTCGAAAGCCTGGCCGCCTGGCTGGCGGGCATGCTGCTCGGGGTGTGGCGGGCGCACGGCGGCCTCGATGCGGCGCGGGATCTCGTCGCCTGCGCGCGTTCGCTGCGGGTGGAGCTCCGCGAGCCGGGCTGGGCCGACAGCATCGTCCTCACGGGCGCGTCCGGCGCGATCCTGCGGATCCCTGAAACACACACCTGGTGCGTGATGCTGCTCGACGCCGGCCCGGCCGTGGGCCAGGCGAACCTCGCCCTGGTGGCCCTCTATCGGCTGCTCCTGCATGACGCGGAGCAGCCTCGCGACGTGCGCATGGTGACCTTCGCCGACACGGCCCGCGAGGAGTCGGTGGCGGCTTCCGCCCTCGACGAGGTCGAGGCCCGGCTCAAGGCGGCGCTCGGCCGCCTGGCCGGCGTGCATGGCGGGCCGGCGGCGGAGACTCCCGCCCCCGATTGGAAGCAGGTGACAGCGGAGCACCTCACGATGCAAGACAGCCTGATGCGGGTCCTCCGCACCTACGGCCTGAAGTTCAGCCTCGACGGCCCGCCCCGGCTGGGCCCCACCTTCATTCGCTTCCTCGTCGCGCCCGCCGCGGGCGCGAAGGTGTCGCGGTTCACCCACCTGATCGAGGAGATCGCCCTCGGCATGAATCTCCGCAACCCGCCGCTCATCGAGCGGGTCGGGGATCGAATCGCGATCGACATCGAGCGGCCCGACCGCCGCGCAGTGTCGTTCGCCGAGCTCCGCCGCATGCTGCCCCGGCCCGACCCGCTCCTCGGCAACTCGCGGATGCTGGTCGGCGTCGACATCGACGGGCGGCTCGTGTTCATCGACCTGGCCCAGCCGCAGCATTGCCACGTGCTCGTGGTGGGCACGGCCGGCAGCGGCAAGAGCATCTGGATGCGGGCCGCGCTGGCGAGCCTCGTGGAGACGAACCTCCCCGACACGCTCCGGCTCGTGCTCATCGACCCCAAACGCAACGCCTTCACCGCCTGGCGGGGGTCTCCGTTTCTGTGGGAGCCGATCGTCTATCCGGACGAGACGTCGGCGCTCGACGTGTTGACGGGCCTCGTCGAGGAGATGGAGCGGCGGTACGACCGCATGGGCAAGGCGGAGGTGGACGACCTGCGCGGTCTCATCCGCCACGAGCAGCGTCCCATTCCCCGCATCGTCTGCGCCTGCGATGAATACGCGGATCTCGTCACCACGAGCGACGACCGCCACGAGATCGAGACCGCGATCGCCCGCCTGGGCGCGAAGGCGCGGGCGGCGGGAATCCACCTCGTCCTGGCGACGCAGACGCCGCGCCGCGAGATCATCGGGGGGATCATCAAGGCCAACCTGCCCACGTGCGTGGGCCTGCGGGTGTCGAGCGAGATGGAGGCGAAGATCATCGAGACGCCCGGGGCCGAGCTCCTGCTCGGCAACGGCGACCTCCTGCTGCGGTCGATCGGCGAGCCGGTGCGGCTCCAGGGGGCGTTTCTCGCGGGCGAACGCGAGAGCCCGGCGCTCGCGGCCGCGAGTCACTGACCAGGAGGCCGGCGCCGGGGAATGACACGCCGTCGTGCGGCGTGGATGGCGGGGAGGTGTTCGTGCCCGGAGTCCCCGGGTTTCCACCCGGGGCTTCTTGGGACGCACGGAAAAGCCCCCGGCGGGAGCATTGATGGTGCGCGTTATCCAGTTGTGCGTTCGGATTGACGCACGCGCGACCGCCACAAAAAGCCCCCGGCGGAAGCCGGGGGACTCCGTGTCGAATCGCGATCCCACGTGCCATGCGTGTGAACGTTGCCCGGCAAGGGCGCGGGGATTTTTGCGCATGGCTGGCGGAGTGGTTTTTGTGCCCGGAGTCCCCGGGTTTCCACCCGGGGCTTCTTGGGATGCGCGAAAAAGCCCCGGCCAAAGCATTGATGGTGCGCCGATCGGCGCAGTCTCATTCCGTTCGGAGACCGCCGCCACGTGGCGCAAGCCTCCAGGCTTGCGAATGCGGGTCGTGGATCCACAGGCCGGATTCGACGGTCGGAGACCGCCGCCACCTGGCGCAAGCCTCCAGGCTTGCGCGGACGCGGGAGGTTTCGGGACCCGGCCTTCGGCCGACTGAACAGTCGCGGGGCCTACGCGGTCTTGGCCTTCCACCTCCGGCTCCATGTGCCGCACGTCCGCCGGAGCATCGAGGTCAACGGCCGCTCGTGAGCGTCATCCATTTCAGTGGTCGCGCTCTTTCAACACCCTCCGCGGCGGCGTCGGTCAACCTGGCCTTCCGCCTTCCTGCGATGGGCGGGTCACCGCGGCCGCAGCGCGGCCAGCAGGTCGGCACAGTCTTGCAGCGAAAGCACGGCTTCGAGGCCCACCGGCATGATCGACGTGGCGTGCTGGTGTGACTCGTCGATCGCGCCGCGGCGGATCACCCGCTCCATGCCGCCGGCCATCCGCAGCGTCACGCTCCCCGGCGTTTCGGCCACGATCAGGCCGCTGACCGCGGTGCCATCGTGCAGCACGAACGTGGTGACGGTGTACCGCTGCTCCACGGCGCGGTTGGGGTCGAAGATCGCCTCGATCAACTGGGCGGGCGGCTTGCCGGCCACGGTGGCCAGGTCCGGCCCCACGTCGGGGCCCGCGCCGCCATGCTTATGGCAGGCGATGCAGCCACCGCGCTGGAGGACCTGCCGACCGCGGGCGGCGTCTCCCGGGAGCGTTGCCGCGGCGAGATACCGGGCCACGATCTTCTGCCGATCGGGCTCGAAAGACCCGATCACGGGCAGGGCGGCTGGGCTCGGCAGGGAGGCCGCAGTCGGCCGCTGTTGGGCATCGAGCAGGCCGATCTCCGCGGGCATCAGGGCGTCGGCACCGGCGGCGGCGAGCGCCGTGCCGCGGACATGCGGCCATTCCTTGCGGAGGGCCTGCGTGAGTTCGTCTACCGAAAGCAGGCCCAGACCCCGCAGCGTGAACAGTGCCTGCACCCGCACCGGCTGCGACGGCGAAGCAGCCAGCGACCGCACGGCGGCCTCGTTCTCCACGCCGCCGCGTTCGAAGGCGAGCCGCTGCGCCGTGTCGCGGGCCCAGCCGGAGGGGGATGCGAGCTCGATCGCAGCGGGCTTCGTCGGCTGGCCATCCCGGGCGATCCGCCAGATGCGGCCCATCGTCTCGCCCCCGCGCAACTGCATGCGGCGGGCCATCTCGGCCGGCACCCACTCCGGGTGCTCGAGCACGAGGCGGTACATGTCGACGACGTACAGGCCGCCATCCGGTCCGGTGCGGGCCATCACCGGCCGGAACCACCGATCTTCGCTGGCGAGAAACTCACGTTCCGCATCGTGCGGATGTCTGCGAGACGTGATCGTCGCCCCGGAGTAATCGAGAACCTGCCGCAGCACGACATGATGGGCCGGCTCGCAGATGAACAGGCAGTTGACGCCGTCGGTGCCGAAGGCCGAGTCCCGGTAGGGCAGGGGATTGCAGGCCGACGTGACGGTATTTGCCGTGGCGGGCTGGTTCAGCCGCCGCTCGAGGCTGCCCGCAGGAAACACCCGGCGGTCCGCGGTGAGATCGGCGCGGACGGAGCGGGCGACGAGGTCCGGATACCGCTCGAGATAGCCCATCGGCAGCCAGTAGTGCCAGCCGGGCGTGGCGTTGTTGTTGCCGAACCAGTTGCCGAAGTCGTCCCGCCACTTGCCGCACTGGGTGGCGCCGGTTTCGAGGCGAAACGCGCCGGTCCGCGGGTCGAAGCTGAAGTCGTTGCCGCGAAGCGGAATCCGCGCTCCAGTCTTCACGTTGACGATGTCGCCGCCGCTGTCACCGTTGGCCCCGTGCAGCCAGCCGTCGAGGCCCCAGCAGAACCCGTTGACGAGATGCTGCGGGTTGCCCGCCTTGAAGCCGGTGAACCATGGCTCGCGGGCGTCGCAGCGGCCATCGCCGTCGTCGTCGCGGGCGTGAAAGATGTCGGGGACGCTCGCCACGAACACGCCCCCCTTCCAGCAGGCCAGGCCGGTGACATGCCTGAGGCCGTCGAGAAAGAGCGTGCTCTTCTCGTACAGGCCGTCGCCGTCGGCGTCTTCGAGGATCCGCACGCGGCCGGCCTGAAGCCCCCGGCCGGCGCCTTCGCCGGGGATGCCGTCCCGCCAGGTCACCTTGCCGTCGGAGGTGGCTTCTCCCTCGGCGAACGGATAGTCGCCCATCTCGGCCACCCACATCCGGCCGCGTTCGTCCCAGTCGATGAACACCGGGTCCATCACCAGCGGCTCCGCCGCCACGAGCGTCGCGGTGAATCCGGGCGGCAGCCGCATGGCGCGGAGGGATTCCTGCGGGCTGCGCGGCTTCGGGCCGGGCACCCGCAGCAGCTCCTCGTAGGTCAGCCGCACGCCGCCGGCCTGCATCACGCCGTCGGCGAACGTCACCCCCGGACCGGTGAGCAGCGGCAGTGCGTGCTCGTCGCCGGGGTTGCCCTCCCGCATCACCCGCGTCCAGCCTGTCGTCCATCCCATGCTCGCCCGCACCCGATCGGGCGGCACGAACAGGTAGACGCCGTAACCCTGCTCATGCGAGACGACCAGGTCGTCGTGGCCGTCGCCATCGAGATCGACCTTCCATACGCCTGCCGCGGCCCGCGCGAGCGGCGGGAGTTCCGCCTCGGTGGCCGATGCCGGGCCGGCGGCCACAAGCGCCGCGCAGGCCATGAACAGGGACGCGCGGACGGTCATGGCTTCTGCGGCGGCGTCGCGGGGTCCTGTTGCCGGCGGAACGTCATGCAGTCGATGTCGCCGACGTATCCCGACGCGCCGGCGGCATCCATCACCAGCTTCATGACCGTCCTGCCGACGGGCACCCGCACGCCGTGGATGCGGATGGTCTGCAGTTTTGTCCACCCGCCGGTGTCGGGCACCTCGATCGGGCCTGTCGCGTCTTTGCCGTCGAACTCGATGTGGAACCGGCCCCCCACCTTCGCCGCGGCGACGGGAATCTCCAGCGTGTAGGGCCCGGGGTCGGCGGCTTCCACCGTGTAGGTGAGCCATTCCCCGGCCCGGGCCCATCCGATGCCGTGGCCGTTGGAGGCGTCGGGACGCTGCTCGATGTCGACCTGCGTCGCGCCCCGGTAGTCGGCGCCGTGGTTCTTCTCGGTCAGGTCGTGGTAGGCCACGCCGGCGTCTCCGGCGTCGAAGTCCTCGGCTTCGATGACGCCGGGGATCCGGCGGGGACCGCCGCGAAAGGGCTCGCCAGCCAAGCCTTCGCCGAGGAAAAGCAGGGACAGGAACAAGCCTGGGTGGTGGAGCCGCATCGAGGTGCCTCCAGGGAGCGTTTGGGACGTGGCCAAGTGCGTCGCGGAACTCGACGACTCCATCACTATATATGGTATCGGCCCGCGGCAAGGCGACTCCTGCCGCCTCTCGCGAGGAGCAGTCGTGGCTTTGCCTGGCGATCCAGGCCAAATGACAGGATGGTCTGCCTCACCGCTGTCGCCACGAAGCCCATCAGGGCGTTCATCTGCACGAGCGGCACGTCCACTTCAACGCTGCCGGCCGCGTGAAGAGGCCCGCGGCGATCAGGAGCCCTCCCACGAGTTCCGACAGGCCCGCCGCCCAGGCGGCAGGATGCCCGGAACTACTCAACGCATGTGGTACCGAGCGAAATACGTTTTCCCACGTCGTGTTGAACGCATCGGTCGTCTCCTGCCACGACAGCCGCCTGGCCCAAGCAGTCAGGAACCAATTGCCAGACTCCGCGATCCTCGTGCCCCGGCTCCACCGGGACACTCGGGCGGAAGGCTCACTGCGGCCGTTCGCCACTGCCTCCGGCAAAATCCAAGGGAATACGCGGCGGTTGAACCGAGGCGAGGCTGTCCGCATTCCGCTCGGCTCACGCCTCGGTCTGCAAGGAACGGGTCGCGTGGCCCGGCAAACCCGATGTGCAGAACCCGGCACATGAGGCGGTCGGGCTGAACGGCTGGGCCAGATGTGCGAGTTGAGACCGACTCGTTACCATGCGGGCTCTTGGAGGTCGCCCGGATGGGCTCGCGGAAAAAAGCCACTCAAAAAAGTCGCCAGGCGGAACTCGCCCGCCGGCGCAAAAGCAGACTTCACAATCCGGAAGGATGGCAGCCTCGCCCACCGGCCGAGGCCGCGTTGCTCGACGTCGCCCCTGTCGCCGCGCCGCATGAGCGGGCGGAAGACCAGGCAGTGTTCGATGCCGACTTTGGCCTGCGACTTGCGGCGGATCTCCAGGCTGAAGCGGCCCTCGTCCGCGAGGCCCTCGATCTGACGGCGCGGGGGGAACCGCACGCGGCCCTCGATCGCCTCGCGGACATCGGTCGAAAAAGCCCCTACGCCGAATGGCGGCTGTTTGTCCGCGGGCTCGTGGCCTTCCAGCGGGGCGACCGCGGCGCCGCCCGCGAGGCCTGGCATCGACTTGAGCCCGGCCGCCGTCCGGCCCGGATCGCCGCCGTGCTCGGCCGCGCGTGGGACGAGGTCACGGCAGGCCCGCCGCCGGCCGATGAACCAGCGGCCCACGGAGAGCACTCCGCGGCGGTGCAGGCCGCCATCGGTCTGATCCGCCGGGCCTCGATGTGGACGGCGGCCCGCGAGATCGCGGCCGTGCAGCATCGCGACGAGCAGCGCACCTTCTCGGCCTCGCAGGCCGCACTGACGATCCGTCTGGAGAAGCAATATCGCGGGCTCGAACCCGACTTCGTGAACGAGTTCTCCTCCGCTTGCCGGGCGCTGGCCCTGCGGCAGCCGGACGAAGAGCCGTTGCTGGCTCTCTGCCGGAGCACGGCGGGGCCGCCCGACGATCCGCGCAATACGCGGCTGCAGTTGCTTCATCTCCGGCGGTTCATGGAAGCCGACGAGGCAGTGCGGCAGCACGCCCGCGAGTATGTGGATCGTGATCTGCCCGGGCTCACCCATCTGCCCGAGCCGCTCCGGGCGGCGCTTGCCAGCGTGACGCTCGAGAGGGCCGCCACGCAGCTCCTCGACCAGGCGGACGGCTCGTTCCTCAGCGAACTGACGCCGCAGGAAGAACAGGTCTGCGAACGGCTGCTCCGTGAGTCTGTCGAACGCTTTGCTCGCAATCGCCGGGCTCACGAGTCCCTGATCGAACTGCTCGCCAGCCGGGCCAAGGAAGACGGTGCGAACGCTGACGCCGGTCAGGCGCTGACCAGAGCCAAGCTGGCGTTCGTCGGCCAATTCCCCGACCAGTATGGCCACGTCCGGGATCTGGTCGATGGGTTCATCGCCGCGGGCGACTTCGCGCGGGCCGAGCCGCTGGTGCAGACCATCGCCAATCAGCGGACGGGCGATACGGCCGCCCAGGCAATGCCATGGCGATTCCAGCTTCTGAAGGCGGCCTCGTTGGCGACGGCAGACAGCGGGCTGCCGCAGGCGCGGGCAACACTTGAAACGGCGATTGCTGCCTGGCCGAGTTGGATGAACCGACTGTGGATTCCGTTCCTCGAAGCGGCGCTGTTGCTCCGCGAAGGGAACGAGTCCGGCTTCGCGGTGGCGCTGGACGCCGCCCGTCGCGGGTCACCGGATGACCTCGCGGCCGACGCGATGCTTCACGAGGCGTGCATGCGGCTGAAGTGCCCGGCACATCAGGTCGAGCCGATCCGAACGCGACTGCGCCGCGCCGCCAAGGAGGTGGGGATCGATTCTGCCATCGTGCCGCTGGCGAATGCCGCCTGCTTCTTCATGGAACTGGAACGCAGCGGGCTGACCCTCGACGGCGCCGGCCATCCCGCCTTTGCGCTCGGCCGGGCGTTGGGCATGCGGCTCAGCGGCGATGGCAGATGGAGCCTGGGCCGGCTGACGGGCCAAGACGGCGGCCTGCCCGTGGACGACCCTGGATTCTGGGCTGCGTTTCGCTGGCTCGCGACCCATGACTTCTTCGGCACGGTGAATCCCCGGCGCGAGCCCAAGGGCATTGCCCGGCTGGCCGACAGCCAGCCGCGAGCCGCCGCGGAAGTTCTCGAATGGCTGACCCGGACCGCTCCCGATTCGCTGACGACCCGCAAGTCAGGGAAGCGGCTGGCGCTGGTGGAGAAGACTCTCGCCACCGAGCCGAATCCGGCCGTCGTGCAACGGCTGAAGGAGATCGTCACGGCGGCCCGGAAAGCGGTCGCCGAGGCCGAGGACCGCAAGCGTCGGGCCCGGTTTTCCGGCGGTGCCCGCGGTTTTCCCTCGCCGGAGGATTTCCACGCAGCGGGCGATATGCCCCCCTTCCTACAGGTAGTCCTGAACCGTGGCGGGCCGGCCGCGCTGGCCGAGATCATTCCCCTTCTGATGGGGCCAAGAAACGAGACAACCGCGAAGCGAATCGCGCAGATCGCCGCGCGACTGGGGATCTCAAAAGTCGAGATGATCGATTTGTTGGGACATTGACCGGACCTGCAGCAGGCGTTGACCGGAGGATTCACGACGATGGCCGACCAGATGCCGCTCTCCATGCTGCCGCCGGCGGCCCATCTCGTGCTCGGACTGCCTGCCACGGCCACGCCGGAAGAGGCCCGCGCCGCGTATCTTGCCGCCGTCAAGCGGCATCCACCCGATCGTGACCCGGAGCGGTTCCGGGAATTGCACGCCGCGATGCTCGCGTTCTGCGACCCACTGCCGCTGGCCGAGGCGGCCTTCGAGCCGCCCCGGCAGCGGTCTGATCTGCAGGCGATCATCGCCGATGCCGCCACCCGGCCGCCCCGACTGCCAACGCGGGTGCTCCTCGGCCTTGGCAACGTCCCGCAGGATCGCGACCCATGAACAGCGACGCAACGGATCGCGAGCCGGTGGAGGAATCGGGGTTGATCGGTGCGGCGGACATCGTCGCGGCGTTCACGGCGTTACGGCATGAACTCAAACTCCAGGTGCGGGCGGGCCGCGACCTGGCCGCCGGACTCGAGGGCCTCGTGGACGCCGGCCTCGACCGCCGCCTCGCGGATGTGGCGGAACGGCTGTCGCGCATGGAAACTGCGGTCCATGCCACTGCCGCGACCGCACCGGCACGGTCGGTGCCAGCCGGCAGCACGGATGCGATCCGCCCCCTGGCCACCGCCCTGGCGGAAGTCGAGGAAAGCCTGGAGCGGGCGGTGGCAGCCATCACCCCCGAGGCCGAAACCATCGGCTGCCTGGCGACGGAGGTCGACGCGGACGCAGACGACGAAACCGCCGCGGCAGAGCCGCCCGACCCGGCCGCTGCCTGGGATGCCTGCGTCGCCGACTCACCATGGCTGGTGCGGATGCTCGCAGCCGGCCTCGTCGGCCGGCTGCGGCAGGTGTTCGACACCCACCTGGAACGGGCCACGGACACCCGCCCGCGTGATGCCGGCGGGGCGGAAGCGGGGGTCGTCGCGGCGGCGACGTCGCTTGCCGATGCAGGGCAGGGGCTCGAGCTCGTACTCGTGCGCACCCGGCGGCTCATGGAGCAGGCGGGGCTGCGCCGGATCGACGTGCTGTACGAGCCGTTTGATGCCGAGCAGATGCGGGCGATCGACATCGTGGAGGATGCGGCGGTGCCGGAAGGGCACGTGGCGAAACAGTTCCGGCCGGGATACGCGTGGCACGGCGTCGTGCTGCGGCCAGCCGAGGTGGGAGTGGCTCGTTGAGCGGTGAACGAAGGAGTGACGACACCATGGAGCGGTTGGATCCGATGGATGCCATGCAGGAAGTCTCGCCGGTGATCGGCATCGACCTGGGGACGACGAACAGCGTCGTCGCCGTCTGCGTCGACGGGCGGGTGCGGGTGCTGGAAGAGGAAGGCACGGCGCTGGTGCCCTCGGTGGTCGGCATCGGGATGGACGGCCGCCTGCTCGTCGGCCAGTCCGCCCGCAACCAGCTGGCGGCCTTTCCCGACCGCACGATCGCCTCCGTGAAACGCCGCATGGGCCAGGCCGTGATGCTGCCCATGGCCGGCACGTCCTACACGCCGCAGGAGATCAGCAGCATCATCCTGCGGGCGCTCAAGGACCGGGCCGAGCGGGCCCTCGGCCGACCGGTGAGCCGCGCCGTGATCACGGTGCCCGCCTTCTTCGACGAACCGCAGCGGCAGGCCACGCTGGAGGCGGGCCGCCTCGCGGGGCTCACCGTCGAGCGGATCATCAACGAGCCGACGGCCGCCAGCCTGGTGTATCACGCCGGTTCCGCGGCCCGCCGCCACGTCATGATCTACGACCTCGGCGGCGGCACCTTCGACGTGTCTGTCGTGCGGACCGAGCAGGGCGTGGTCGAGGTGCTTTCCAGCAAGGGAGACACCAGCCTCGGCGGTGATGATTTCGATGAACTGCTCGCGCGGCATGTCGCCGGCCGGTTTCTGCAGGAGCATGGCCACGACCTGATGGCCGAGAGGGGCACCCGGTGGCGGCTGCTGACCGCGTGCGAACGGGCGAAGTGCGAGCTTTCGACCGCCGTGACGGCGCGGATCGTCGAGGAGTTCATCGTCACGGTCAACGGCCGCCAGGTCAGCCTCGACATCGAAGTCAGCCGCGACGAGTACGAGCAGCTCATTCGCACGCTCGTGGACCGGACGATCGGCTGCGTGGATACGGCGGTCGTCGATGCCGGCCTCGCGCTATCGCAGATCGACGAACTGATCCTCGTTGGCGGCTCGACCCGCACGCCACTCGTGCAGCGTCGGCTCCGGGAGGAGTTTCGCCGTGAGCCGCGGTGGAGCGTCGACCCCGACCTCGCCGTGGCGCTGGGGGCGGGCACGCAGGCCGGGGCGATCGCGGGGCAGGCGATCGGCCCGGTGCTCGTCGATGTCGCCACGCACACGCTGGGGGTCGCGGCCGTGGAGGACGGCCCCCAGGGCGAGCATCTCGCGTATGTTCCGATCCTGCGCCGCAACGCACCCCTTCCGGCCCGGTACGAGGATCTGTTTTTCACGCACGACAGCGAACAGGATATGGCCGCCATCCAGGTCTTCCAGGGGGAGAGCCCGCGGCTGGAGGACAACCGCGAGATCGGCCGCTTCATGCTCGAGGGGCTCAACGCCACGTCCGCGTGCGACGGCCGGATCTTCGTGCGGTTCGAGCTCTCGCTTGACGGCACGCTCGAAGTCACGGCCATCGAGAGCACGTCCGGCATCTCGCAGCGTCTGGCCATCGTTGATGCGCTCTCCAAGTCGCAGGGAAAAGCCGCCGGGCAGGCTGCCGAGCGGCTCGGCAGGCTGCCCGGTTTCGGGCCCGCGGTCGTTTCACCTCCAGGTGGCACGATCGACGACGGCAGCGCGAGCGGGCCGGAGGCCGCGGATCCGCACGCCGCGATCCTGCACCGGGCCCGGCAGGCCCTGCCGGCGCTCGGTCCGGAGGATGCGGCCGACGTGGAACGGCTGGTGCAGCTGATCACCGAGGCACATGCTGCGGATGACGATGCACTGCTCGCCGGACTCGTCGCCGAACTCGACGACCTGTTGTTCTACGCGGCCGGCTGAGCGGAGCGCAGAGTGTGAGCATGCACGCTGACCAGCTCGGGAACGATGCGTTCACCGTGCAGTGCCCGGTCTGCCGGGCCACGCAGGCCGCCCGACCGGTCTGCCGCCGCTGCAACGCCGATCTGACGCTGTTCACTCGCGTGCAGGCAAGCAGCCGCGCCGCGCGGCGGCGGCTGGCGGAGGCCGTGGCCGCGGGGGACCACGCGGCTCAGGCCCGGTTGCGTGACTATCTGCACTGGCTGCACGGGTGAGCCGGTTTTTCGAACGCGGCCGACGGGGGGCGATCCTGCCGTGCGTTTTCTGGCGGGCAGGGTAGGATCGCAGGCCCGGATGCGGTCACTTCGAAACCATCAGGAACGCAGGAAAGGTCGATCGTCATGAAGCGGGTCGGGATCGTGGGCTGGCGGGGCATGGTGGGGTCGGTGCTCATGGACCGCATGCGTGCCGAGGACGACTTCTCCCATTTCGAGCCGGTCTTTTTCTCGACCTCGAATGCCGGCGGGGCGGCCCCGCCCCAGGCCCGCGGCGTGGCCGTGCTCCAGGACGCCTTCGACGTCGCCGCGCTGGCCGGGTGCGACATCGTGCTCACGGCCCAGGGAGGCGACTACACGTCACGGGTGTTTCCGCAGCTCCGCGGTCAGGGCTGGCAGGGGCACTGGATCGACGCCGCCTCCACGCTGCGGATGAACTCCGACGCCGTGATCATCCTCGACCCGGTGAACCGCGGCGTGATCGACCGCGGTCTGGAACGGGGCATCAGGAACTGGATCGGCGGCAACTGCACGGTCAGCTGCATGCTGATGGGCTTGGCCGCGCTCTACAAGGCAGGGCTCGTCGAGTGGATGTCCACCCAGACCTACCAGGCCGCCTCCGGCGGCGGCGCCCAGCACATGCGGGAACTGCTCGCCCAGTTCGGCACGCTGCACGCCGAGGTGCGTGACCTGCTCGGCGATCCGCACGCGGCGATCCTGGAGATCGACCGCCGCGTGATCGCCCGCCAGCGCGGCCTGTCGGCGGCCGAGACCGCCCAGTTCGGCGTGCCCCTCGGCGGCTCGCTCATCCCCTGGATCGACAAGGACCTCGGCGACGGGATGAGCCGTGAGGAGTGGAAGGGCATGGCGGAGACCAACAAGATCCTCGGGCGGGGCGAGGCGTTCGGCACGCCGCCCGTGCCGGTGGACGGGTTCTGCGTGCGGGTCGGAGCGATGCGGTGCCACAGCCAGGCGCTGACGTTCAAGCTGACGCGGGCCGTGCCGCCGGCGGAGCTCGAGGCGCTGATCGCCGCCGACAACGAATGGGTGAAGGTGGTGCCCAACACCCGGGAGGCGACGCTCCGTGAACTGACCCCCGTCGCGGTCACCGGCACGCTCACGATTCCCGTGGGCCGCATCCGGGCCCTGGCGATGGGCCCGGAATACGTCGGCGCCTTCACCATCGGCGACCAGCTGCTGTGGGGCGCGGCCGAGCCGCTCCGCCGCATGCTGCGGATCCTGCTCTGACGGGCTGCCGGTCGGGGCAGGCGGGCCCGCCGATCCGCGGACCGCGGCTACCGGAGGCGGGCGATGACGGGCTCGTGAGCCGGGCCGTGGCCGGTGAACGTGAAGGTGCGGGCCGTGGGCGCGTCGATCGTGATCGCCACGTCGAGCCTGTCGGCCGGGAGCGCGGCCGTGATCCGCTCGGGCCACTCGACGAACACCCATTTCGCTCGCGCCACGGCGTCCTCCCAGCCCACCTCGTGCAGGTCGTCGGGCCCGGTGAGCCGGTACATGTCGGCGTGGAGGAGGATGCCCGCGCGGGATGAATGCTCGTGCACGAGGCCGAACGTCGGGCTCACCACCTCCGCCGGATCGATGCCCACCACGGCCGCGAAGGCTTTGACGAACGTGGTCTTGCCGGCGCCAAGGTCGCCCACCAAGGCGATGAAGCAGCGGTCGGGCAGGGCCGCGGCCAGTGTCTGTGCCAACGGTGCCAAGTCGGCCTCGGTCGTGATCATGCGGGAGCACGTGGGCATGGCGGCGTCAGGAGTCGAAGGCATGGACATAGCCCCGGGCCGCGAGCGGCGCGCGGCCATCGGGGCCGCTGGAGAACAGGCCCTGGCCTTCCACGACCTCGCCGATGATCGTCACGGGCGTGCCCAGGGCGGCGGCCGCCTCCGCGGCGAGCGTTCGCGCTGCCTCGGGAGGCAGGGCGAGGAGCAGCTCGAAGTCTTCACCGTCGGCGAGGGCATGGTCGAGGGGCGTGCGGCCGTCGCCCGGCTGCCGGCTCATGCGCACCGCATCCGCATGGATCGGCACGCGGTCGAGATCGAGCACGGCGGCCGTGCCGCTGGCGGCCATCATCCGGGCCAGGTCGAGCGACAGTCCGTCGCTGACGTCGATCGCCGCATGCGCGGCAGTCCGCTCCGCGATCCACAGCGCCTCGCGGACCCGGGGTTCGACGGCGAGATGGCGGCCGAGGAGGCTGCCGCCGCAGGCGCCCGTGACGGCGATCAGGTCACCGGGCCGGGCGTTGTCGCGCCGCCAGGCGGCGCCGGGCGGCACGCTGCCCAGCGCCGTGACGCTGATCACCAGCGGCCCGTCCCAGGCGTTGGTGTCGCCGCCGGCCAGGGCGACCCCGTGTCGCGCCGCCAGGGCCGCGATTCCCTCTTGGATGCCGCGGGCGAGGGCGTCACCTCCGCGGCGCGGCAGCGCGACCGCGACCACGGCCGCCTCGGGCCGCGCGGCCATGGCGGCCAGGTCGCTGAGGTTCACGGCCAACGCCTTGTGGCCGACGGCCTGCGGCGGGCAGTCGGGGCCGAGGATGAAGTCCACGCCCTCCATGAGCATGTCCACCGTGACCACGGTCCGCCGCTGCGCGGCCGGGCGGAGCACGGCGGCATCGTCACCGGCGGGCACTTCGAGCCGCGGATCGGCCGGGAGACGGGGCAGCAGCCAGGCGAGGAAGTCGGTTTCCATGACCGTGAGTGTCGCCAGGGCGCGGCCGCGGTCCAAGCCCCGCGGCAAACCCTCCGGCGCAGCCCTCATCCGACGAACACCGTCGGCCGGCGGGCCGCGTCGGGCACCGCCTTGGAGAAGGCCGAACACGCTGTTGGGAACGTCGCCCCGTCCGAAGAGGACGAACTCTACCGCCAATCGCAGCGGGCTTCCCAGGCTCCAGCCGAAGACGATGTCGAGCCCTCGATGAGATCGAGCGGCGATCGGCAAGAGGCTGTGACCGGTGGGCATGCGGCCGGCGGTCGCGCCACGGGGGGCTGTTGTGACGCGAATCCGAATCAAAAGCCCGGCTCACGCGACACGTCACGGATTGCCTGGGCCAAACGCATGGCGCGGGTGGGGGAGGAGTTTCCCCTGGCGTGCCCGAACTGCGGCGGCGACATCCGGCTGATCGCCTTCAGACTGCTTTCCGAGTGCGAAACAATCCTGGCCTTCGCACTCTTGGCAACTCCGGTTGCTGCAGACTTCCTGTCCGCGAGCCGGGGCCGATCCGGAAGATCCTGACACACCTCGGCGAACCGCGCGAGCCTCCTCCGCTCGCGCCCGCTCGCGGCCCGCCTACTGGCTGGGGCGAGCTCGTCCAGGTTCACGACGACCGGGCGATCTTCCAGGCGTCGCCCGACGAACTGCCCGCGATCGACATCCACAGCCTCTGAGCGGTGCCGGACGCGAGGCACCGAAGCCCCGGCAACGGCCGACTGGGATCCGGTCTGCGCCGAGGCGACAAAAACGCCACTCCGGGGGCCGCGTGCCGCTCGCGGGAACCGTCTCCGGACGGCCGGGCCCCTCCTCCCGAGGCTCACGAGTCGCTCATCGGCTGGAAGACCGTTGAGGAAGTGCCATTGACCGGGCTATCCTTCACGCGAGAAGTCGACCGGCCTTTCCCGCGCATCGGGCAGGTCGGCAGCGGGTGTGCCCACCGGCCACCCGCAGAACAGCGTCAGAGAGGCCAGCCAGCGGAGGCGGAGCTGGGGGGCATGATGGAGCATCATGGCCGGTCGCCAACAAGGAAGTCGTCAGGAAACAAGAAAAATCGGCCGGGAGCCCGCCGCGCGTCGGTCGACTCGCCGCGGAAGGTCCAGCGACGACGGCCATTCGTGCCGCGAGCGACCGCAAAGCAAGCGATGCAAACGATTGCATCGTCCATTTGCATTTCATCGTCCAATTGCGCTGTCATCGGGCACTCGCCCATCGGCCGACCCCGCCCCGCAAGGGTAGCCACGTCAGCGGCGACTCGCCAAGGATTTTTCCGGGATTTCGCGGTCGGCCGCAGCCCGGGCCGGCCGCGTCGAAAGCCGTAGCACCGACAGCCAGTAAACCGACGAGGCAGCAAAATTGACAGTTCATGTCGTTGCGAATAACCTCAACTGAGGCGAGCGTCGCTCTCTTCGAGCGAGCCAACGAGCATTCCAGAGGAGCGATGCGATCATGAGTCGAAGCCTCGGTGTTCTGCCGGTGTATGCCTTGGCTGTGGCGTTGAGTTTCGCAGGCTCCTCGTGGGCGCAGAAGCCGGGCAAGGAACCGCCGCCCTCGGCGCAGGAGGAGTGGCCGTCCATCGAAGGGAAATGGCACGTGCTCCTCGCTCATGAGGAAGACAAAAATCTGCTCGACCGGCCGGAGGCCAAGAACTCCGTGGTGACGATCAGCGACAAGCAGCTGCAGTGGACCGGCGCCGATGGGAAACCTCTGTTTTCGGCCGCCTGCACCTGGAAGCAGGAGGCGAGCCCCAAGTGGCTCGTGGACCTGAAGCCGGAGGGAGTGGCTGGGGATCAGCCCGAGCTGCCGGGGGTCGCCTGTCTGTTCGAAAAGGACGTGCTGAAGATTTCCTGGCGACGGCAGGCCCACCTGGACAGGGGCCGCCCGAAAACCTTTGCCGGCGATCGTTTTCAGGGATATCTGCTGCTGACGCGGGCCCCCCTCGGCAGCCCGCCCTCTGGCCAGCCGAACCTCGTGGGACAATGGAAGTTGCTGACCGCGCTCGACGACTCGCTCGAGAAGATCGGAGGCGACCGTTCTACCTCGGTGGTGGAGTTCGGGCCGGATACGTTCGCCTGGAAAGGCAGGCCCGAAGACAAATCCGGTAAGTTCGCCGGCGGCTACACGCTGGATACCTCGGCCCGGCCGACCCGCGTCAAGTTCAACGTGACGAGTCCGCCGCCGGGCACGGGGGCGACGCCCACGCCGCTTGACGGCTTCGTGCCCGGGATCGTCGAGTTCCTCGACGAAGACACCGCGCGGTTGTGCTACCGCGAAAGCGGCTGGGGGGGCAACGACCCTCCCGAGTCCCGCAAGTATCCGGAGAGTTTTTTCTCCGACGGTAACATGAATCTGTGGATCTTCCGGCGATTGAAGCCGTAACGGAGGGCTGTTCAAAAGCAGCGGCGGTGCAAATAGAGCGGGGTGCTTTTCGCCGTCCGTTGTGCTGCTGGGTCCGGCTTCACCCGCGGCCAGCCATCGTTCGTAAGCCTTTTCGCCGCAACGGTTTGCGATGCAACCCCAAGGCTCCGACGGAATATTTCCGTAACTTTTTCCCGGTTTTCGTCAATAATGAAGAAGTCAAGGCCCGACGCAACTCTCTGGGAGTGCCGGCAACGCTGACGGCAATTATCGAAGATGTTCCGGCGATTCGGAGCCCGATTTTTCTGAAGGGCAATGCCATGAGGAAGGTGGATCTGGTCGGCGTTCGGGCCGTTCGTGAGCGTGTCTGTGGAATTCGTACCGGTCTTTCGAGGTCCGGCGTTCCTTGCTGGGCCCTGGTCTGTTGGGCCCTGGGGTGCCTGCTCGCGGTGTCCCTCGGCGGGGTCCCCGCCTTCGGGGAAGAGTTGAAGTTCACCTCCGCCGACGAGAGTCGGGCCGAGTTCGAGCGGACGGTCAAGCCATTCCTGGCCCGGCACTGCGTCGAGTGCCACAGCGGGAAAAATACCGAGGGCGATTTGGACGTGACCAAGCTCGACCCGGATATGAAGGCGAGTGCCGATGGGG
>Ga0315906_10003753_pt1 | contig 19959 bp, 14 predicted proteins | sample LakEriMetagenome_4_FD_203526 | JGI IMG/M metagenome (GOLD analysis project Ga0315906, IMG submission 203526) | Freshwater fungal communities from buoy surface, Lake Erie, Ohio, United States - Buoy 2 MA122 | ecosystem: Environmental > Aquatic > Freshwater > Lake > Lake biofilm | place: USA... | reverse complement strand
AGTATCAAACCAAAAACAGCAAAAATACCAATGTAACTAGAATTAAAAAGAATTTTTGCTAATTTGTAAGTAAAAATAAGACCTAACAACGAAAAAATGACGGAAGCAAGCCTGGTAGAAAACTCTGTTACGTCCAGAACGCTGTAAAAGTAAGCAGTTACTATAAAGTATAATGGGGGTTTTTCAAACCATAAATTAGTAGGCTTTGACCAAGTAAGGGTAAAGTAATCACCAGATTCATAGATATTTTTTGCAACTTTTGCATATATAGCCTCGTCGTAGGTTATCAATTTATTATCTCCAAGTCCAAAAAGTAGTAAGGAAGCCGCAATCGCAAAAATACTAAATTTTAGATAAATGTTTTTGGCTTTAAAATATAAAAATAATTCTTCAAAAACAATTTTTTCTTTTTTAAGCACATATAAAGCAGGAAAAAATAGAATAATAAAGAAAAACTCAGAGTTATACGAATAAAATATACCCGCGATTAAGTATCCTAAAAGAGTACCTAAAAATGAACTGTAAAGAAAATAACTTCTCCAGTCTTTAGAATGGTTTATGGCGTAAATATATATAAAAATTAGTAGACAAGATAGGGCTGAAAATACAATAAGTCCAATTACCCCGCTTTCCGATATGACTTCTCCCCAAATTGAATGTGCTGGAACTCTTCCGCTAAGACCGGCAGGATCTCTTTTAAGGAACTCATTTGATGTAGGAGTCTCTTTAAAATGCTCAAAGAAACTTCCAGTACCCCCACCAAGTAAGGGGTACTTATTAAATACATCCACAGCTCCTTGTAGTAATAAAAAGTGGGAATCAAAAGAATCCATTCTATAATGAAAATAAGATCTTACCTTCTCTCTTAATAAAGAATCCCTATCTTGATACATAGAGAATAGAATCACAAAGGTAAATATAAAACCAAAAATTGAATATACGACTCCCTTTTTCCCAATCTTTCTATAAACAACTAAGATTGAGAAAACTAATAGTGCTACAAAACCTATAATCCAAGCACTTCTAGAGTTGGTTAAAAATAAACCAATACTTATAGTTAAAAAGTAAATAAAGAAATTTCTTTGTTCCTTAGATTTTGTTATTGTGACTAGAGCCAGTGCAGGAACAAACAATCCTGCAAGAAATCCTCCAAAATGGTTAACGTCCCAAAATATACTTCCCAATCTTGTCATCACTATTAATTTAAGCGCTTGGGTAAAAAACTCAGCTGAAAATTTAAATGATGGGAAATCAACGTTTAACCCAGCAACATTTAAGATTGCTCCAAAAAGATAATTATTATTAAAGTAGAGGTAAATCTGAATAAAAGGAATAAGAGAAAGAACAAAGGCAATTAGAATGTACTTTTTAAATAGAGAAATAAGCTCATCTTCTTTTAATTTAAAATAAATCGTTATTACAAAATTTACTATAGCTAAGTAAAAAATATTCATAAAAATGCTGGTTCTTACATCAAGTGAGTTAAAAGTTGAGATAAATTTAGAAACTAAGAAAAGTAACAAAAGAATAACAAGAGGGTCTTTTAAATATTTTACAAATTTTAAGCTAAAGCCATTAAATTTATAAAAATCATAAATTGAACTTAGAATAAAAGCTCCCATGAGAACCCGTATTGGTAACATATCCCAAATATAAATTGAGAATAATTCTTTATGGATAAAAGTTGATAAAACTAAAGCCAAGACACAAGCACTAAAAAAATTTACTCTAATTAAAAAAATTGCTGCTATTAATATAAGTACAAGTAAAATTATTTCAATCATTCAATACTTTATTATATAATTCTAAAGTCTTTTTTGCAGTATTTTCCCAAGTGTATTCTTTTTTAAATTCAGAAGGTAGTTTTGGCCTATTTTTTAAGTACTCAATCTTTAATGCCTCAGTTATAGAGGTAATATCCTCAGGACTGCAGTAACTACAGTAATCACCCAAAATTTCCTTAGCTCTTTTTGAGGAGGAAACTGCATTAGTATTCATAAATAATGCCTCAAGTAGTGTTAATCCTGTAGTTTCAAACCATGATGCCGAAACACATACTTTTGCGTATTTGTAAATTGAAGGCATACTGGAATAAGATAAATAATTTTTGTAAATAACCCAGGAACAATTTCTAACCTCCTCGTCAAACAAGGATACATATTCTGAATGTCTTTTTGATTTACTTCCAACAAAGACAAGCTTGATGTCTTTGTTTAATTCTTTTCTAAGTTTCTGAACTGCTGCAATAATTGCAAGATTATTCTTTCTTGGTTCAATCCTTCCTACACATATAATGTAATCTTCAAAATCAAAATGGTTAGAGCTTTGATCTCTCTTTAAAAACAATTCTGAAACACCGTTAGGTACAATTTCCCATGAAAATCGAGTGTCATAAGTTTTTTCCAAATCTTTCGCTTCAAGTTTAGTCTGAGTTAGAACTAAATCAGACCACTCTATAACTTTTTGATTCATTTTCTTTAACCCGATAATCATTGAGTATAAGGTAGGAAGAACTTTATTATGGTCTAAAATTGATCGATATATGTTTTTAAAAGTATCTCTTTGAAATTGATCAACAAATAAGTACTTAGAAACCCTTCTTAAACCAAAAGCGTACTCATCGTCAAATTTTTTAACTTCCTCTACCGAATGATGTATTGGAGAAACAATAATTTTCTTACCAAGTTTATGAGCTTTTTTGGCGTGAATATAGGTTTCAGGAGTCCAATCTAATTGAAACAAATGTACAATATCAAACTTTTTTATATCTATATTATTTTTGTCTGAAACAGTTACGTCTACACCAAGTTTTCTTAGCTCTAAATATGTATTTTCAACCTGAACCATATCCCCTCCCTTTGCTTTAAAACAATCAGTTCGGGTCCAAAGTAATACTTTCATATCTTATATACATTCATATAATTATTTATATATTTCTCAATTGTATAGTTTTCAGATATAAAATCTTTATTTTCACTAAGTTTAGATGTTGAACTTTTAAGAGAATAGGCTTCGACCATTTTACTAATTAGCGATTTTGAATTATTAGATTTAAAGTACATTATTTTATTTTTAGACACCTCTTTTAATACTGGTAAATTTGAGGAAATTACAGGATAGCACGAATACATTGCTTCTAGCAAGGTAATACCAAAACCTTCAGCTAAACTCGGAAAAATAAAACAATCACAATTTTTGAATAAGCAAATTTTATTCCTTTCTGAAACATTGGAAATAATCTTTACATGTTCAACTAAATTTAAATCTCTAATTCTTCTTTTTAAAATATCTAAATCATCGCCTTTACCAGCAAGTATCAATTGAGTTTTAGGATACTTTTTTAAAAACTCAAAAAAGGAATTTATCAAAACAATTTGATTTTTTTCTTTAGTAAACCTACTTAAATATAAAAAGGTATATTTTTCTTTATCAAAATTTTTAGATATAAAAATCTTATCTTCTTTATTTTCAGTGTAGTTATCAATTTCTTTGATAAAAACAGGATCTAAAGAATTTGGTATTATTCTGAGTTTAAAAGGAAGTATCCCTTCTTTTACCTTTTGTTGTTTAATTGAATCAGTTAATGCAATTTCAAAGCTACTAAGTAAATTAACAATTAATGAATTAAATAAAATGTTTAAAACTTTATTTGGTAGAGAAATCTGCCACATTGAGATAGGAGTATGAGTGTGAGAGATTTTAATTCTAACATTAGTAAAAAGACAAGCAAGCAGGGTATTAAATACTATTTTTGGTTCATTAGCATGTACAACTTTTATATCGTTATCGATAATTATTTTTCGAAGAAATTTAATGTATTCAAAATCGAATTTTTTAACTGGTCTAAATTTATAGATTGTTGAAAACTCTTTAAAATCATTAAATAAGTCTCCTTCTGGGCAAACTACAAATTTTACATAACCCGGAAGACCTTTAACCAAATCTAAAACTGTTTTTTCCATTCCTCCAAAATTGCTTGAGTTTAATGTGTAAAGTATTTTCATGACTATTTTAGATGCGATTTAATTAGCCCCACCATATTAGCGACTTTTAATTCATAGGTATTTTGTTTTGCGGTAGAAACTCTCTCTATAATTTTTTTGTCATTATTTTCTTCCAAAGCTTTTCTAACATTTTGTATAAACTCTTCGTAAGTTTTTGATATGTAAGTAATATCCTTGTATAAAGTAAACACAGGCATGTCAGTTACTACAGAAGGAATTCCTGCAGCCATAGAGTTAAAAAATTTAACCGGAAAACATCCTCCAATTGTGTAATCATTTAAAACATAAGGTATTAAGTCAACATCAAAGTGTGCCATATACTTTGGTGTCTCTACAAAAGGTATGGTTCCTAAAAAATATATATTTGGAATGTTTTCTAAACCCAACTCACTTAAGGAACCCTCAGCATCTTTTAAGCCACTACCTCCAATAATTACAAAGGAATAATCAGGACATTTTAAGGCGGCTTCTTTTAGTAATTGATAATCAAATTTATATGAATCTATAGCTCCAATGTAACCGACAATTGGGTGCTTAATGTTTTCTAATTTAGCAGGAACTTGATTTTTAAATTTTGAAACACAGTTATGAAATAACTCAAAGTCACCAACGTTTGGTGTGTAGAATGTTCGGGAATTATATTTTTTTAATCTTTCAACTAAGCCGGGTGCTGTTGCAAAAACTAAGTCAGCTCTCTGAGTTAAATTCTTTTCAACTGTTAGAATTTTTTCCTTTTCTTCCTTAGATTGATATCTTGGAAATCCTGCATAATAATCAACACAGTCATATAATAAAAAATCACGATTAACATTATCTAAATAAATTTCTAACTCTGGAAGCTCAACATCGTAAACCCACATTACTGTTTTATATTCTGGATTTAAATGAAATTTTGCTAAGTCGTTAATTTTTTTCGAAAAAAACTTTGCATAAAATTTTTCCAAAAGAAGAAACCTTATTGGGGTAAATACTAAAACATTTTCATCAATTTTGTAACCTAAGATAAGCCTCTTGAGATTAAAAAAACCTTTTTTAAACTGGGTTAATAAAACTTTTCCAAAATTAATAGTTGGATCAACAAAAATTACCCTATGACCTTGTTCCCCAAGGCGATACATAACCTGTCTTTTATTGGTCCAGTTTGGGTAATCCCAAAGTTGGTTCGAAAAACAAATTACATTAAATTTAGATTCCATAACTATAATTATACTGGGAAAATGCTATTTTATCGAAAATTATTAATACCCTGGAGCGCATTTCTCACAAGCCTGCTCTAAAAACCCTCCCTTAACTAACACCCTTCGAATATTAAAAATCGCTTCACTATTTTCTATTGACCATAACCAAGAAGTGTTTTTAAATCCAGTGTCATAAGCATTATGCCAAATAGAATCAAAAAATATTAATCCAGAAAAGTGAATAAGTATAGATAGTATTAGGGTTATAAAAAACCATTTTTTAATTTTTTCGTAATAATTTTGAAGTAAAAAACCTAAAGGCAATACAAGAAAAGGCAGAATGTCTGAAATCATTCTATATCCGTAACCAAAACCACCATACCAATGCTTCCATTTTGATAAGACTAAGGTATGTAGCAAAATGACCCAAAATGAAATTTTAAGGTACTCTTCTTTTTTAAACCCTTTATAAACAGCAATTAAAGAAAAAATTAAAACAGGTGAATAAACTAGTATCCCCTTTGAAGGAGAAAGCCATATTCCAAAAAAGCTTTCTGGAAAATTACCAATCCAAGAATCAAGCAACTGACCTGCATAGCCTTGGTTGGAGATATCTTGATAATAAACCTGGTTATAGATTAAAAAGAAAGTTAATGGGATCAAAACACCAAAAATTGAGTATGCAGTATTTCTAAAATTTAAATCTTTTCTCAATATTATAAATATCCCTAAAATAAGTAAGACAATAGCAGCAGTTGGCCTGGCTAAAATTCCAAAACCCAAGAAAAGTGTCATTAAAAAATAATTCTTTTTGTAAAAATAAATAAATCCTAAAATTAGAAATAATTGAACAACACCGTGCTGCCATAAACCCTGCGAAACCAAAGATAAATTTACTGTGGCAAAGGAATATACGATTGTTAACCAGAGAGAAGTTCTGTTTGAAAATTTAAATACATTAATAAGAAGAAAATAAAAAAGTACTGAAGATAATGAAACAACAAAGGCACCGCTTAGATGGCTTAGATTATAAACATCTTGCCAATTAACTTCAGGAACAAATTGTAGATATACTAAAAAAATTGGGTAAGTAACAATGGAACTTAAGATAGGAAAGGCTGATAAATAATTATCTCCTACTTTTTTAAGATAAAAAGGAGTTCTACTAGAATCATCAGGTTGGGGGTATTTAGAAACCATCATCTCATAGTAATTATTAAGATAGATAGTGTTATCTTTTACTAGAGAAATACCAGTGAATACTGAAGGTAAAATATCCTCAGATTGTAGTGGAAGGGAGTTAATATTTGTTGAGTAAAAAACCCACCAAAAACCAAAATAGATAAAAAAGGTTAAAATAAAGATGATTTTCTTCATATTTAATTTATTATAAAGTAAAATAGCGAATATGAAGGTAAAAGAAATAAAATTAAGCAACTGTAACCTTTTTTAAGAAATTTATAGCCATGAATTATTTAGTTCCGTTAGTCAAAGAATCTTTTTATAAAGAAAAGACCACAAAGAGAAAATTAATCAATTTTATAAAAAATTGTGACAAATTTTCAATGGGAGAGCAAACAAAGCAATTTGAAAAGAGTTTAGCTGAATTTCAAAATACAAAATATTGTGTTTATTTTTCTTCAGGCTCTGCCGCAAATTTAGGTTTAATTCAATCGCTTAAAAATCTAGGGCTACTAAAAAATGGAGACAAAGTAGCAATTTCCTCTCTTACTTGGGCAACAAATGTTATGCCTATAATCCAATTAGGAATGATTCCTGTACCAATTGATATTGATATAGAAACATTAAATATTTCATTAGAAGATTTATATTCAAAATACGAAATGTTTGGATTTAAAAGTATTTTTTTGACCAACGTACTTTCATTTAGTTGTGATATGAAAAAACTTACTGATTTTTGCGATAAAAATTCTATTCTTTTGATAGAAGATAATTGCGAATCTATGGGAAGTGAATTTGAAGGACAGAAATTAGGAAATTTTGGAAAAGCTGGGACAATGTCATTTTTTGTTGGACATCAGATGTCAACAATTGAGGGAGGCTGTGTTGTAACAGAAGATGAAGATTTATATGAAATGTTAAAAAAAGTTAGAGCTCACGGATGGTCTAGGGATAGCAAGGATTTTAGCAATACTCATTTTTACTCAAGATTTACCTTTCACGATCTTGCGTATAATCTTAGACCTGGGGAAATAAATGCTTTTATAGGTTTATCTCAGTTGGAATTTATTAATCAAAACTTAAATAAAAGAAAAGCACTTCATAAAAAATTTCAAAAGCAATTAAGAAATAAAAAATCAACATACCCACTTAAAATCTTGAATAATAATTACGCCCCCTTTGCTTTTACCTTAATATTCAAAGAAAAAGAAAAAGCTGACTATTATTTAAGATTGTTTCATGAAAACAGAGTTGAGGTAAGGCCTGTAATATCCGGTAATATTGCAAAACAACCTTTTTTTCAAAAGTATCATCCTGAAAACTACTTACTTCCAAATTGTGAAATTGTACACAATCAGGGCTTTTATTTTGGAGTGAATCCAAACTTAAGCAAGCATGAGATAGAAATTTTGAGTAAGTTATTAAACCAAATAGAATGAAAAAGTATGATTTAATCTTAACATTTTCATTTTTAAGAATTGGAGGAGCTGAAAATTTAATCGCAACTACAATTCAAGAATTAGTTAAAAAAAAGGTAAAATTTCTATTTATCACTCTTTACATTGACGATAATATAAAGAAACAATTAGTCGGATGTGAAGAATATATAGTCAGGCCATCTGCTAATATTGAAAATATCTTAAAAATAAAGTTTTTAAGATATCTATTTGGACCGCTAGTATACTTTTTGTTATTATCAAAATATATCCATAAATCTGAAAAATTTCTTTCTTTTGGATTTACTCCAACATATATTCTTTCAATTCTAAAATTTTTTAATAAGAAATTTAAAATTTATTATTTTGAGTGCGATATTAAAATCCCAGGAGGAGTTTTAATAGATTTTAAAGATTATTATCAAAAAATTGTTCAGTATTTATTATTTCATTTCCAAGACTTCTTTGATAACATCCTTCTTAAAAATGTTGAATCTATAATAGTTATTGATGATAAAAATTTAAAATATGCTAAATTTCATTACAAAAGCATAATCAAAAAATTTCATCTAGTTTACCCTCCGACAAATCTATCAGAAAATTTTGATTTAATAAAACCCCCTAGTTCTAAAATATTCGAATTATTTAAAATAAAAACAAGGTATTTATGTATTGTTGGAAGTTTAGATTCAAAAAAGAATACTCTCGAAGCTGTAAAATTACTATACTATATTAGAAATAAAAAACTAAATTATCAATTACTAATAATAGGCGGAGGTGAGCTGGAGAACTACCTTAAAAACAAGGTTTTGGAATTAAACTTAAAGGGAAGTGTTCACTTTTTGGGAAAAATTTCCTATAACGATTTGGACAATGTCTACAAAGAAAGTTTTTGTAACCTATTTTTTGCAGTACATCAAACCTGGGGATTAACTCCATTTGAAGCATTAAGATTTGGTACACCAAGTATTGTTTCAAAAGAAGCTGGATGTGCAGAATTTTTGCAGAAAAAAAATATTAATCATATACATAATTTAGAGGATAGTTTTGACTGTTGTATTAACTTTCTTGAAAAAGATTGTAAAAATTTTACCTACGATAAATCTAAATTCAAAGAGCTAGATCCAAAACACTTTACCTCCAAGCTTTTAAGCGTAATCTTTTAGTTGTCTTTTTGATGAGTTACCAATCAGTTTATTAAAAGCATTTTTCCAAAATTTAAATGAAAAGAATGAGACTTTAGTTTGATCTTTGTCAAAATCAAGCAAATGCCCTAGCAATTTCCAGGCTGAGAAAAATATAAATTTAAAGTCATCCATATTTCTTATTGAGATAATTTTTCTTAAAATATAAGAAGGACTAAAAAATGAAGAATAAAGTTCTTGAGTTAAATCCATTAATTTTTCGTTAGAAAAAGGCACTTTCATAACTGGCCCCCTCATATCAAATGCTTGGTAATCAGTTTCTGAAACTTGGAGCCACTCCTTCTCAATACATTCTTTATATAAAGGCGTTCCTGGATATGGAATTACAATTGTTGCTTGCATTGTATCTACATAACCTTTTTTAAATAATTTTTTTGCTAAATTTATTGTGTTATTTGCCATCTCTTCTGTTTCCCAAGGGTAACCAAGCATAATTGTTAAGTGAGGTTCAAGACCAGCTTTCTTAGCCATCCTAACTCCTTCCTCAATTTCCTCTACTTTTAAGCCTTTATCTAATTTATCCAAGGTATATTGGTTTCCTGACTCCATTCCATAGAGAATAAATCTAAAATTTGCTTGCTTCATTAAATCGTAATATTCTTGGGTTAAAGCATTAAGCCTCATATTACAACCCAGAACAACTTTTTTGTTGTATCCTGATTCAATCATTAAATTACAGAATTTCTTCAAAGGCGGTCCTACAAATAAGGTACCTGCATCATCAAAGATTTCTCTTACACCATAATTATCAACAAGATGTTTTATTTCAGCAAACATTCTTTCAGGACTAAATCTTCTATATGTCCCCATGGGATTTAAAGTATGATCCCACACACAAAAGGTGCATCTATTCCACCAGCAATCTTTGCCTGAATACATATAAGTGGCAGGAGTGTATTTAAAATTACCATTAAAATAGGCGTAGTTTTTCCATTTAGTTAAATCCCTATCTACAAATGGTAAATCATCCAATTTATGATTCTGTACCAAGGGACCTGATATAAAATACTTTTCATTGGATGAGGAAGAATTTTCGATTCTAACTAATTCAGATAAGTTAAGCTTGGATGGGTATCTTCCCCAAATTCCTCCAACTAGTTTTTTTCCCTGAGTTAACGAATCTAACAAGTCTGTAAGCATAAAATCATAATCCCCACCAGTAATAACAAAATCAACTTGAGAATTTTCCATGGTTTCTTTAGGATTAAAGGTTACGTGATCCCCAACTAAAACAGTTAGCATTTCAGGTAATTCTTTCTTTAATACAGAGATAATTTCCCAATGTGCTTTTACAACGGGAGCTTTAGTTTCAATCATTATGACGTTTGGGTTTATATCTTTTAAGTCAGAAAGCCATTGGTTAAAAGTTTTTTCTTCTGCAATACCATCCATCCAGTAAACATCATAGCCTTTGGATTTAGCCATCGAGGCACTGTAAGCTGGAACCATAGGATAAATGTAGGTTTTAGCATTAAAAAATTGAAATTGTCTATTTTGAGAAAGAAGAGGCACTCCTTTATCAGTTTGTATAGGAGGATATCCAACTACTATCTTATATTTATTCATAAATTTATTATATCAATCCATGAATACTTTAGAAAAAATAGCTTTCCAGGAATAAATTTCAAATTTTTCTATAGGGTAAGAAACATTATTGTTTGTAGTTAATATTTTGATTATTTGAGTTGCAAATTCTGATTTATTTCCTAATTTGACATAATTAAGCTCAAAATTACCAAAATGTTCTTTGTATACAGGTAAGTCATATAAAACTACTCTATTACCAGCAGCAAGAGCCTCTAACACACTAAGACCAAAACCTTCTTCATAACTTGTTTGAGCCAGTATACTTGACTTCTGAAGTTGTAAAATTACCTCCTTATCAGTAAGATTATGAAGAATTTCAATATTTTCTATTACATCAAAATTTTTTATAAGTTTTATCAGCTTTGAAATATCAGACTCGGTTCCGTTCCCAATAATTTTTAATTTGATTTTAGGATAGGCGGTTTTAACATAAGAAATAATCTCCGGGAGATCAAAAACACCTTTTGAATTCTTTATTCTTCCCAAGTAAATTATTTCAGAATTTTTTGATTCTGAATTAAGATACATCCCTAAGTCTATTCCTAAAGGAATTCTCAGAACATTTTGTATTCGAAACTTCTTCTTTAGAAAATCTTCACATTCAGAACTACAAGTTACTACTTTTACCGATTTTTTAAAAAGCAAGTAAGAAAAAATTTGAAGTACTCTTCCGACCAAGTCTCTAAAATTTAACTTTAAAGGGTACAAATGGTAAGTAAAAGAGTACCAACTAGTTCCAAAACTAAGAAAAAAACTAGGTATTACATCTGGAAAAAAATCAGAAGTTGAAACAACTTTTGAAATTATTTTTTCTTTTTGTATTTTATTTACAATTAATATTGTCTTAAAAATTCTAAGAATATATTTTAAAAAAAGATTTTTAAAAGAATAGCTATCGCTTGAATAAAATATTACATTGTTTTTTAACAGGGGTTTAAAGATTTCAGGAGCAATTACAATAACTTCTGAATTTTCTTTTTCTATAAGGTTTATACCAACCCTGTCGCTTCCAGAAATAAAGTGTATCTTGGGATTAAGGTTTGAATACGCATTAAAAAAATAAATTGAAACTTTACCCTTTGATATATTTTTCATTGATAAAATCTACTTCCCTTAGAATTAACTCAGGTTTTGAAGCTAAACCTTTTATAAAAAAAATTCCATAAGAAATATTACTTATCAAAATTCCAAAAGCCGTAAGTAAACATGCAGCAAAAGATGATGATTTGGAATATACCTTAACCATGTCAATACTTAAAAGTAGAGTATAAATATATAAAGGTATAAAGTATATAAAGGTGTTTTTAGGTAAAAAAAGAAAAATAAAAGGGGAAAGTAACAGATAAATTGTAAAAAAACTTGGAATAAAATAGGAAATCTTTAAAGATGTTTTGGGAAATTTTTTGGCAAAGTACCCCCTGTGAGTAGCGTATCTGGTTACCTGAATTAAATGAGGATGAAAAATAGTTCTTCTTTTGTGATAAACAACAAGTAAAGGGGAATAGTAAATCTTTTTTCCGTATCTTAATGTAATGTCATGACATAGTTTTGTGTCTTCACCAGGCCAGTAGTTATTATCAAAGCCGCCAACATTATCTAAAACCTCTTTTCTTAATATTAAATTTACAGTTGGATAGTCATCAACCAAGCGATGCTTAGAGGGAACATGTCTAAATTTTGTAGGCCCAGAGGTTAAAAAGGATTCAAATATATAGCCACCTATTTTTTCTAAGTAATCCGAATTAGGAGGTGTAACGGAAGGACCACAAACACCGACATAGTCTTCATTATTTTTAAGCAAATCATAAGCATTTTTTAGCCAATCAATATCGGGGTAGGCGTCATCATCCAAAAATGCTATATAGGAACCGCTTGCATTTTTTATGCCCAAATTTCTTTTCTCCCCAGGTGATTTGATACCTGAGATAAAGTATTTAACTTTAGAGTCTATTAGTAAATTCTCAGAATCGAAATCTAGTATTACTAGAATCTCAAAATCTTTATAATTTTGGTTTAAGCAACTTTTTAGAGTTGTTTTTAAAACCTCGCTATCAATCCTTGCCGGTATGATAATAGAAAACATTACCTCATTTCTCCGGTATTGATTCTCATTTCTAAATCCTTATCATAGATCCATAGTCTTTTTGAACCGTCATCGTAATACTTTAAAATCTTTAATCTATAAAATACACCTAAAGTATCATGAATCATTGCCCAAATATTCTTGTTAAACACTAATTTCAAAGGTGAAAAAGAAGAATTAGTTGTAAAATCCATATTAATCTCAACGGGAGCATCGTAGATATTTTTAAAACCTAAGTGGTTAGCAACAGCTAACATCTCAATATCAAAGGCAAATTGTTTAACTAAAAGTCTTGGAAGTACCTTCTCTAAAACACTTCTTTTAAAAATCTTCAACCCAACCTGAGTGTCTCTTATTCTTAAATCAAAAAGAATTCTTATAAGTGTTTGATATGTAAATGAAAAAACTTTTCTAATAAAGGGGTACGTAACTCTTGAGGCAGAGTGCCGTTTACTTCCTACCATGATATCTGCATCGTACCACTCCATATGTTCTAAGATCAGGGAGATGCCATTTGGATTTATATCCATACCAGAATCAATAAAAGCCACAATCTCCCCAGTGCTCTTGGCCATACCATATCTAACAGCATACCCTTTACCTTTATTTTCCTCATATCCAAAAATCTTTATAGTATTTGATTCAACTTTCTTAGCTTGATTAAAACTGTCATCAACAAAACCATCAATTACACCAATAATCTCATAATTCCACCTAGTTTTTTTCATTGCACTATCAATGTTTGTAAGATCTTGTTGAATAGTTTTCTGTTGTTTATAAATTGGAACTATTATTGAAACTAGTGTATTTTTTGTATATTTCATATATCAAATAGGCTAAAAGCAAACTAGATACTAATAAATTACAGTATATTGCAGTATAGATATCATTTGCGAATACAAAAATCAATAGACCTTGTAATAAAACGGCCGAAATAAATGCTACATAAATTCTAAAGGCAGACACAGCTATCAAGAAAATTACAAGAAAATTTACAAAAACATAAACGCTTATAAAAACACTATATAAAGGGATATACTCAAGAATTGAATAAAAATTTAATAACGAGGACTGCCTTAACCCAATATAAGCTGAAAAATAGATAAACATATCTAAAAATTCTTTTGCAAAAAATACTAGCGTTATTAAACCCAAACTCACAATTGAAAATACTATCTTAAAGTAAAACCAAAAAATTTTAAAATAATTTTCTTTTTTATTATAAGATTCGGTAATTTGAGGAGCCATAGCACCAATGAATAAGAAACTACCAAAGTAAAAAATCTTACCAAAATTATTAAGGTAGCCGTACATACCAGAAAGTTCAGTAGTAAGTCTAGTTTTAAGAAATATAATATCCAATTGATTTAATATAGAAGTACCTGTAAGTATAAAAAATAATGGCAAAGAAAACATAATTAGTTTCTTTGTATATAAAGAAACATCATTTAGTTTATAATTTTTATCAAAATGAGTAACAAGTAATAAATTTCCTAAAATAAAGTTAACAGTAATAGCAATTATAAAACTATATAAAATTGATACAAATCCAAATCCTAAATTGTAAAAATACACGAGTAATACTATCTTAAGAATGCTTCCAAAAACCCCAAGAAAACTTGAAGATTTAAATTTTAGTAATCCGTATAAAAAGGAGGAATGAGGTATAGAAGCTGTAGAAAGAAAAATTAATAAACCTAGGAGTTGAATATAATAAACATTCTTTACTTGAAAAATATCTGAAATTAAATTTGAAATTGAAAAAACAAAAAAACCTAAAACAAAACCCACTAATGAAAAAAGGACCAACATTTTAATATACAGCAAAGTAAGCTTTGCATACTCGTTTTTTACTTTAAGCTCTGTAACTATTAGATTTAAAGTACCACTTACAGATGCAGGAATTATTTGAGAAATTGTTAGCAACGTAATAATAAAAACGTAATCACCAAATTCAGCAAAACCTGGAAACAAAGATTGTGTTTGGAAATTATAATAATATGATAAGAAAGTCGTCAGAATACTTCCAGAAGTAACTATAAAAAGACCATTGAATATAGGATTTTTAGATAAATTTCTAATTCTACCTACCATTTAATTTATAGACATTGAAAATTGGTACACCTCTAACTGTAACATTATTATAATAAACTAAATTATAATTAGTGATATATCCTCCGGTTAGAGAATCATCCTGCCATACAGGAAAGATAAAGTATTTAGCTTTAACTGCCTCTCCTGTAAAAGTGTTAATAACAGCTTTTGAGTTTATAAGATGAAAATATGGATATAATTGAACCATATATTTTTCAGGTATAGCAACAATCTGCTTGGTATTCTTTAACTCAATTTCTTGAATATTATCAGAATCTAGATAATCGTCGTAACCATTTAATTTTTTTTCATTTGCAAAAAAATCAGATAATTCTTTTTGACCGAAAACCCACTTTGGTTCTACTAGATTTATTCCGTTTTTAATTCCACCAACTAGAGGATTATAATAAGAAAAATAATCAAAATTTAAATAAAATATAAAAAACAAGTTTATACCAACAAAATACAATAAAAGTTTCTTTGAAAAATCATAAATATAAGAATAAGTAATCATCGATATTAAAATCAAAAATAAAAATGCATATCTATCAAGCTTTTTTGCAGGAATAGATATTTCTATTAAATATAGAATAGAAGACATAAATAGAAAAATTTCAAAGCTATACTTTCGATATGTGGTATTTAATTGCGTATAAGCTGCTACAAGCAGCGCTGGAAATATATAAATTGTTGCTTTTATAAAAGAAACAATTAAGTAATAAAATGGACCTGGATCACTTACTAGTTGTCCAAAATATAATTGGTAGTGGTCCTCGGTCCCAACTTCGATACCTTTTAAAAGATAATTAAAAGTACCTACAGGATCAAACCACATAGCAGGAAAAAGAATGTAGTAAATTAGAAAGGAAGTTGATGAAAAAATTAATAAATTCTTGGCAAAATAAGATAAATGAAACTTTTTCTCCCATAGGAACTTGGCTAGGTATATTAAAATTACAGATGGAGCCATTAATAAAGCAGTTGTTTTTGTAAGCAGCGCAAGTCCAAAAAATATACCTGAAAGATATAAATAAAAACGACTAGAGTCCCTGACCGAAAGGTAGATTGTTACTAAAAAGTTTAATAACAGTAAATTAAGTAATCCGTCTAAATGAAGTGTTGTAGTAATTCCCAAGAAAAATGGCTCTAATGTTAAGGCAAGTAGTATAAGAAAAGATTTAACAGGATCATATATTTGAGAAAGAAAATAATACAGAACAAAAACTAAGAAACTTTGAGCAATTATTAAAAATAGTATTTGATAAAAATTAAGTGCAAAAATATAATCAGCCGAGGAAATACTATATGAATTTATAAAAAAATTTTCATAAACTAAATTGAAAAATTTTACTGAAACAGCACCTATCCAAAGCAAAGTTACTCCCGGATGATACTTCTGCACAGTGTTGTCTAAGTTGAAATTAAATACACCATTACCAAAATTATAAATTCTAGATTTCCAATCAAATGAATCTGTATTAAAATTAGAAAAACCTAAATAAGGCAATCTTACTAAAAGATAAATTGTAACCAAAAGTATTCCTATATTTCTAAAGTTAATTAATTTTGTGAAGTTACTTTTTCTTAAAAACATAAATTATATCCGAATCACTTCGTGACTCAATCCTCTCAAGTAGTTCAAAATTACATGGGTTTAAAAATTTACATATATCATAGGATAGTACTGCGTGTGTAGTTTTGGAACTTACACTTAAATCTGTTTGAGAGGTTTTTTCGGTACGAACTTTAAGTTCTTTTAAAACTAAATCAACCTCTTTTCTATTATAAAGAAATAAATAATTTTCTTTAGCAGAAGTAAGTTCGGCTCTATAAAAAAATTTGATAACTGAAACGTCATCAACCCTTAAGAAGAATTCATAAACGGAACTTAGTACTATTAGAGAAAAAATAAAATTAACAAATTTAGTCGATTTAACATATAAATGAAAGAATAAAATTGTAAACAGGGGTAAAAACATGTAAAGAAGTATTAAATAGTGAGATCTTTGAATTCTAACCCCAGAAACTGACCATAAAATAAAAAAGAATTGAATAATTAAAAGAAGTATAAATTTATTATAGTTGTCCTTTTTTAAAAAATCCTTTTTTATAATAAAAAAAATGATAAAAGTTAACGAAAATATTAAGGGGATGTAACCCATATCATTAAGATAGTTATAGGAAATATTACTAAAAAAATTAGAAATTTGTTGTGGCAAATCTACTTTACCAACATTATTAAATTGCCATAAAGCTCCTTTTGGATTATCTGTAATTAAGAAGGTTTGATAATCAAATACAGAATATGGGGTACCTACAAAAAAACCTAAGAACGAAACTAAGGCCGACTTGATATAAAGCCAAAAATCTTTAAAACTAAAACCTTTTACGTAAAGAATAAACAAACCAAGAATTAGAAAAATCATGTAACCGTTATACTTTGTTGATACCGACAACCCTGCAAAGAAACAAGATAAGAGAAAGAATTTATCTTTAAAATCATCAAGATTTTTTGTTAAAAAATAAACAGAAAGTGAGGCAAAAAACACCATTGGAACGTCTGTTAGTGCTTGAGCACTTCTAATAACATGGAAAGGAATTAAGGCCATTATACAAGCCCCAAGGAGAGCAAGATTTTGAGAAACCTTAAGATTTTTAAGAATTAAATATATCATTAAGGTAGATAGAGCTCCAAAACCTACTGTCAAAAACCTGGAGATTATATAATAGTTAATATTCTCAATCACCAAATCATTAATAATTTTTAAATCATTCAGTAAAAAATATACCTTTTCATATATAAAGAAAAAAGGATAGGTAAAGTAGTAATAAAAAGTTGGCCAGTCAAAGTGTTTTGGATTCAAATCATATCTTAAATTGATTGTGGAATTTACTACTGTAGGTTCGTCAGGATGAAGTACAAAAGGGTAATCTTGAAATACAAAAAAACTTCTGATTACGAATGCTAAAAATACAATAATCAAAATTTCTTTATTTATGTATTTAGTATAATTATTTTTTAATATATTCTTTATCATTTATATAAAAATAAGCCCCAACTAAACTAACTACTAATCTAACAAAATGGTATAAAAACGATGCTGATATGATTGTACCTGCTGCTATGCCAATATTACTAAAAAAAGTTGTATATAAAATCTCTTGTGAACCCAAACTATTTACCGATGGAATAGCATACCCTGAAAGAAAAATTAAAGGAAATGCAAAAAACGAGTAGTTAAGTGGAATCTCAATATTCAAGGATAAAAAAACAAAATACTGGCTCAGTACTGAAGCTACTTGAATTAAAATACTAGATAATAGCGAGTAAAAAATTATTTTCTTGTTATTTCGATATCTTAAAAAAGAAGAATGAATTCTATCCAAAATATCAAAAAATTTTACAAGTTTGGCTGGTTTTATTGTAAACTTTGGATAAAAAATCATAAAAACAAAAAAAGATAATAATCCAAGAAGAAAAATAAAAATAAAACTTAAAACCTCTACACCAGAAAAGGTTAAATATCCATATAAAGAAATTATTATCAATGCAAACATCCCAATAAATCTCTCTAAAAATGTAGCAGTAAAAGCATTTGTCTTGGATGATATCTTCTCTCCAAGTTTATATATTTTATAAGCATCCCCTCCAATAGAAGTTGGTAAAAAATTATTAAAAAAAGAACCTACAAAATAAAGTTTAATCATATAAATTAACCCAGGCTTTTCTTTTTCAAGCAATAAAAAATACCACCTGATCGAGGAAAAAATGTAATTAATTACTATAAATAAAATAGAAAAAAGTAAAAAATAAAGATTGGAAGTCGAAATAATACTTAAAATATTATTTATATCGTTTGTCATCAAGATATAACTTAATAAAATTATGCTTATTAAAATTTTGAGACTTAATTTAATTTTATCCTTCATTTTCTTTTTTTAATCAATTCAAATAAGTTTATCTTAAAGGTATATAGAATTATAAATAAATATGAAATGTAGATAATAATTTTAGAATATATATCAAGTTGAACAAAATATGAAATTAAAGCAAAAAAGATAGTAAACAATGAAAAGAATATTTTTTTAAGTGAAAAAATATTTATATCTAACTCATTTTTGATAAACATAGAACTTATTAGAAATCCAGACAAAGCACCTACAAATAAAGCCAGTGACATTGCAAGTATCTCTATTACATAATTATTTAAAACAAAAAACGAAAGTCCTGTAAAGATTACCATTAAAGAATAGGTTATTATCATATTTTTAAGTTTCTCTAAAGGTACGAAAAAACTAGATTTAATTATATTCAAGTAAGAGTAAAAAATTATAGAAAGGAGTAAAGGTAAGAATAGAATTAATGAAGAGCCGTACCTATCATAGATGTTCTTGTCAAAGTTTAAACCAACTAATATTCCGACGAAATATATAAAGTAGTCTGCTAATACCAGTATCTCCCGAGACCAATAACTTACTGTTATCCCAACAACAAATATAAAATAAAAAATCAAATCAAAATTTTTATTAAAGGATAAAATATATTCTTTTAAAGAATCGGTAGATTGTTTGGAAAAAACTGGTAGATTTACATCAGTTATTGAATCAGATATTGCCATTAGCTTTGAGGATAAATTAAAAGCAAAAGTAAATAATGCTAAAGATTCTAAAGAGATGATTTTACCTAAGTAGGCGACGGGTACTTCTTGCCAAGCAGTAAATAAGATCTTCACAAAGTAAATAGCTAAAGAAATTTTAAGAAGTTTTGAGCTTAATGAAAAAAATTCCTTTCTATTAGGTAACTTAAATTGAAAGTCTAGTTTGTTTAAGGACAAGAAACCAAGAGCCAAAGTTTGGATAAGATTAAAAATTAGTAAAGCATAGAAGTAACCAAGTAAACTATAAAAATAAATAAAAGGAAGAAAAATGAATAAACTTACAAATGCAATAAATATTTGATAGCTAAATAGTAATTTAAATCTTTGAGTTCCTGAAATTACAGAATTAAAGATTGATTGAAATGCTTGAACTAAGGTTATGACACCGAATATTTGTAAGGGGAGTATTAATTCTGGATTACTATAATAATTTGAAATCCAAGTTGCAAAAAATATTAAAATTAAAGAAATTGGCACAGATATTAAGAGTCTTATAGAAAGTGAAGAAAGTATTACATTAAAAATATCCTGA
>Ga0315906_10003752_pt1 | contig 19961 bp, 23 predicted proteins | sample LakEriMetagenome_4_FD_203526 | JGI IMG/M metagenome (GOLD analysis project Ga0315906, IMG submission 203526) | Freshwater fungal communities from buoy surface, Lake Erie, Ohio, United States - Buoy 2 MA122 | ecosystem: Environmental > Aquatic > Freshwater > Lake > Lake biofilm | place: USA... | reverse complement strand
TTCCAGAACAGTGGTCTATGCCTCCATACATAGATGGGTATGGTAATTCACTAGTGGGAGAAGCATTAGAAGCTTTGGATGAGGAGTTCACTAAACAAAAGAAGAACTTAGCACCAGAAGCATATCAACTAGAAATATCTCAGCACCCCCGCAATATAGAAGAAGCATTTGCTTCTAGAAAAGTGAGTGTGTTCCCTTCCCACTTAGTTACAAAACAATTACAAAGAATCTCAGATAAGGATTATTCAGTTGAGTATTTAGACCTGTCTAGAAATGCAGAGGGTAAGATTGTAGCATCCTCATCCAGGAAGCTTCCCATCATGGACTTCCCTATTTCTAAAAAGACAGAAGATAAAGAGGGTGTGATATGTGTATATGAAAGACCACATAAAGATCCTACGTTTGGGATGTATTATGCCTCTGTGGATCCTGTAGGTGAGGGTAAGACAACTACATCTGATTCTCTATGTTCTATTTACATATATAAGAATCCAGTAGAAGTGATTGAAGATGAAGGAGATGGTAAGGTTAAAAACACAATTGAAAGAGATAGGATAGTGGCGTCTTGGTGTGGTAGGTTTGATGATATTAACAAGACACACGAAAGACTAGAGCTTCTTATAGAATGGTATAATGCTTGGACTATAGTGGAGAACAACGTAGCTCTGTTCATCCAATACATGATATCTAAGAAGAAACAAAGGTATCTGGTTCCTAAAGACATGATATTGTTTCTCAAAGACATAGGAGCTAATAGGAATGTATTCCAAGAGTATGGATGGAAGAATGTGGGTACAATATTCAAGGGTACAATTCTATCATATGGTATTGAATTTCTTAAAGAGGAATTAGACCATGAAACTCTACCTGATGGTACAATAGTGAAGACTATTTATGGAGTGGAGAGGATACCTGACCCAATGCTTCTTAAAGAAATGCAAGCATATAGGGATGGGCTAAACGTGGATAGGATAGTATCATTTTGTGCTCTTATAGCTTTTGCTAAAGTGCAGCAGTCCAACAGAGGACTGGCTAAACGTGTAGAAGTTAAGAAGGATAATTTGGAAAATTCAGAAAAAAGTCATAAATTAAAATTGAGCCCATTTAGACATATGGGTCAATCTTCCACTGTAAGAAGTAAGTACAATAGTCATCGTTCAGCCTTTAAAAACATAAAATAATGTCAATTAAAAAAGAACTAATTGAAAAGTTAATTAAGCTGGGACACATCAATTTAGAAGAAGCACTTATTCTTTTAAGTGATGAACAAGAGGCTGTTGAAATTGATGACTTTGATGATATTCCTACAGATCCTAGTTGGGTTACAACAATGAGCTGGGATCAAAATTACACCCTAACTATTTAATAATCATGCAAGTATATAACGCCCTAGACCTTAAAGCTGGTAAAAAGACGTCATATAATAAGATGGGTACTCTCACTCAGCCCATCCAATTTTTACCTAGGAAAGAAAAAGATGGAGAGTGGGGAGCTTGGAATATGGACTGGCTGGAATGGCAGGGTATTAAGCAGATTAGAAGAAATGCTAGAAAACTTCTAAAAAACTACAAGCTTGCTAAAGGTATTATTGATAGAAATGACTATATAGTAGAAGATGACAATGAGTATGCAGATCTTATTGAAACCCTCACTAAAGAAGATCAGTCTGCGCTAGAACTTAAATTTTACCCAATCATTCCAAATGTAATCAATGTCCTCACAGGAGAATTTGCAAAACGTAGTTCTAAAATTATTTTTAGAGCAGTTGATGATATCTCATATAATGAGATGCTTGAGGAAAAACGATCAATGATTGAGGAAACTCTGCTTGCTAAAGCTGAGAAGAGGATGATGGAGAATCTTATAGCACAGGGAATAGACCCAGAATCTGAGGATGGTCAAAAGATGATGGATCCCTCTAGTCTAAAGTCACTACCTGAAATTGAGAGTTTCTTTAAAAAAGATTATAGGAATATTGTAGAGATATGGGCTAATCACCAGCATAAAGTGGATGAAGAAAGATTCCACATGTATGAGCTGGAGAACATGGCTTTCAGAGATATGTTAATCACTGACAGGGAGTTCTGGCATTTCAAAATGAATGAGGATGACTATGATATTGAATTGTGGAATCCTCTGTTGACGTTCTATCATAAATCTCCAAGTGCAAGATATATTTCTCAAGGTAACTGGGTGGGTAAGATTGAGATTCTTACAGTTTCTGACATCATAGACCAGTATGGATATAAGATGACTCAGGATCAACTAGAGGCGCTAGAGGCAATCTACCCTGTAAGATCAGTGGGTCTTCCTATACAAGGTTTACAAAATGATGGATCTTACTATGATCCTACAAGATCACATGAATACAATGTTCAGGGTCCATCTTTAGCATATCGTCAGTTTTTGTCAGCATATGAGAATATGCCATACAATGGTGATATTGTACAATGGATATTGGCTGAGGGAGAAGACTTTCTTGACTATGGTCCTAGTCATATGCTAAGGGCTACCACATGTTATTGGAAGTCTCAGCGTAAGGTGGGGCATCTCACTAGAATCACTGATGAGGGAGAGATTGTCCAAGACATAGTGGACGAGACATATAAAATCACTGAAAAGCCTCTTTATAATACAACTACAATTAAAACAAAGAGCAAGGATAACTTGGTCTTTGGTGAACATATAGATTGGATATGGATTAATGAAACTTGGGGTGGTGTTAAGATTGGTCCTAACAGACCATCATTCTGGGGTATGAATAATCCAGGAGGACTTGCTCCCATCTATCTTGATGTAAAGAAGCTTCCATTCCAGTTTAAAGGAGACAGCACTATTTATGGATGCAAACTGCCAGTGGAAGGATCTGTATTCTCAGATCGTAATACTAGGTCAGTGAGCTTGGTGGATTTAATGAAACCATTCCAGATTGGTTATAACATTGTAAACAATCAGATAGCTGACATCCTGGTAGATGAGTTGGGTACAGTGATTATGTTAGACCAGAATGCTCTACCTAGACATTCTATGGGAGAAGATTGGGGAAAACATAATCTTTCTAAGGCATATGTAGCAATGAAGAACTTCCAGATGCTGGCTTTAGATACAAGCATCACCAATACAGAGAATGCTCTAAACTTCCAACACTACCAAGTGTTGAATCTTGAACAAACCCAGCGTTTGCTTTCTAGGATACAGTTGGCTACATATTTTAAACAACAAGCTTTTGAAACGATAGGAATTTCTCCACAGAGATTAGGAGAAGTGGTGGGGCAACAAACAGCTATGGGTATTGAACAAGCTGTTGTCAACTCGCACGCGCAGACAGAACATTATTTTGTCCAGCACACTGACTATCTAATGCCTAGGGTGCATCAGATGAGAACTGACTTAGCTCAGTATTATCATTCTAAGAAACCTTCAGTGAGACTTCAGTATATGACATCAGCTGAGGAAAAGGTCAACTTTGAAATTAATGGAGTTAATCTATTGGCTAGAGAGTTTAACATATTTGCTAGTACTAAGAGCAATCATAGAACAGTGTTAGAGCAACTTAAACAACTTGCTATTCAGAATAATACTACAGGCGCATCTATTTATGACCTTGGCAATGTTATTAAATCTGAATCTATTGCTGAACTTACAGGTGTACTTAAATCATCTGAAGAAAAAGTACTTGCTCAAAAACAACAAGAACAGCAGCATCAACAGCAAATGCAACAAGAGCTTCTGGCTTCTCAAGAGAAACAAAAGCAAATGGAGATGCAGTTTAAAGCTGAAGAGGCTGAGAAAGACAGACAAAATAATATTCTTGTTTCTCAGATTAAATCTGCAGGATATGGTTCAATGGCAGATATTAACCAAAATCAAATGTCTGACTATCAAGATGCAATGGAGAATATTCAAAAGCAAGAGAACTACAGAGAGCAAATGAATTTAGATAGAGAGAGGGAAGTTAACAAGCAAATTTCTCAGCGTGAGACTAACAATCTAAAAGAAAGAGAGATATCTGCTAGAGAACGTATTGCTGACAAACAATTGCAGATTGCTAGAACTAACAAGAATAAATACGACAAACCAGACAATAGTAAAAAGAAGAAGTAATTTTATAGCGTTATACTAGCAAAATTTCTATTTTTTGCGTACATTTTTAATGTTTATGAATTTATATTTCGTATATTAATAGTGTAGAATAAAACCAACATTATGGACACACAAAACAGTAGTACACAGACAGTTGTACAACAAATTGACTTCGATGTTGACTCTCTTTTTGAGGGAGCTCCAAGTGCTGACAGTGTAATAACATCTACACCAGCAGCAAAAGAAGAAGATAAAAAACCCAGCATTTTTAGTAAGAACGCAGTAGATCTATCTTTTCTAGATCCCAATGCTAAAAATGATGAGGAGGATGAGAATAAAGAAGACGCTCAGAAGACAGTTACAAAAGAAGATTTAGATGCTATTTTGGATCTGCCTGAGGATGAAGATAAAACTAAGACAGCTGGAAGACCACGCACTGATAAATCAGCACTGGTTGATACAATGTCTAAGCTCATTGAAGAAGGACTTATTATTCCTTTTGAAGATGAGAAACCCATGGAGGAGTACTCTATTAAAGATTGGAAGGAGCTATTAGAAGCTAACTTCCAAGAAAGAGAGAAAGCTGTAAGACAAGAGACTCCCCGCCAGTTCTTTGAGAGTTTGCCTGAAGAATTACAATATGCTGCAAAGTATGTTGCTGATGGTGGTCAGGATTTGAAAGGTTTGTTTGCAGCACTTGCCCAAGTGGAACAAGTGAGGGAAATGGATCCTACAGATGATGGGGACCAAGAATACATCATTAGAAGTTATTTGAGAGCTACAGGTTTTGGTAATGATTCTGAGATTGATGAAGAAATCTCTACATGGAAAGACCTTGGTAAACTTGAACAACAAGCTAAAAAGTTCAAACCAAAATTGGATGCAATGCAAGAACAAGTTGTTAAACAACAGCTTGCAAGGCAGGAAGAACTTAAGCAACAACAGCAAGAAGCAGCAGAGGAGTATGTTAGCCATGTATATACAGCTCTTAAAACAGCTGAGATTAATGGAATCAAGCTTGATAAAAAGACACAAGCTAATTTATATACAGGGTTAGTGCAACCACAATATCCTTCTATTAGTGGTAAGCCTACAAACTTGTTGGGACATCTTTTAGAGAAGTACCAGTTTGTTGAGCCCAACTACTCTCTTATAGCTGAAGCTCTTTGGTTATTGTCAGATCCAGATGCATATCGTCAGAATCTGGTAAAGCAAGGTAAAAATCAAGCTGTAGAACAAACAGTAAGGCAACTCAAAACAGAACAAGCAAATAAGATAGCTAGTTCATCTTCAGAAGAATATGAACCAGCACAACAAAGAAAGATTAGTAGATCTACAAATATTTTTAAAAGGTAAACAAAATTTAATAATAAAAATCTAAATTTCCTATGGCAACTCCAGTTTTAAACAATGGTATATTTCTACGGGATACCAGCTACCAAGCTAGCTCACACGTAGATTCTTACCACCTAGTAAACATGCTGAAGTCTGCTGAACCTACAGATATGGGTCCAGTTGATCTTTGGGCAATGGCGCAAAAGGTAGAAATGCCTTTGTACCAAATGTCTAGCTTTGGTGGCAAGAATGTAATTATGGTTGACAATGCTCGCGGAGAGTACAAATGGCAAGTTCCAGTTTCTCAAGATCTTCCTTACATCGTTGAGAACATTGAAACTCCTGGTGCTCAATTGGGTATTGATGGTCAAACATTTAAAATTAAAATGAACAGGCGTGTATTTGGTCATGGTGATATCATCACTTATGATAAGTACAATGGCGTGGAATTGTATGTTGTTCCTACAGAAGACATCGTTCCTTTGACTGATGGTGTAATTTACACTGTACAGCTTGTTAACAACGACAACACTAAGTGGTTGGATGGTGACAAGTATTTGAAAATTGGTACCAAGTTCTTCCGCAAAGGTTCTGCGCGTGGTGAATATGGTGAGCGTTTCTCTGACATTGGTGCATATGGCGCTGGTTTCAGGGAGTTCTACAACTATGTAGGAGGAGCTGAAGCTCACGTACACTATAGCATTTCTAGTCGTGCTGACTTGATGATGAAGGGTGGTATGCAAAATGATGGTTCTGTTCCAGTTATTGAAATCTGGCGTAACTTTGACAAGAGCAATGATCCTTCTATCACAAACTTGGAAGGTCTGGCTGCTAAGATGGGTAAAGAGTATGTTAAGCGTGCTATCCAAGGTGGTACACTTTCACGTACATTCTTGACTAGCTTGGAAGCTGCTCACCTCACTAAGATTGCTACTGACATTGAGACCTACTTGATGTGGGGACATGGTGGTCGTGTTAAGCAAGATGGTCCAGATGATATTCGTTTGTCTGTAGGTCTTTGGAAGCAGTTGGATAACTCTTACAAGCGCATCTACAACAAATCTAGCTTTAACTTGGATCTGTTTAAGTCTGAGATCTTCAACTTCTTCAATGGTCGTGTGGAGTTCAAAGGACCTGATCCTAAGCGCAAGCTGGTTGTTCAGACTGGTATGGGTGGTATGAGAATGGTTAATGAAGCTATTAAGAAAGAGGCTATCAACAGTGGTTTGATTATCAATGCTTCTGAGATTGGTGCTATCACTGGTCAGGGCATGGACTTGAACTTTGGATATGCTTACACTAGCTACACCATCCCATTCTTGGCAAACATTCAGTTTGTTTTGAATCCTGCGTTTGATAATGTACACACTAATGATATTGAGAATCCAATCATTGATGGTTTCCCTCTGTCATCTTATAACTTTATCATCTTTGATATCACTGATAACACTAATGACAACATCTACTTGTTGAAGTTGGGTTGGGATAACCAACTGAAGTGGTTCTATCAAAATGGTACTATGGACTATATGGGTCGTACACAAGGCTTCCAGTCTAGTGGACAATTCAATGGTTATAGAGTGTTCATGACTCAGACTATGCCAGCTATCTGGGTAAAAGATCCTACCAAAGTGTTGAAGATTGTTATGCGCAATCCTATCACTGGAGGTTCATTCTAATATATATTATGAGGGGGAGATCCCGTAAGATCTCCCTCACATTTATTAATAAACCAACATAAAATTTAAAAAAATGGCAGGTAAAAACAAAGCAGCTATGGGTAAGGGGATCGTAGTTAAATCTCCTACCAAAAAAGAATCAGTTACTAAATCTTCTGCGCCTAAGAGTGCAATGCCAGCTTACAAAAGCGGTGGTATGACTAAAGGCAAGAAAAAGTAATAAAAGTTCCCCCCTTAGAATAGTATTCTAAGGTCCAACCTATAGTACGCATACCACCCTGATCAGGTGTAGAGTTTGCAACTCTAAATAGGTTCTACAACACTTCATAAAAACAAACCAACTATGAGTAGTATTACAATGGTGGAACGCTATCCACAAAACAAAAAGTCTAGTATTTCAATAAGACCATTTTTTGAATCTAGTGCTTCAAACATGGGTCTTGAAAAGTATGGACTTTCGCTCTTTGATAACACATTCCATGAGGAACAATTAGCATGTCTGGAAGTTAATGGTATTAAAAGATATGTGACTGGTCTTAATGAGTTTGCTCCTGAAGTTAAGAATATTGCTGACCCAGATGAGCAAGCTGCTAAGATTAAACAAATTAGAAGTATTGTATCTCAATTAGAGAAAGAGTTGGCTGCTAACGTAGTTAATCCTGATGACCCAGAATTTTGGAATAAGATTAAACTCCTTAAACCTGATAATGATGATTTCTGGAGTAGGATTAAAATAGCATGTAGCAATGAACCTCTTTTCTTAGAGCCTGATAAAGACCCTTATGATCTTATTAAGCTTATTGCTATTGAATCAGGTGGGTTTTCTATTGTAGCTAAATCTTATGATGTAGCAAGACAATTACCAGTTCCTCCTAAGTTCTACTTAGACAAAATGGAAGAAACTGTTTCTACTAAAACTGAAGTGAAGAAACTTAGAAATAAAGCTTTGGCTGAACTTCAAAAGCTCTTTGACAAAAATCAGAACAAACTGTTTTATGTTGCTAAGTTGGTGGATATCAATGGTACGCAGTATAAAAAGTCTACTCCTAATGACATCATCTATGACAACATGGATAAGTATATCAACGGGGAGACAGTAGATACAAATAAGAAAAAGACAGCTGAAAGATTCCTAGAAATTAGTTCTTTGGATATGGAAAGCTTAAAGATTAGGGCAATTGTTAAAGATGCGACATCTTTGAAATTGATTGCTTCTAGATCTGATGGGTTCATCTATCACATGGAAAGCTCAACAATTTTAGGTAAGACTGTTCCTGATGCTGTAGAGTATTTAAAAAATCCACTGAATGAACAACTTTTAGTTGATCTTCAGACTAAGGTGGAGAAGAATTGGACTAAATAAAACTTATTTATATGGCAGAGAAAAAATGGATTCAAAAAGCTGTCAAGGGAATGCGTCAAGACAAACCCTGCACAGGATCTAAATTTGGAAGCTCTACCTGTCCTCCAGGTAGTAAGCGTTACAATCTGGCTAAGACATTTAGAAAAATGGCTAAAGGTAAATAATTATGGGACAATTTAAAGGAGTGGAAACTCCAACACAAATTATGAAAAAGATGGAAAAAGGTGGTAAAGTACCAAAGACACCAGCTCAAAAAAAGTTTGCTTCTTTGGCACCCCCTAAAAATAAAATCACTTTTGCAGATAGAATTGCAGGAGCTAAAAAGAAAAAATAATAGTATGAAGTATTTATTTATTACCTTGTTAGGTGTAGGATTATTCAATGGTTGCACATCAGGTTCTACAGAATCTGAGGTTGTTACAGCTGATTCTACCACTGTAGATACAGTTAAGGTGGACAGCACTGTTGTAGTTGATAGTGTTAAAACTGATAGCATCAAGTAATATGGCAAAAGAAATGATCAAGCGTAAGGATGGATCTTATTCTCAGAGGGGACTTTGGGATAATATTCGCGCCAACAAAGGAAGTGGAAAAGCGCCAACTAAGGAAATGCTTAAACAAGAGCGCAAGATTAAAGCTAAATCTAAGAAGTAGTAAAGTGGCTAAGTCTAAGAAAAAGACAGTGGTAGCTGGTGGAGAGAAACATGTAGTTTACAAAAAAACTACAGAAAGAGGGGAAGGTAAAAAGGGAAATATTATGGTGAATCACCCTACAAAAGATAAGGGTAAATGGGACACCATAGATTTAACTAAAGAAGCTAAAGCTAAGACTGTTGCTCAAGGAGTGGCTGCTACTAAGAAATGGCACAAACAAAACCCCTACCCTAAAAAGAAGTAATATGGCAAAGAGTCTAGCTTGGCAGAGAAAAGAGGGAAAATCACCTAGTGGTGGTCTTAATGCTAAAGGTAGAGCTTCTTACAATAAAGCTACAGGTGGTAATCTTAAAGCTCCTCAACCTGAGGGAGGTCCTAGAAAAAAGTCATTTTGTGCTAGGTCTGCAGGTCAAATGAAAATGTGGCCTAAAGCAGCAAAAGATCCTAATAGTAGATTAAGACTTGCTAGAAAAAAATGGAAGTGCTAATGGTTAAAATCTGTACAAAATGTAAGGTTGAAAAACCTTTAGATGCAGAAAATTTTCCTTTGCATAATAAAACTAAATCAGGTTTTGATAGTTGGTGCAGAAAGTGTAGATCTTCTTATAGAAGTGAAACACGAAGAGGATTATACAGAACTATGATTTCTGATGAAGATCTTAAAGATATTGTAACTTCTATTAAAGAATGTGTTATTTGTGGTGATTCTACAGAATTAGTTGTTGATCATTGCCATAGTACAAATAAAGTTAGAGGAATGTTATGTGGATCTTGCAATTTAGGATTAGGTAAATTTAAAGATGATCCTGAATTACTAGAGTTTGCTCGAATATATTTACTTGCAAATAGTGATAAAAAAGAGCATATTGAAGAATATAATAGTTATATAAAAACTTATGACTAATAATCTAGTTCAAATAAAGATTAAAGAAAGACTTAACAAACTTTCTTCAATGGACTATGACAACATTGAATGTTGGCAAATTACTGAGGCATTTAACAAAGCACAAAGAGAATGGTTTAGAAGGCAGGTGAAAGGGATTAATATGATGAAGCAAGGATCAGAACAAACACTAAGTTTAATTGATGATTTGCAGAAGTTTATTAAATCCAAGGATGTTAAGGGTAAATCTGAAACCAGATACTTTGAGGCTGATAGTTTTCCAACTGACTATATGTACTTTGTAAGAGTGACAGCAATAGCTGATTCTAGTAAATGCAAAGGTAGATTTATGACAGTTTATATGGGTGAGGAAGCAAATGCAGACATCATCTATGGAGATAATTATAAGGGACCTAGTTTTGAGTGGGGAGAGACTTTTGCTACAATATCAAATAATAAGATAAAGATCTATAAAACAGATGATTTTGTAATAAAAGAAGCAAACTTGATGTACTATAGAAAACCAGCAGATATAGCGTTTGATGGTTGTGTTAATCCTTCTACAGGACAATTAACTCTAAATACAGAGTGTGAGTTTAAAGATGATGTGGTGGAGCTTATTATAGATGAAGCTGTTTCAATTTTAGCTGGTGATATTGAGTCATTTAACCAGTTTACTAGAGCAGCACAAAACGCGCAAAAATCTAACTAATGGAAGGAAATGTTTTAAAAAGATCACTTAAAGTGGTTACAGCAGAACCTATGAAAACTGATATTAAGACAGCTCCAATAACAGGTAAAAACCCTCTTATTGATGATTCATGTATTAGTTTTCTAAATTATAGGGTTCAACAGGAGGAGTATTCATCTCGTATTTATTTGTCAATGTCTATGTGGCTTGATAATAATGGATATGTAAATGCTGCTAAACTTTGGAAAAAGTATTCAGATGAAGAGATGGCGCATTCAAATATTGCACGCACTTATTTGTTAAATATGGGAGTTCAACCTGCAACACCAATGTTGGAACAACCATCTGAAACATACACAGGTCTTCCTGATATTATTAGACAATCTTATCAGCATGAAATTGATATTACTAATCAATGTAGCGATTTAGCTACACATGCTATGAAAGATGGATCACATATGTTGTATGAATTAGCTCTACACTATCTTAAAGAGCAGAATGAGGAGCATGGTAAAATGCAAAACTGGATGGATCAGCTTAATGCATTTGGTGAAGATAAGATAGCAATGAGACTGTTGGATCATGAAATCAAAGACTATTTATAAACTTTTTTATTTATTTTTTAACCCTAAATTTTTAAAATCATGTATTTTAATCATGCCTTTAGAAAGTCCTTCCTTGGTAAAGATGTGGAAGGCGATTTGTCAGTGGCTACTACTGGTAGCACTGCAGACCTAGCTGCTGGTCAGTTGGGATTGTTTGATGCTAGCACTTATCAGGCTGTCACCTCAACAGGTAAGCCTTTTATTCTGGCTCAAGGTTCTTACTACACTAATGATAAGATTGGACCTTATCATGGTGGTTACACTGAATCTGTAAAGTCCAAGGTGATCAATCCAAAGTACATCTCACGTGTATTCACTACATGTGCTGTAGAACCTGCTAACCATGTGGTTGCTGTAGGTTGGGATTTGGATGGTGGATCTGGATTCCAGTTTGAGTGTGGTAAAACCTATCGCTTGAGGATTGACCTGAAAGGTTCTCCTGCATTGCGTTTCTTGTCTCACAACATTTACAACACTGTAGATGTATTCTCTGGATGTTGCGCTGATGACTGCTCTGCAGCTTGTACAGGCGATCCAGTTGATGCAGCTTGTGTATTGTTAGGTTGGAAAGACAGGATTATGACTAACCCTATTCTTAGTCAATTCATTCTTCCTAAAGTATTTGTTCAAGATGGTACAGATGCTATAGAAGTATTCTCTGCTTTGGACGTAGAAATGGGTAGGGATGAAGGTGAAGGTGAGTACACATGTGTTACTGGCGCAGGCGCAGGTGATGTAGTTGCAGGTTTGGTATTGGAAGCTGCATACGAAGACACTAAGTTTGGTCAGTGTACTTTCACTCCTAGGGATCATTATGAATTGCAGCCTTTGAAGATTCTTGTGTCTGTAGTAGATGAGACAGGTGAGCCTTGCGCTATTAAGCCTGTTGGTAACTCTGCTACTGGTGATGTAAGTTCTGTAGATAGTGACTTGGTTACTACTGTACAAGAGCCTGCACAAGCACAGGGTGTTGGTGAGACTGTTATTCGTGACTTGATCTTGTCTGGTAGGTATCGTCAAGAGGCGTTCCCAGATAGCATGAATGTTAACCATTTGAGGATGAGGGAGATTGAATCTAACCCAGCTTTGATTGGTGCAGAAGGATATGCTATTAGGACAGGTCTTTACAACACTATCAACATTCTTCACAGTGTTCCTCGCTTTAACAATCCAAGTGGTACATTTGATAATGATCAGTATTTGCTGACTATCTATGTTCCAACTGGAGTATCAGCTAGCACATTCTTGGATAGCCTCCAGGAGATCCTGAATTGCGCTGGTAATGGTCTGGAAATTGAGAACTTTGATGGTGGTCGTCCTTGTCCAGATATGGACTTTGGAATTGATGCTGGCGATGGATGTTTAAATCCTGTTTCTGTAGAAACTACAACAACTACTACAGCAGCTCCTATCCTGTAAGATATTTCCTATGAAAGACAAAGGGGAGTGGACTAATGTCCCTCCCTTTTTTCTTGGAAAATACATCAAAATTTCTTATATTATAATTAGGAACTTCTAGTTAATAGGGTTCTTAATATATTAAAAATATTTATCATGTCTACAAGTGCTCATCAATTATTTTTGGACGTTCCTGATACATATAATCCTAAAATTTTAAGGATTGTAGATACATCACAATACAGTGATTTACTTCCTGTAACAGATGAAACTATAGAAGTTCTGCCTCCAGGATTTAATACAGCAGTGGTAATCTATCCTTCAGGAGGTGAAAATTTCAATCTTGCATTAAATGCCTGTCAACTTAATCTGCAATCAAAAAATTGTGGAACAGTGTCTGAAAATTTACCTGATGGAATATACATAATCAAATACTCTGTAAATCCTAATACTAAAGTTTTTGTAGAATATAATCATTTGAGAGTCACTCAAATTATGAACTATTACTATCAAACAATGTCTGATTTAGAAATTGCTGCATGTGAACCTAGCGCAGAAGTAAAAGATAGTTTAGATGAACTTAGGTTTATTAGAAGTCTGATTGATGCTGCTAAAGCTAAAGTAGAATATTCACATGAGAATAAAGAAGGTATGGATTTATTAAAGTATGCACAATCAAAACTTGTTAAGTTAAATGATGGAAAATGCAGCACCAGTGGCTGTTGTTAATAACCAATAAAACCAATTTATTATGAGTCAGTGTTTAAACTGTAATTCAAAGCTTTCTTGCGGATGTCAAAAAAGATTGGCATCAGATGGTAAAACAGTATGTTCAAAGTGTATAGTGGATTATGAAAGAAGAGTCGCTGAAGCAAAAGCGCAAAAAACTACTCCTAAATTAAATCAATGAAAGACTATTCAAAAAAACAATTAAAATATTACTGTGACTATAGTGACTACATGCTTAAGATTTTAGCTAAGTATAAGTATGGTGTGTCTCCATGTAAAGGTGATATTGATTTTTGTGAAACTACCAGAAAAGATGATTTGACAATTATGAGATATGAACTGTCAAAATGGCAATCATCTGGTGATTATTCTACATTAAGTCTTTTAAGAAGTAAGTATAAACTGAGAGAACCCATTAAAGTGTGTAATGATGATATTTGTAATGTAAACATCACTATTAATAATGTTACCAATAATAATGATTACAGAGCTTACAAGATTGATCCTGCAGAACCAATATGGCAATTAACTCATGACTTAGGATTTAATCCTAATGTGACTACCACTGATCTGTCAGGTCAAGAAATCTTTGGTAATATCATTTATATAGATGATGCTACAATTCAAATTACATTTACTACACCACAATCAGGTTGGGTGTATTTATCATAATCTATGCCATCGCAACCAAGAGTATATCATCAAGATTTAAATCTGAATTCAAATCAGATATTTAACTTCCGCATACATAATATTACTACAGCTGCTAGAATATTATTAGGTGGAAGTTTAAGTATTAATGATAAAGGTTTTCAGGTTTATGACACTGATGCTCTCACACCATACTTTTGGGATGGTGTTTCATGGCAATCAGCGGGTGGTGGTGGAGGAACTTGGGGATCTATTACAGGAGTAATCACTGCTCAAACTGATTTAATATCCTATCTATCAACTAATTACTATCCTCTTTCTTCTAATCCTGCAGGTTATCTTACTAGTTTTACAGAAGTTGATCCTGTTTATACAGCATCATCTTGGTATACCACTACTAACAACTCTACTAATTGGAACACTGCGTATGGATGGGGTAATCATGCTTCAGCTGGTTATTTAACACAATTAGCAGCTGATTTATTATATTATCCTCTATCTAGTAATCCAGCTGGATACTTAACATCATTTACTGAACTAGATCCAGTCTTTACAGCATCTGTAGCAGCAGGTATTACATCTACTGATATTAGTAATTGGAATGCAGCATATGGGTGGGGAGATCATGCTTTGGCAGGTTATTTGACCCAGACTGCTGCAGATCTACTGTATTATCCATTGTCAAGCAATCCTGCTGGGTATCTTACATCTTATACTGAATCAGATCCTGTTTTTTCTGCTTGGTTAGCTACACCTCCTAATATTTCTACATTTACAAATGATTCTGGATATATAGCGTCATTAACCACTAATAATGTACTATATGTGGCTAAAAATGGAGATGATGCTACTGGTTTAGCAGATAGATTGGACAAGCCTTTTTTGACAGTACAAGCTGCAATTACAGCAGCTAGTAGTGGAGATTTGGTATATGTATATCCAGGAACTTATAGTGAGTCTATCATTCTTAAAGATGGAGTGAACATCTATCTAACAGATGGTGCCACTATATCAAACAATGCGTTAAAGACTGTTACAGACAATAACGTAGCTGTTACCTGTGTTATTGATGGATATGGTCAAATTCTAAATACTACTGTTGGTACTGGATACGCTATTGATATTAGAAATGCCAGTTCAGATATTACCATTAGAGCTAAGTATGTAGAGTGTACTGCTACAAGTGGAGCCTCTTTGTACATATTTAATGGAACTGTTAGATATGATGTTACAAAAACTTATTCTAAGAATGGAGGAAGTAACCAAACAGTATATGTTAATGCTGGTACAGCTTATCTAAAAGGGGAGTTTATAAGTGATCTTGACTACACTGTACTTATTAGTGGCGCAACAGTTTATCTAGAAGGAGTTATCAAAGCTTTGAATATAGGATCATTTGGTAACTCAGGTATCCACATGGCTGGTAATGGTTATCTTGATTTTACTGGGTCATCAAGTTCAAATAAGTTATTTGGTTTTGAACAGAGTGGAGGTAATGCATACATTCATGATGCAGTTATAGAATCTTTGAATGCAACATCTGCTGCAGATGGATCTGCCATATCTTATTATGGAGGTAATCTACTTGAACTTAGTAATGTCATTCTTAAGTGTGCTAATGCTTCTGCAAAGTCTATTGAAACACAGGGAGTTAATAATAAAACATTAAAAGTATACACAAGTTCATATGCAACAAATGTATATGATACGACTGCAGGTAAACTTAACTTTACATTTGGTAAGGAGAACCTGCTTATCTCTGGAACCAATATAGCTCATGCTAGTTTAGATATGAGCAGTAAGCTAATATTGAGTCAACTAGCATATAATACGCCTAGCAATGGTCAGATTGTTAGTTATAATTCTGGAACAAGTAGAGCTGAGTGGACTACACCATCAACTGCTGGAACTATACTGCATGGAACAGCAAGTGGCACAGATAATTACACTGTAACCATCACAGGACCAACAGCTTATAATGATGGTGATGCCTATCTTATAAGATTTACTAGCGGTAATACTACAGGTGCTACACTTGATATAAATACATTAGGAGCTAAAGATCTTTATAGAAATAATGATGGATTATTAATAGGAGGAGATATTGAAGATGGAGGAGAAATGTTATGTGTATATAATTCCACACTTAATGGTTTTCAATGTATAGGAACATCTCCCAATACTATTCTTGCATATGTTACTAATGTAGAAGCTTTAGCAATAACAAAAGGTCAAGCTGTATATGCATTTGGGGGTACAGGCGATAGAATGACTGTTAAACTTGCTAACAATTCAGGAGATGCTACATCAGCTCAAACAGTGGGACTTGTCTGGTCTACATCTATTGCAGCTGGTCAAAAAGGTTTTATAATGTTGCAGGGATTGTTAGATGGGCTTAGTATTCTACCAACTCCTACTTGGGCAGATGGTGATGCTGTATACTTAGGGGCAACAGCAGGATCTATTACAAATGTAAAACCTTATGCCCCAAATCATCTAGTGTACCTAGGAGTGGTAACAACAGCTAGTCCAGGGTCTGCTGGTAGAATGTATGTAAAAGTACAGAATGGGTATGAACTTGACGAACTACATAATGTTCAAGCACAGAGCCCCACTGTAAATGATGTTCTATACTATTTTGGTGGTAGTCCTGGACAATGGAAAACTGCATCTCTATCTACTATTCTTGGATATACACCTGTATCACCAAATGATACAGATTATGAATATTTAACAGTGATGAGTTTTAGAAATACATATAACTATTAAAAATATATATTATGGCTTTAACAGCAGGACAAATACCTAAGGTTGCCAATGTGCTAAATGGTGGCGTTGCTGTATTAACAGGCACAACAATTGGAACTCTTGGATCTAATACTAATGGTGTAACAGGTTATACAGCAGGTTCTCAAGGTGGACGTGTTATATCTTTAATGGGAACTACTGATGATACAGTTACTATTAACGTATTTGTATACATATACAGAGGTACAACTGTGCTTCCTGTAGGACTTGTAAACATTCCTTTGTCTTCAGGTAATACGAATGCTGCACGTTTTCCAGTGGATTTTCTCAATGGTACCAACTTACCAGGTCTTCCTGTAGATAACACAGGTAGACAGTATATACCATTGTTAGCTGGTGATGTCTTAAAGTTTGCAACTTTAGCTAACTTGTCAGCAACTAAATCAGCATGGTTGACAATTAGCGGACTAGACTATCAAGCATAATTATGAGCTTAGGAGCATATAATGGAACAAATACAGGTGTAAGTGGTGGATTGGTTACACTAGAAAACCCTGGGGTAGATAGTGGAGTAAAAGCTTTAGACGTTAATACAAGAATTGTAACTACAGATCTCCGTTTATATTTTAATCCTTCAGATCCCAGAAGTTACCCAGGATCTGGTACCACCCTGTTTGATCTTAGTGGTAATGGATATAATGGAACACTAAATAATGGTGCTGGTTTTAGTAACTCAAATGGTGGCTGTATTGTAACAGATGGTATAAACGATAGTGTAACTACAGCAGCAGCTTCACTGGGAAGTGCTAGTAGTAATTTTTCTTATGGAGGATGGTATAGATGTACTGATTTCAATAATGCAAAATACATACTAGTAAGAGGAAGGGATAATTTTGGTGGTGGATGGAGCTTGTTTGCATTCGTTGGAACAGATAGATTACCTCAAGCAAGTTTCGTATACACTTCACCAAGTACTGTAGCTGTAGGATGTCAGGGACCCATTCCCATTAGACTTAATACATGGTTTCATATAATGGGTGTTTGGGTTAATGGTGTAGGAATAAGTTTATATATTAATGGGCAGTTTCAAAATTCTGTTTCAACTACAGGAACCACATTAAGATCTTCCACCTCTGGTTGGAATTTAGGCACAGTGAGTAATTCTACGTTCTCCAGTGGTCAAAGTGGAATTATGTATGTATACACTAGAGCATTAACTCCTGCTGAAATTAATCAAAATTTCCAGGCTCATAGAAAAAAATATGGTGTTTAAAATATAAAAAATATGATATACAATTTTAATTTTTACATTACAAAAGATGGTGCTCCTTATGTGACCACTGAAACTGCTGCCGCATATCTAGCAGATGTTTTAGAGAACAGAACCACATCTGACAAACCATTGTTGGAATATAGGATTTCTACTGACTTAAGAGCATCTTCACAAACAGATCTTCTTGAGCAAGAACGCCAATACCTAATTTCTATTATATCAGGACTGCCTGTAGATAATTATTTTAAGGGTAGACTTGCCCATCCTATGGTGGCTGATATAGTGGATGGTGTACCTACAGAGGTTAAACTCTGGCAGTTACGTTCTCAATTAGCAATTTTAGGTATGGAACAAATAGTTACAATAGCTATTACATCTCTTCCTGAATCTACTGATGCAGAGAAAGAGTTTAAAGTGAAGGCTCAAAATGCTTGGGAAAGAGCTGATAATGTATACAGACTTAGCCCCACTGTAACCATGATTCAACAGCTTTTAGGACTTTCAGATCAACAAACTGATGATATTTTTAAAGCTGCCTATCTTATAGAAGCTTAATTTGAAAATCTCCTAAAAATTTTGTATATTATATATATAGAGTGTTTTGCTTAGTATTTTTCTATTATTTTTTATAATCATTTGATTATCAACATATTACAATCATTTTGATTAAACTATTATGAAATGATTCCTACAAATTCAAATTTAAATAAGGAAAACTGTTCTCCTGTCTCATCTAATTGTATAGTGTGGCAGGGTCCTGATATATCATGCATTAATCTTTGCAAGGGAGATAGTGTGTCTGAGGTGATTTATAGATTAGCAGAAGAAATCTGTGATTTGAAAGAACAATTAAATCTAAGTGATTTAGATTTAAAATGTATCATAGATAACTGCGCATTATGCCCAGATCCTGAAAAAACTCTTAAAGTGGTATTACAGCTGTTGATTGACAAGGTGTGTACACTTGAGGAAATGATTGCTCAACTTACAGGTGGGTCTACAGATGAAACTTTAATCAGAATAGCTACATGTTTCTATCCTGATTTTACTGATGGAAATGGTGATATTACAAAAGATGTAACCATTAGTCAGTATGTTCAGAAGATTGCACAAAAGTTGTGTATTCTAATTAATGAGGTGGCAGGACTTAATAGTGATATTACAAATATTAATAATACATTAATAGATCATGATGACAGGATCACTGCATTAGAAAATGAGGGAGGCACCACTGTTACGTTAACATGTATCACTCCAGGAGTTAAACCTATTGATGAAGCGGTTGAAAGTATTGAGCAAGATTATTGTACACTAAAAGAAACATTAGGTGGAACTGGTGATTTGCTAGATGTAATAGATAAAGAATGCACTCTTCCTGTAAAAAAACTCACTGACCCCACCACTGATCTTTGGACTGGGGTTTCTACAAATATTGCTGAAACATTGGATAAAATGTGGTTGGCTATTTGTGATTTAAGAGGGGCTGTTAAAGCTATTCAGGATAACTGTTGCAAGATTACATGTGATGATATTATGTTTGGATTTGATGTTAAGGCGCTTGATGAAGAAACATTATTGTTCTTCTTCCTTCCTAAGACAAGTATTCCAAATGGATTTAACGATTGTGATGAAACATTAGGAAACAAATTCTTATTCACTGATGGTAATGGTGCTCAATGGTTTACATATATTAAAATAAGAGAAGATGTTCTAGAGGATGCTGGTGTACTTGCTAATGGTTATGAAATTGATCTTTCATTGTCACCGCTTGATGCAACCACAGGATTGACTATAACATCAGATTTGTGTTTGACTAATGGAGATACAACATGTATTAAGTGCTTTAGCACTACAGTTCCTCCTGTTGCT
>Ga0315906_10003751_pt1 | contig 19963 bp, 12 predicted proteins | sample LakEriMetagenome_4_FD_203526 | JGI IMG/M metagenome (GOLD analysis project Ga0315906, IMG submission 203526) | Freshwater fungal communities from buoy surface, Lake Erie, Ohio, United States - Buoy 2 MA122 | ecosystem: Environmental > Aquatic > Freshwater > Lake > Lake biofilm | place: USA... | reverse complement strand
TCCTCTGGCTGACCTATGCGGCGCTGACGGACCCGTCCGGACTGCTGGGCGCCAACCCCGCCGAGACCTTGATCCGCGATACGGGTGAACTGGCGCTTCGCTTTCTCTGTGCCACGCTGGCCGTCACCCCACTGCGCTACTGGACGGGCTGGCACGCGCTGGCGCGATTCCGGCGCATGCTGGGGCTGTTCACCTTCTTCTACGCCACGCTGCACTTCCTTTGTTTCGCATGGCTGGACATGGGGCTGGACCTGCGCGCCATCGTCGCAGACATCGCCAAGCGGCCCTTCATCCTGGTGGGCACGGCGGCGCTGCTGGGCATGCTGCCGCTGGCGGCCACGTCTTTCAACCAGGCCATCAAGGCCCTGGGCGCACGGCGTTGGCAGGCCCTGCACCGGGCCGTCTACGGCGTGGCCGGGCTGGCGTTGCTGCACTTCTTCTGGATGCGCTCCGGCAAGAACGACTTCGGCGACGTGGCGGTCTACGGGGCCATCCTGGCCGTGCTGCTGGGCTGGCGGTTGTGGAGGAAGCTGCACGCGCAGCACAAGCTCGCCGACAAGAAATAGCCCTGGCGCGCGACGGGAACTGTTTCAGGGTAAGTGAGAAGTCCGGGGCACCCGGGCAACGGCTACGATCGCGCCTCCGGGCGCAAGCCACTGCTGCAGCGCCGCCCACCTTCCCTATTTCTTTCGAGGATGCCATGCTGAAGTTCAAGACCCTCACCGCTGTCGCCGCGCTGGGCCTGTCGACCGCCGCTTCTGCTCAGGTGGTCCTGGCCACGTCCACCTGGGTGCCGCCCACGCACCTGCTGTCGATGTCCCAGGCCGGCTGGTGCGCCGACGTGGCCAAGGCCACACAGGACCGTGTGAAGTGCAACATCCTGCCCAAGCCGGTGTCACCGCCCGCAGGCACCTTCGATGCCATCCGTGACGGCCAGGCCGACCTCTCCTTTAGCGTGCACGGCTACACGCCGGGCCGCTACGTCATGACCGGGCTGGCCGAATTCCCCTTCCTGGGTGATTCCGCCGTGGCCACCAGCGTGGCCTACGAGCGCATGTACCGCAAGCACCTGGTGCAGTTCAACGAGCACAAGGGTCTGAAGGTGCTGACCGTGTTCACGCACGGCCCAGGCATCATCTTCAACAACAAGAAGCCCGTGAAGTCACTGGCCGACATGGAAGGCATCAAGTTCCGCGTGGGCGGCGGCATCGTCAACGAGATCGGCAAGGCCATCGGCGCCAACATGACGCTGCGCCCCGCCAGCCAGGCCTACGAGATGCTGTCCTCGGGCGTGATGGACGGCAACTGGTTCCCTGACGAATCGGTCGTGTCCTTCAAGCTGGAGAAGCTGACCAAGCACCGCACCGCCCTGCCCGGCGGCGCCTACAACACCAGCTTCGCCTTCGTGATGAACGAGGCCACCTGGAACAAGATCTCCAAGGCCGACCAGGACGCGATCGAGAAGCTGTCAGGCGAAGCCGCCGCGCGCCGCTTCGGCATGTCCTGGGACGACGTCGATGCCAAGAGCCGCGACGTCCAGAGACAGAACGGCGTGACCTTCGACAACGCTGATGCCAAGTTCGTCGCTGACTACAAGGCCAAGACCGCGCCTCTGGAGGCCGACTGGATCAAGAAGGCCGAGGAAAAGGGCTTGAAGAACGCGGCAGCGGTGCTGACCGAGTTCCGCGCCGAGATCGCCAAGATCAAGTAAGGCTGCCTGACTGCCAGGCCCGCGTGGGCGGCTGCCGCACTGCGGCGCCCACGCCTGGGGCATCCTGAGGCCCTGGACCGCGACCTCAAGGACTCGCAACCATGAAACGTATCGTCACTGCGGTCAATACCGTCGCGGCCATCGCACTCTTCGCGATGATGCTGCTGACCTTTGCCGACGTCGTCGGACGCAAACTGGTGGGGAACTCCATCGTCGGCGCGGTGGAACTGACCGAGTTGTCCATGCTGGTCATGATCTTCCTGGCCCTGCCGCTGGCATCCCTGGCCGGGGAGCACATCGTCTTCGACCTGACGGACCGCTACCTGCCGCCGCGCCTGCTGCACCTGCAGATGGCGCTGGCGCACGTGGTGTCTGCGGGCGTGTTCGGCGGTGCGGCGTGGCTGGTTTGGGTGAAGTCAGAGCGCACCTACTCCATGGGGGACATGACCGCGCGGTTGGAGATTGGCCTGGGCCCCTTCCACCGCCTGGTGGCAGTGATGCTGCTGCTGACGGCGCTGGTCCACCTGGCCTTGATCGTGCGTGAATGGCGCCACCGAAGCGACCCTGCTCAACTGAGCTTTGGCGGCCATGCCGCACCGAAGGACGAGACATGACGGAAGGTCTGCTCGGCTTTGCCGCCATGTTCGTGCTGATGGCACTGCGGGTGCCGATTGCCATCGCCATGGGGCTGGTGGGGCTGATCGGCTTCGCGATGATGCGTTCATGGCCTGCGGCGTTTTCGTCGGCGGCCAGTGAGTTCACGGACATTGGCGCCTACACCCTGTCGGTGGTGCCGCTGTTCGTGCTGATGGGCAACTTCGTCACCCGGGCGGGCATGTCGCGCGACCTGTACCAGGCGGCTTACGCCTTCTTCGGCCATCGCCGGGGCGGGCTGTCGCTTTCGACCATCGCCGCGTGCGCGGGCTTCGGCGCCATCTGCGGCTCGTCACTGGCCACCACCGCCACGATGGCGCGGGTGGCCATGCCCGAGATGCAGCGCTTCAACTATTCGACCTCCTTTGCCGCGGGGTCGATATGCGCCGGGGCCACGCTGGGCATTCTGATCCCGCCGTCCGTCATCATGGTGATCTACGGGATCATGACCGAGCAGAGCATCGGTGCGCTGTTCGCGGCCGGCGTCATACCGGGCATCGTGGCGACCTTGTTCTACATGCTCGCTGCCGCCTGGGTGACCAAGCGCAATCCGTCCCTCGGCCCACCGGGAGAGAAGGCCACCTGGGCGCAGCGCCTGACCGCCATGCGGGGCATCTGGGGCGTGGCCCTGCTGTTCGCCTTGGTGATGGGCGGCATGTACGGCGGGCTGTTCACACCCACCGAGGCGGCGGGCGTGGGGGCCATGGGCGGGTTCGTGTTCGCCTGGGCACGCGGTACCCTGACGCTGAAGGTGCTGCAGGAGGTGCTGGTGGAGTCGGCGCGCACCTCGGCCATGCTCTTCACCATCGTGATCGGTGCGTCGCTGTTCGCGAACTTCCTGAATTTCACGGAGATGCCCACGGCGTTGAAGGACTTCGTCACGCAGTTCCAGGTCAGCCCCATCCTCGTGATCATCGCCATCTGCGCCATCTACGTGGTGCTGGGCACCGCGATGGAAAGCCTGTCGATGATGCTGCTGACAGTGCCCATCTTCTTCCCGTTGGTCACGTCACTCGGCTACGACCCAATATGGTTCGGCATCATCGTGGTGTGCGTGATCGAGATCAGCCTGATCACACCACCCGTGGGCATGAACATCTTTGTGCTGTCCAGCGTGATGCCCAACGTGCCCACCACGACCATTTGGCGGGGGGTCATCCCCTTCATCTACGCCGACATCGTGCGCATGGGCGTGCTGATCGCCTTCCCGTCGATCAGCCTGTTCCTGCCCAAGTGGCTGGGCTTGTGAGCATCCAAGCACTTGGCGAGGCTTAGACCCCGCCAGCTCCCAAAAGCCTCACCGCGCCAGCACCGGCGCCAGGGCCTGGCCGGTGTGCGTGCCGGCTGAGACCAGGGCCTCGGGCGGGCCCACACACACCACACGCCCGCCATCGGTGCCGCCCTCGGGTCCCAGGTCCACCACCCAGTCGGCCTCGGCGATGACGTCCAGGTCGTGCTCGATGACCACCACGCTGTGGCCGCCATCCACCAGGCGGTGCAGCACGCGGACCAGCTTCTCCACGTCGGCCATGTGCAGGCCGACCGTCGGCTCGTCCAGCACGTAGAGGGTGTGCGGTGCCTTCTGGCCACGCCGGGTCACGTCATCGCGTACCTTGGTCAGCTCGGTCACCAGCTTGATGCGCTGCGCCTCGCCGCCTGACAAGGTGGGGCTGGGCTGGCCCAGGGTGAGGTAGCCCAGGCCCACGTCCTTGAGCAACTGCAGCGGGTGGGCGACGGAGGGCATGGAGGCGAAGAAATCCACGGCCTCATCCACCTCCATCTGCAGCACATCGCCGATGCTCTTGCCGCGCCAGGTGACGGCCAGGGTCTCGGCGTTGAAGCGCTGGCCGTGGCAGGTGTCGCAAGGCACTTTCACATCCGGCAGGAAGCTCATCTCGATGGTGCGCAGGCCCTGCCCTTCGCAGGCATGGCAGCGACCGTCTCCGGTGTTGAAGGAGAACCGTGCGGCCGCGTACCCCCGGGCCTTGGCCTCCAACGTCTCGGTGAAGAGCTTGCGGATGGTGTCCCAGAAGCCGATGTAGGTGGCGGGGCAGGAGCGCGGCGTCTTGCCGATGGGGGTCTGGTCCACCTCCAGCACGCGGTCGATGGTCTCGTAGCCTGTCAGGCGCTGGCAGCCCGCCCAGACCGGGTGTTCGCCGCGGGCCAGGGCCTCGCGCCCGGCCTTGGTGGCCTGCATTGCCGCGGCAGCCTGCACATTGGTCAGCAGCACGTCGCGCGCGAGCGTGCTCTTGCCGGAGCCGGACACCCCCGTCACCGCCACCAGGCGCCTCAGCGGAACGCTCACGTCCACCTGGCGCAGGTTGTGAAGATGAGCTCCCTGCACGGCGAGCGAGGGCGACTCGCCCTCTTTCGTGAGCGCGCCGGCCATGGTGGCCACCGTGGTCGCAAGGGCCGTGACGCTTCCTGCGCCAGCGCCTGCCTGCGCGGTCTCAACCGCCCGGCGCGCCTGCAGCGGGTGCTTCAGCGGCTGCGCCAGCAACCGGCCGGTGAGCGACTCGGCGCAGGCCGCGAGATCGGCCACCGTGCCCTGCGCCACCAGGCGCCCGCCGCGCTTGCCCGCACCCGGGCCGATGTCGATCAGGTGTTCGGCCCGGCGGATGGTGTCCTCGTCATGCTCCACTACCACCAGCGTGTTGCCCTTGTCGCCCAGTTGCTGCAGCGCGGTCAGCAGGATGCCGTTGTCGCGCGGGTGCAGGCCGATGGTGGGCTCGTCCAGCACGTAGCACACGCCCTGAAGATTGCTGCCCAGCTGCGCCGCCAGGCGGATGCGCTGCGCCTCGCCCCCTGAAAGCGTGGGCGCGGCGCGGTCCAGCGTGAGGTAGCCCAGGCCCACCTGTTGCAGGAACTGCAGGCGGCTGCGGATTTCGGCGATCACATCGCGGGCGATGCCCATCTCGCGCCCGCTCAATCGACCTTCGGTCAGCCAGTCCAGCACCCAGCCATGGGCCTCGCGCACGCTCATGTGCGCCACCTCGCTGATGGGCTTGCCGAGAAACGTGACGGCCCGTGAGGCGGGGTTCAGCCTGGCGCCGGCGCAGGCCGGGCAGGGCTCGTCCACCAGGCCTTCGACCTCGGGCTCTTCGGACGGGAAGCTCTGCTCCCGGCCCTTGGCATCGTCATCGCGCACCGAGTCGTCATAGGCCTTGCGCTGCTCGCGGCTGAGTTTCAGGCCCGTGCCGACGCACTCCGTGCACCAGCCGTGCTTGCTGTTGTAGCTGAACATGCGCGGGTCCAGCTCCGGGTGGCTGGTGCCGCAGGTGGGGCAGGCGCGCTTGGTGGAAAACACCTGCACCTGGCCGATGCGCGCCGTGGCCGCGCCTTCGGCCAGCGCCTCGGCCAGACCGTCCAGCGGGTGCAACAGATGCAGCACGCCACGGCCCAGTTGCAAGGTACGGGACAAGGCCTCGCGCAGCGCGGCCTCGTTCGCCGGGTCCACCACCAGATCGGCCACCGGCAGCTCGATCGTGTGCTCCTTGAAGCGATCGATGCGCGGAAAGGGATCCAACGGCAGGAACTCGCCGTCCACGCGCAGGTGGGTGTGGCCGCGCGCCTTGGCCCACTTCGCCAGATCGGTGTAGACGCCCTTGCGGTTCACCACCAGCGGCGCCAGCAGGCCCACGTGGCGGCCAGCGTGGTCGCGCAGCAACTGCGCGGCAATGCTCTCGGCGCTCTGCGGGCGCACTGGCGAGCCGTCCTTGGTGCAATGCTGCGTGCCGAGCTTCACCCACAGCAGGCGCAGGAAGTGCCAGACCTCCGTGGTGGTAGCCACGGTGCTCTTGCGCCCGCCGCGCGACAGGCGCTGCTCGATGGCCACGGTGGGCGGGATGCCCCACACCGCATCCACCTCGGGCCGGCCTGCCGGCTGCACGATGCTGCGGGCGTAGGCGTTCAGGCTTTCCAGATAGCGGCGCTGGCCTTCGTTGAACAGAATGTCGAAAGCCAGCGTGCTCTTGCCCGAGCCGGAGACTCCCGTGACGACACTGAACTTGCCGCGTGGGATGTCCACGTTGAGGGACTTGAGGTTGTGCTCACGGGCGTTGACGATGCGGATGGCGTCGCCCAGATAAGCGCCACCTGTCTTCGCCCGGTCGCCGCGCCACGCCGCCGGTGCTTCGGCAGCCTGCACGGCGCCCGCGCCCATGGCCACGTCGTACTCGCGCAGCGCCTGGCCGGTGTGCGAGCCGGGATGCCCGCGCACATCATCCGGCGTGCCTTCGGCCACCAGCAGGCCACCGGTGTCTCCGCCCTCGGGCCCGAGATCGACGATCCAGTCGGCGGCGCGGATGACGTCCAGGTTGTGCTCGATGACGATCAGCGAGTGCCCCGCCTCCAGCAGCTTGCGGAAGGCCCGCATGAGCTTGGCGATATCGTCGAAGTGCAGCCCGGTGGTGGGCTCGTCGAACAGGAACAGCGTGCCCTTCTTGGCCACGCGTTGGGCGGGCGAAGTGGCGGCCTCGGCCAGGAAGCCCGCGAGCTTCAGGCGCTGCGCCTCACCGCCCGACAGCGTGGGCACGGGCTGGCCCAGGCGCACGTAGTCCAGGCCCACGTCCACCAGCGGCTGCAGCCGCGCCACCACCTCGCGGTCATCGCGGAACAGCGTGGCCGCCTCGCTGACGGTGAGCTCCAGCACATCGGCCACCGAGAGCTGACGCGGCCCGCGCACGATCTTCACGTCCAGGATCTCGGCACGGAAGCGCCGGCCGTCGCAGTCCGGGCAGCGCAGGTAAACGTCCGACAGGAACTGCATCTCCACGTGCTCGAAGCCCGAACCACCGCAGGTGGGGCAGCGTCCGTCGCCGGCGTTGAAGCTGAACATGCCGGCGGTGTAGCTGCGCTCGGCCGCCAGCGGCGCACCCGCGAACAGCTTGCGCACCTCGTCGAAGGCACCCACGTAGCTGGCCGGGTTGCTGCGCGCCGTCTTGCCGATGGGCGACTGGTCCACGAACACCGCATCGGCCAGCCAGTCGGCGCCCAGCAGCTGGCCATGCGCCCCGGGCGTCTCGGTGGCCTTGCCGAAGTGGCGCGCCAAGGCGGGGTACAGCACGTCCTGCACCAGCGTGCTCTTGCCCGAGCCCGAGACCCCGGTCACGCAGACCAGCCGCTGGAGCGGGAAGGCCACCGTCACGTGCTGCAGGTTGTGCTCGGTGGCATCTTCCAGGATCAGGCGCGGCGTCGAGGCCTCCACCAGGCGCTGGAAGCCCAGGCCCACCTGCTTGCGCGCGCCGAGGTACTGTCCTGTCAGCGTATCGGCACTGCGCGCGGCTTGCGGCGTGCCGTCGAAGACGATCTGCCCGCCGCGCTCGCCGGGGCCGGGGCCCATGTCGATCAGCCGGTCGGCCGCCAGCATGACCGCCGGGTCGTGCTCCACCACCACCAGGGTGTTGCCGGCGTCGCGCAGCCGGTGCATGGCCTGCACGATGCGGTTCATGTCGCGCGGGTGCAGGCCGATGCTGGGCTCGTCCAGCACGAACATGGTGTTCACGAGCGAGGTGCCCAGCGCCGTGGTCAGGTTGATGCGCTGCACCTCGCCACCCGAGAGGGTGCGGCTCTGGCGGTCCAGCGTCAGGTACCCGAGACCCACGTCGCACAGGTACTTCAGCCGGGTGCGGATCTCATCCAGCAGCAGCTTCAAGGCCTCGTCCAGCATCGTGGACGGCAGGCTCAAACCATCGAAGAAGCGTTGCAGGCGTTCGATGGGCAGCTGCATCAGGTCGTGCAAGGCCAGGCCCGGCAAGGCGTCCAGTTGCGCGCGCGACCAGGCCACGCCCACGGGCAGGAAGCGGCGGTAGCGGCCTGCGGGGGAGGCCAGCACCGCAGCCGCGTCGGCCTTCGAGCCCAGACGCCACAGCAGCGCCTCGAGCTTCAGGCGCGCGCCACCGCAGGCACCGCAGGGCGTGTAGCTGCGGTACTTGGACAAGAGCACGCGGATGTGCATCTTGTAGGCCTTGCTCTCCAGGTAGCCGAAGAAGCGGCGCACGCCGTACCACTGCTTGTTCCAGTTGCCCTTCCAGCCCGGGTCGCCTTCGATCACCCAGTCGCGCTGCGCCAGCGTGAGCTGGCTCCAGGCCGTGTCGCGCGGAATGCCGGCATCGCCCGCGTACTTCACCAGGTCGTCCTGGCATTCCTTCCAGGCGGGGGTCTGCAAGGGCTTGATGGCGCCATTGCGCAAGGTCTTGCGGTGGTCGGGGATGACAAGGCCGAAATCCACGCCGATGACGCGGCCGAAGCCGCGGCATGTCTCGCAGGCACCGAAAGCGGAGTTGAAGCTGAACAGCGCCGGCTGCGGGTCGGCATAGCGCAGGTCGCTCTCGGGGCAGTGCAGGCCGGTGGAGTAGCGCCAGACCGCGGGCCGTGCATCCCCCGTCGACTCGGCCGCCACATGCACGTCCAGCCGCCCACCACCGCGTTTGAGCGCCAGCTCGATGGCCTCCATGGCGCGCACCTTCTCCACGCCGGCCATGCGGAAGCGGTCAGCCACCACGTCCAGCACCTTGCGCGTGCCCTGCACCCGCTCCGCCTGCACGCGGGTGAAGCCGCTGGCGGCCAGCCACTGGTCCTGTTGCTCGGGCGTGGTGTCGGCGGGCAATTCCACCGGGAAGGTCAGCACCAGGCGCGGGTCGCCTGCCGTGGCGGCGCGCTCCAGCAGGTCGGCGTGGATGGTCTCGGGCGTGTCGTGCCGCACCGGCAGCGCGGTCTGGCGGTCAAACAGCTGGCCGGCGCGGGCGAACAGCAGCTTCAGGTGATCGTTCAGCTCGGTCATCGTGCCGACCGTGCTGCGGCTGGTGCGCACCGGGTTGGTCTGGTCGATGGCAATCGCCGGCGGCACGCCGTCCACGCGGTCCACGGCCGGGCGGTCCATGCGGTCCAGGAACTGCCGGGCGTAGGCGCTGAAGGTCTCGACGTAGCGGCGCTGGCCTTCGGCATACAGCGTGTCGAACACCAGGCTGGACTTGCCCGACCCGCTGGGCCCGGTGACCACCGTCATCTCGCCCGTGCGGATGTCGAGGTCCAGGTTCTTCAGGTTGTGCTGGCGCGCGCCGCGGATGCGGATCAGCCCGGTGGACATCGGTGACTCCAGAAGGTGTGCCGCTTGAGAGGAACCGACCATTCTAGGGAGCGGCGGCAAGCCGAGCAGCGCGTACGGTAGTCTGGTTCGGGGGCATGTCGGCCGATCGCGCCAGCCTAGCAGGCCTTGTTGATAAGCTGCGTTTAAACAGCTTGGAGCACTTTGCATGACACACAAGATGGCCCTCATCGGCCTGGGCATCATGGGCCGGCGCATGCTGGATAACGTGCGCCTGCACCCGGCGTTCGAGGTCAGCGGCGTGTGGGACCCTTCGCCGCAGGCCGTCGCCAAGACTCGCGAGCTGATGCCGGATGCGCCTGTGGCGCCGAGCGCCGAAGCGGCCATGCAGGGCGCCGACGTGGTGTACCTGGCCTGCCCGCCCGGCCCGCGTAAGGCCTACGCGCTGGCCGCGGCCGCCGCCGGCCAGGGCGTGTTCATGGAGAAGCCCTTGGGCACCGACAACACTGCCAGCCGCGACTTGTTGGCACAACTGCGCAGCGCCCGCCTGCCGGGCGTGGTGAATTTCACCCAGTCGTCGTCGCGCGGGTTCGAGGAACTGCGCCGCGCCATCGAGGCCGGTGAAACAGGCGAGTTGCTGGGCATCGACATCGTGGTGCAGTACCCCGCCTGGCCGCGCGCCTGGCAGGCCGAGGCCGACTGGCTGCGTTTTCGGGCCGAGGGCGGCTACACGCGCGAGGTGATCTCGCACTTCCTCTTCCTGGCGGGCCGCTTTCTCGGGCCGCTGCAACTGCGCCAGGCGGCGCCGCGCTACCCGGCCGACCCCACCCTGTGCGAACTCGACCTGCTGGCGCGGCTGGAGACGGCCGACGGCCGGCCGGTCACCATCATGGCGACCACGGGCGGTTGCCAGCCTGACCGGCAGGAGGTCACCGTGCGCGGCAGCCGCCTGAACCACCAGTTCCGCGAGTTCTACCAACTGTGGCGCTCAGACGGCGGGCCCTGGGTCGAGGCCGTGGACTGGACCACGGGCGAAGACCCAAGGCGCAGCGCGCTGCAGCGGCAGCTCACGCAGGCCGACCTCTGGCTGCGCGGCCAGCCCCACCTGCTGGCCACGGCCGAGGAGGCGCTGGCGGTGCAGGAGCTGATCGAAGCGATGCTGGCAGGCCGCACCTGAAGCCGCCGCCACCGCGCGCAGTACAGACTCCAAGCCTCAAGCCCTCAGCCCCCCCAAGCATCCCGAGCGGATTTACCCCATGAAGATCATCGACGTCAAGGTCCACGTCCTGCAGAGCCCGCTGGCCGAGCCCTTCGCCTTCTCGCAAGGCTGGGTGCACCGCCGCTCGGCCACGCTGGTGGAGGTGATCACGGACGGGGGACTGACCGGCTGGGGCGAGGCCTTCGCCCAGGGGCTGGAGCCGCCCCAGATTGCAGCCAGCGCCATCGAGCACGCCCTGCGCCCGCTGGTGCTGGGGGCCGACCCGCTGGACATCGAAGTGCTGTGGTACCGCATGTACCACCAGACCCGCGACTACGGTCGCAAGGGCTCCGTCGTGGCCGCCATCAGCGCCATCGACATGGCGCTGTGGGACCTGGCCGGCCACCATTACCAGCAGCCCGTTCACCGCCTGCTGGGCGGCGCCTTCAGAACCCGGGTGCAGCCGTATGCCACGGGCTTTTATCGCATCCGCGGACAGGGGGAGCGGGACCGGCTGGTGGACGAAGCCCACGGCCATCTGGCCGCAGGCTTCCAGTTGATGAAGGTGAAACTGGGCTACGGCGTGGCCGACGACATCGAGGTCATCCAGGCCATCGCGGCAGCCATGCAGGGGCGCGGCGTCACGCTGATGGTGGACACCAACCACGGCTACGGCCGCGCCGAAGCCTTGCGCCTGGGCCGCGTGCTGGATGAGCTGGACCTGCGTTGGTACGAAGAACCAGTGGCGCCCGAAGACCTGGACGGCTATTGCGAACTGCGCGCCAAGCTGCACACGCCGATTGCCGGGGGCGAGAACGAGCACACGCTGTACGGGTTCCGCGACCTGCTCGGCCGTCACGCGGTGGACATCGTGCAACCCGACCTGGGCTCCTGCGGGGGCATCTCCGCGGCGCGCCACATCACGGCCCTCGCGCAGGCACACGGCATCGAGGTCAACCCGCATGTCTGGGGGTCCGCCGTGGCCCAGGCCGCCTCGCTGCAGGTGATTGCAGCGCTGCCCGTGACCCACCACGCCGTCTTCGCCCGCGACCCCGTACTCGAGTACGACCGCTCCTCACACCCCTTCAGGCGTGACCTGGTCACCCAGCCCATCGAGATGACCGACGGCTTCGTCCCCATCCCCAATGGCCCCGGCCTGGGCATCGAGGTGCGCCGGGACACGCTGGAGCGCTTCCGGGTGAATTGACGGCGCTTAGACCCGCAACGCCCGCGGCGTCTGCACGCCCAGACCGAACACGCGCTTGTAGCGTTCGATCTCGTTCGCCGGGCCCATGGCCTTGAGCGGGTTGTCGCTGAGCTTGACGGTGGGGCGCCCGTTGGCCGAGACGGCCTTGCACACCAGGCTGAAGGGAGCCAGGGCGTCGTCGGCCACCAGGCCGACGAAGTCGTTGGTCAGCATGGTGCCCCAGCCGAAAGAGGCCTTGACGCGGCCGCGGAAGCGCTGGCTCAGGGACTCAATGGCCTCCACGTCCAGGCCGTCGGAGAAGATCACCAGCTTGTCGCGCGGCTCCTCGCCATGGCGCAGCCACCAGGCAATGGCCGCCTCGGCGCCCTCAGCCGGGTCGCCGCTGTCGATGCGGATGCCCGTCCAGCGCGCCAGCCAGTCGGGCGCGTGCGCCAGAAAGCCCTGCGTTCCATAGGTGTCGGGCAGGATGATGCGCAGGTTGCCTTCGTGCTCTTCCTGCCAGTCGGCCAGCACGCGGTAAGGGGCCTGGCGCAGCTCCTGGTCGCTGTCGGCCAGCGCGCAGGTGATCATGGGCAACTCGTGCGCGTTGGTGCCGATGGCCTCGATGTCGCGCCGCATGGCGATCAGGCAATTGGAGGTGCCGACGAACTTCGGGCCCAGCCCCTCCATCATGGCCTGCACGCACCAGTCCTGCCACAGGAAACCGTGCCGCCGGCGCGTGCCGAAGTCGGCCAGGCGCAGGTCAGGGATGGTCTTCAGGCGCTCCACCTTCTGCCACAGCTTGGTCATGGCGCGGGCGTACAGGATCTCGAGCTCGAACTTGCCCATGCGGTTGAGCACGGCGCGCGAGCGCAGCTCCATCAGCACGGCCAGCGCCGGCACCTCCCACAGCATGACCTCGGGCCACGCGCCTTCGAAGGTGAGCTCGTACTGGCCGTCGCGCTTTTCCAGGTGGTAGGGCGGCAGCCGCAGGCCCTCGAACCACTCCATGAAGTCGGGGCGGAACATCTGTCGCTTGCCGTAGAAGGTGTTGCCACGCAGCCAGGTGGATTCGCCGCGCGACAGCGACAGCGTGCGGATGTGGTCCAGCTGCTCGTGCAGTTCGCCCTCGTCGATGAGCTCGGCCAGGCGTACCTCGGTGGCCCGGTTGATGAGCGAGAAGGTCACCCGCGCGTCGGCGAACTTGCGCCGCACCGACTGGCACATCAGCAGCTTGTAGAAGTCCGTGTCGATGAGCGACCGCACGATGGGGTCGATCTTCCAGCGGTGGGCCCAGACGCGGGCGGCGATGTCGGCCATGGCAGGGCTTTCAGGTCGAGACGGCGAGGTGGCGGGGCACTAGGTCAGGCGCCCGCGGGCGGATGCTCCGGCTCACCCAGGTTGTGCATCAGCCGGTTGGCCCAGCCAAAGATCGCAGCGGCGTGCAACACGTCAAGGATCTGCTCGGCGCTCATGCCCAACTGGCGCAGCGGCGCCACGTCGGCAGCGGCCAGCGTGTGGGGGCGCAGCGTGACCGCCTGCGCAAAGCGCGCAATGGCGCGCTCGCGCTCGTCAACGCCAGCGGTGGCGGGATTGCGGAAGACCTGTTCCACGGTGTCGTGCCTGCGGGCCAGCTGGGCAAAGCGCTGGGCATGCACCGAGGTGCAGTACACACAGCCATTGGTGACCGACACCACCATGGCCGCCAACTCACGCTCGGCCCGTGGCGCTCCGCCCGGCGCGTACATGATGGCGTTGTAGGCGGCCGAGCGATGGCGCAGCATCAAGGGTTGGTGGATCAGGGTCAGGTAGTAAGCCGAGGTGCGGGCTTGGGGATGACTCTCGTCCAGCACGGCCTGCTGCAGGTCGGTGGCCTGGGCCATGTCCAGCGGTGAGAGCCACGAAAGCCAGCCCAGGGTCTCGTTGGTGAAGCCATTCAACCGGATCACGGGAACGGCCCCGGATGAGGCGGACTTGGCAGAGGCGCCCCCCGGCGCAGGGGCCGGAGCTCCAGCATCTATCGAGCCGGGTGACGGGGGCGCAGGGCTGACCAGGGCCGCTTCCATGGCCACCAAGCCGGCCACCACGCGGGTCTGGTAGGACAGGAAAGCCACCAGCTGGGCCAGCGCCACGATGGCGGGGTCTGCCAGGCCCGCCGCCTGCAGCGCCTGCAGGGCTTCACGGTCGCCGCGGCGCGGGTCGGTGGTGAGCAGGCCGGCCCAGGTCAGCATAGCCGGCAAAGTGGGCGTGGAAGCGTCGCCTGCGGGTTGCTGCACGAGCAGAGCGCGGTAGTGCGCTGCCATCTGGTGCGCTTCGGCGGCCTCGCAGCAGTGCACGGCCACACGCAGCCGGTCGGCCGTGGACAGGCCGGGCACAGGCTCGTACAGCAGCGCCTCGTGGCTGGCCTGCGTGGCCTCCACCACCGTGGAGCGGAAGCTCCGTGCAGTCTGCAGCGCACTGCTCGGCGCCAGGCCCGCGGCGGTGTCGATCACATCGGAGGCGGCTGCGGCCGGGTAGGCGTCAGTGGGGGTGCTCATGGAATGCTCACCTCGGAAGGGGGGACGGAGACAGGCCCGAGGTCATCAAGACTGAAGCTGGGCAAGGGCGAGGCCACCCACTCGTCGCCCAGCAGCTCGGGCTCGGCATAGGCCTGCATGCGGGCGAAGTGGTGTTCGTGGTCCTCGGCGTACAGCAACCCCGCCAGGCCTGTGGCCAGTTGCAGGGCCCCTTCACTGATGGCGGGAATGTCACCGGTGATCACGCCCATCGACAGGGCCGCGGGGTAGCAGAAGCAGTGGATGCGCTCCAGCCCCGGGCAGGTCTGGCCCTCGCGCACCTGGAACTCGAAGTCCGGGCCCAGGTCCGGCGACGCAGACAGCTCGGCGTCTTCCTCGCCCGGTGGCGGCGTCCAGCGCTCGTGCCAGGGGCGCACGAACGGCGCGACGTGCCGCAGCATCGGCCGCGCCGCCCAGTCGATGGCAAAGCCAGTGGCGAAGATCAGGAAGTCCAGCGCGATGGGTCCGGCGGAGGTGCGCACCAGCAGCGCCCCGTCCTGCTCGTGCGCACCCTGCACCGCACAGCCGAGGTGGAAGAAAGCGTCGGGGTGGGCCGACACGCGCAGCGTGCTGTTGTGGGGCGGTGGCACCTGCTGGGTGTGGATGTAGTGGCGGATGCGCCACTTGTATGGGTCGGCCAACCGGGCGTAGCCATGCACGAAACCCGGGCTGCCGGCACCCTTGCCCTTGTTGACGCGCGGCAGGTCCGGCCGTCGCACCAGCAGATGCACGCGCTGCGCACCGTGCTCCAGCGCGGTGGCGGCGCTGTCCATGGCCGAAGCGCCTGCGCCCACTACGCCCACTCGCAGGCCGCGCAGGCGCTCGTGGTCCAACTCGTCGGCGGAATGCGCCCAGCGCCGGCGCGGCAGCGCCTGCGCCCAGGGCGGCACCGAGCCGGTGCCCAGCCCGGCGCGGCCGGTGGCCAGCACCAGGCGCCTCGCATAGGCCGTGAGCGCCTGGCCAGCATGCTGCAGGCGCAAAGCCACCAGCCCGTCGGCGCGGGGCAGCACATCGGTCACCCGGTGCTCGTTGTGCACGCGCAACTGCAGGACGCGCCGGTACCAGCGCAGGTAGTCCATCCACTGCAGGCGCGGGATCTTATCCAGCGCCTCCCACTGCTGCGCGCCGAACTGCGCCTCGAACCAGGCGCGGAAGGTCAGCGACGGCAGGCCCAGCGCCGGCCCGGCCAGCTGCTTGGGGGAGCGCAGCGTCTCCATGCGGGCCGTGGTGGCCCAGGGGCCTTCCAGGCCGGCCGGGGCCTCGTCGTACAGGGCCACCGCCAGTCCGCGGTGCTGCAAGGCGGCCGCCAACGCCAGCCCTGCCATGCCGGCGCCGATGATCGCCACGTCCGCCACCGCCTGGCCCTCGTGCTCCAGCGTCGGGGTCCAGCGTGCGGCCGGCAGTTGCAGGCACGCCATCTCGTAGGCCAGGCGCTGCTGCAGCGCGGCCAGCCCCTGAGCCTGCGGGCCATTCGGCTCGGCAGGTGCCGAGGGTCCGGTCGACCTGTTCATCTCAGCCAGCCCTGCAGGCCCGGCGAGGAACGGGGTGCCAACGCGGTCACTGCACCGCGATCTTGGCGTCGCGCACCACCCGGCCCCACTTGTCGATCTCGGCGGCCAGGTGGTCGGCCAACTGCTTGGGCGTGCCACCCAGTGGCGAAGCGCCAATGTCGCTCAGCCGCTTCTTCACCGCAGGGTCGGCCAACACCTCGTTCATTGCCGCGTTCATGCGCTCCAGGGCCACGGCAGGCGTGCCCTTGGGCGCCAGCAGGGCAAACCAGGTGGACGACATCAGCTTGGGCGCACCCAGTTCGACCATGGTGGGCACGTCGGGCAGGGCGGGCGAGCGCTGCGCCGCCATCACGCCGATGGCCCGCACGCGGCCGGCCTTGACCTGGGAGGCGATGCCCGGGATCAGCTGGAACATCAGCTGGATCTCGCCCGAGATCAGGTTGGTGGTGGCGTTGCCAGGGTTGGAGAACGGCACATGCACCATCTGCGCACCGTACTCGCGAGAGTACAACTCACCGGCCAGGTGCATGGAGCTGCCGATGCCGGTGGAGCCATAGCTCAACTTGCCCGGGTTGGCGCGCACGTGGCGAACGAAGTCCTCCACGGTCTTGACCGGCAGGTCGTTGTTCACCACCAGGATGTTGGGCACGTCCGCCACCAGGCCGATGGGCACGAAGTCGCGCTGCGAGTCGTAGCCCATCTGCTTGTACATGGCCTGGTTGACGGCCAGGGTACCGGCCCAGGAGAACAGGAAGTTGTAGCCGTCGCCCGGGGCCTGCGCCGCCGCCGTGGCGCCGATGTTGCCGTTGGCGCCCGGCTTGTTGTCGATGACGAAATTGGCCTTCAGCCGCTTGCCCATCTCCTCGGCCGCAATGCGGGCGATGGTGTCGCCCGTGCCGCTGCCTCCCGGAGACGGCACGATGAGGCGGATGTTGCGGCCGGCGGCGGGCCAGTCCTGCGCCTGGGCTGGGGTGGCCCACAGGCACTCAACGGCCAGGAAGGCCAGCCCGAACAGAAGTGCGGCAGCACCAGTACTGCGACGTGAAGGAGGGGCAGGCAGGCTGGAGGCCTGCGTCGGCCTCCGAAAACTCAGCAACGACGGGGGCGCGGTGTTGGCTCGGGGTGGCATTGCGGTCATGGGGACATCCAAATATTCAGCACACATCCGAATGATGTCATGGGCCGCGATGGCCGGCCCGGCTGGGAATCCTCCTGGACAGGCCCGCGCTCGCCCAACACGCGGCGACACAAGATAGCGCGACGGGAGCTCATCTTATGCAATTGTGTACTTGAACTCCCTTTTTACATAGAATGAACCATGCCCTTCAGCCGTCACATGACACCGCTGCTGCGCGAACGAGCGGCACGTTCACCCGTGGTCACGGTTACGGGGCCCCGGCAGTCGGGCAAGACCACGCTGTGCCGCCAGGCCTTCGGTGACCTCCCCTACGCCAACCTCGAGCGACCCGACATCCGGGACTTCGCACAGGAAGACCCTCGCAGCTTTCTGCAATCCTTCGCCCAGGGCGGGGTGATCGACGAGATCCAGCGCGTGCCCGCTCTTCTGTCCTGGATTCAGGCCATGGTGGATGAGCAGCGGCCTGCAGCGCCCCTGGTGTTCACAGGCAGTCACCAGATCGATCTTCTCAAGGGTGTGTCGCAATCGCTTGCGGGTCGGACATCGTTGCTGCAATTGCTGCCGATGTCGGTGAATGAGATCCGCGAGGCTGGCTTGAACCGAACCACGGATGCACTGATCCACCAAGGCGGCTATCCGCGCATTCATGCCGAGGCAGTGGACCCGTCCGTCGTGCTGTCTGACTACTTTGCCACGTACGCCGAACGGGACCTGAGGCAACTGATGGAAGTGCGCCGGCTGGATGACTTCCGGCGCTTCGTGCGCCTGGCTGCAGGCCTGGTGGGGCAAGTGCTCAACGTCCACAGTCTGGCCGCAGATGCGGGTGTCTCAGACCGCACCGCGCGAGACTGGCTCAGCGTGCTGGAAGCCAGCCATCTGGTGTGGCTGCTGCCGCCCTGGCACGAGAACCTGGGCAAGCGCCTCACCAAAGCGCACAAGCTCTATTTTTGCGACGTGGGCTTGGCCACCTGGCTGGTCGGCATCACACAGGCGGCTCAACTCTCGTCACACCCGCTGCGCGGCGCCTTGTTCGAGAACTTGGTGGTGATGGAGTTCGTCAAGCACGCACTCCACCGTGGCGAACGTCCGGACCTGCACTTCTTCCGCGACAGCAACGGGCTGGAAGTGGATCTTCTGGTCGGCAACGGCCTGTCACCCGGTCAGCTCGGGCTGGTGGAAATCAAGTCCGGGCAAACGGTGTCGTCCAGTTGGTTCAAACCGATGGAACGGGTAGCCCAAGCCTTGGGGCCGTCGCGGATCGGCCGGCGCATGATGATCTATGGCGGGTCAGAGCATCAAGTGCGGCAGGGGGTGGAGGTGGTCGGCTTTTCTGCTGGTGCATTGAACGCAGGCACTGAGGAATCTGCCGGTGCATGACCAGACCGTCCCCCCATTCATGCTCCCACCGCCGCACGGCCATGCAGACCCGCAGGTCTGGCACACCGGCCGCTTCCGCCTCGTGCTGGACCGCGTGCACCTGATGGGCATCGTCAACGTGACGCCGGACTCGTTCTCGGACGGCGGGCGGTATCTGGACGCGCGCGCGGCGATCGCTCAGGCCGAACGGCTGGTGGCGCAAGGGGCCGATCTGCTGGACCTGGGCGCCGAGTCCACGCGGCTGAACGCCACGCCCGTGCCGGCTGAAGAAGAATGGCGGCGGCTGGAACCCGTGCTGATGGAGGTGCTGCAGTTGGGCGTGCCGGTGTCGGTGGACACGCACAAGCCTGAGGTGATGCGCGTCGCCCTGGATTCCGGCGCCGACCTGATCAACGACGTACGGGCGCTCACGACCCCGGGCGCTCTGCAGGCCCTGGCCGCCCACCCCAGCGCCGGGGTGTGCCTGATGCACTCGCGCGGTGACCCGACCACCATGCAGACGCTGGCGCAATACGACGACGTGGTCGAGGACGTGGCCGCCTTCCTAGTCGAGCGATTTCAGGCCGCGTGCACCGCAGGCATCGCCGCCGAGCGCATCGTGCTGGACCCGGGCTACGGCTTTGCCAAGACCATGGAGCACAGCGTGGATCTGCTGGCACGTCAAGAAACGCTGCGGGCGCGCCTGGCGCAGGCCGGCGTGGATCGCCCGCTGCTGGCGGGCCTCTCGCGCAAGGGCACAGTCGGCCGGCTGACCGGCCGGCCCGTGGAGCAACGCCTGGCCGGCAGCCTGGCCGCCGCCCTGCTGGCCGCGCAGCGCGGTGCGCGGGTGCTGCGCGTGCACGATGTCGCCGAGACGGTGGACGTGCTGAAGGTCTGGCAGGCCGTCGAGCAGGCCAGCCGGGAGACGGTGGCCATCGGCCTGGGCGCCAATCTGGGCGATGCGCGCGCCACCCTGGCCTGGGCCGTGCAACAGTTGGCAGCCCACCCCGCCGTGCAGCTGCAGCGCGTCTCCAGCCTCTACCGCACCCGCCCCGTGGACGCCGAAGGGCCGGACTACCTCAACGCGGTGGCCCTGCTGACCACCTCGCTTGAGCCTCAAGCCCTGCTGGGCCTGCTGCAGGGCCTGGAGCAGCAGGCCGGCCGCGAACGCCCCTACCGCAACGCCCCCCGCACGCTGGACCTGGACCTGCTGCTCTTTGGCCAACGGGTGCTGAACACCGACCACCTGACCCTGCCCCACCCACGAATGCACCAGCGCCGTTTCGTGCTGGAGCCCTTGGCAGAGGTGGCGCCTCACCTGCAGGTTCCCAGCAAAGGGGCGGCTGTCTCTCTTCAGCAAGAAGTGGCTGCCGATCAGCCCGTTCAAGTAGTGGACTGCATCGACGGCCTCCACTGGTGGCGAGCCGATCTCGTCCCCGTTCGTCCGGGGCGCTGAAGGCTTTTCGCTGTGCGCATGAACCAGGCAGTCTTTTCCAATTCAGGTATGAGCCTGGAGCGACCTGACTTTGGTGGCGCGCGGAGCGCCAATCGGTTGTAGACCGAGCCAGTGTATTGGGCTGCTGGTCCTTGTCACTTTGCTCCTGGTGGT
>Ga0315906_10003750_pt1 | contig 19976 bp, 15 predicted proteins | sample LakEriMetagenome_4_FD_203526 | JGI IMG/M metagenome (GOLD analysis project Ga0315906, IMG submission 203526) | Freshwater fungal communities from buoy surface, Lake Erie, Ohio, United States - Buoy 2 MA122 | ecosystem: Environmental > Aquatic > Freshwater > Lake > Lake biofilm | place: USA... | reverse complement strand
GAGATGCGTTAGATACGTGGAAGTATTCTAAGTCATCAAAGATAGCTGAAACTTCAGAAGAAACAACAATCCAGTTAGCTCCACCACGAAGAGTTGACTTGTGGATTTGTGCAGATAATTGGTTGATTGCTGTAATCAAAGTTTGGTTCCAGTCTTTCTGAGTGTAAGAAGTTGTGTTTGACAGTCTTCTCCATCCGTTGTAGTCCCAACGTAAGTTCCAAGCTGCACCTTTACGTAAATCACGAAGGATTTCACGGTCAATTTCAGCCGCAACTTGTTCAGACAATAAAGCTGTTAATTCAGCTTCAGCGTCGATGTTGTGGAATGCTGCAACGTCTTGAGCTAATTCAGGAGACCATTGTGCTCTTAACTTTCTTTCAGTAACTGTAACAGTTACAGATTGAAGGTCGAAAGAAACTTCACCAATTTTGTCTTCGAATTCTAGCTCTTCGTAACGTCTGAAGAAAGTTGTGAATGAACCACCAGAAGTGATACCTGTGATAGTAGTACCAGTGTAACCATCGATAGTGTCACTTCCACATGTAGGACATGCTGGACAAGAAAGGTCTACTTCAAGGTAGATACAACCGTTAACGTCACAAACGTCATTATAAACACCACCGTTACCTTGAGAAGAGAACGCTGCTGTTGCTTGATTATAGTTAGGAGTAACAATTCCTTGACCATATTTTTGAGTAACTACTCTGAACAATAAAGGTCCAGTAGAAACTGTACATGGAGAAGTTGTAGCAATTCCTAATCCTGAGTCTTTAACAATAACAAGGTCAGACAAGAAAGATTCTGTGTCATACTCGTTACCATCAGGACCAATCATTTTACCAACACCTGTGTTAGCAAAACCACACATTTTCAATAATACTTTTCTAGTGTTACCGATATATGCTGGGTCGTTTACATTGTCAGCATTTACTAATGCTCCGTTAGACCATTTAACAACACCTGCAGCAGTTTCGATGATTTCGAAACGACCTTTAGAGTAGTCAAACAATCCAGGTGGGTCAAGAGCTGCTTCGTTTCCTTCGTAGAACAAATCGTAAAGGTTTTTAGCATATGCTCCAGAACCTGTGTAACCTGCTTGTGGGTCACCAGGATAGTTTCCAGGAGAACCGATTGGTGCGTAGTGGTCACCACTTGAAGTTGAAGTAGCACCTGAATATCCTTGAATCTTAGGTACGAAGTAGAACAATTTACCGATTGGTAAGTTCATAGCTTGTACAGAAACGATATCGTTTGCTAATAATTTAGAGAATACACGTCTAACGATTGGGAATACAACAGTTTCGAAAGAACCTGAAGACCCGTCAGAAGTAGCTTCGTTAATCAAATGTGATGCTTGGTTTTCATATAACTGTGCAACATTTTCTTTTAGGTGGCCTTTAAGACCTTCAAGGAACCCTAATTTGTCCCATTTGCTGATAGTATCTTCTTTGATAACTTTAAGGTGTTTTAACCCGATGTTACCAACAAGACCTGATTCTAATAATGCTCCCATTTTTTTTGGTTGTTTTATTTTTTAGTTTATTTTTATTTTAATTTTGACATCAAATCTTTCATTCTCATAAATTGAGGATTCTCGTAAGTTTTAGACTCAATCAAGTTAACTGCTGAACCTGTGTTTTGAACGTTTTCAATTTTACGTTCAATTGATTCGTTCATTGGTTGACTTGTTTTAATTGAAAGTTCATCTTTGATTGTCTTGTACAAATTTTTAGATTCTTTAAGAGACTCCACACCGTCAAATCTTTTCAAGATGTTAATTTTTTCTTGTTTAGATGTTGAGTGTTCAGTGAACAAACGAGTTGCGTAAGCTAAGTTTGAATTAAACACAGCCACTTCGTTTAGTTTGTTTCTGAATACGTTAAGTGCTTTTCTGTACTCTTCATTTTTCTCTCTTAGGATTTGTACTTCCTCACCGTATACGCTCTCTTTGATTGGGAATTCTAAATTTCTGTTAGGAGTGATTCCTTTTCTTAGACCACGACCTTTTTTAGAACCCGAAGCATAAGTACGAGACGCTTCTTTTGTTTCGGCTTTTTTACCTTTTACTATTTTCATTTTACCATCAAGAGTTTCGTCATCTTTGTACACGTCAACTTTTTTAGCTGAACCTGTGCCCATAGTTGTGTTTGCTTTCTTTCTTTTTGGTGTTTCAAAACCACCGTCCATATTTGGTTTAGTGCTATATTTGAAACTTGACGCTTTACCTGTCTTAGGGGTTTTAGCTTTTTTAGATTCCATCATGTAAGATTCATCTTCTTCACCTTCCTCTTCATCTTCTTCAGAATCAGATTCTTCGTCTAAAGTGATTTCATACATAACTTCCTCACCCTCTTCCATGTCTTCTTCGTCCATTTCCATTTCTAACATTCCAAACTCACCACCGTATTCTCCACCTGTTGGAGATTCTGGTAGGTCGGATTCATCGTTGAAAACTGAATTAATGATATCTTCAATAGATTCTTCAGAATCATCCATGTCCATTTCCTCTTCTGAGTCCATGTCCATTTCTTCTTGTTCTTCCATATCCCAAGTTTCCATCATATCTTCTTCCATGTTCCAACCTTCTTCTTCTTCAGATTCTCCAACAATCATATACTCGTCTTCATCAGTTTTTAGGTTGATATTACCAGCATCGTCTTTTGTAACGATGATGTTATCATCAGGACCCATTAACTGAAACACACGGATGATTTCGTCGTTAGATTTTCCTCTTAAGTCGATTGGACTCATGTCTTCAACTTCGTTATCTGTATCCATATCTTCTTCAGAATCTTCCATGTCCATATCCATAGACATTTCATCTTCATCGTCAGACATATCAACATCTGTATCAATCTCTTCTTCTTCTTGTTCAGATAGAGATTCTTTTACTAATTCTTTAATTTCTTCCTTCATGGTTGAAGCAAGTATTTCTTTTGCGTTGTTAGCAACAGCTTCCTCAAGATTTTTCATTGAAAGGATAGCTTCTTCTACTAAAGATTTTTCTTTTGCCATTTTTAGTTGTTATTTTTATTTATATAAATATTGTTAATTTTAAAAAAAAATTAATTCTCACGTAATTGAGGTAAAATAATTTTATTTTTTTGCCAATTTTTGTTTTTCTAATTCGATAAGTTTTTCGATTTCTGATTTTCTGAATTCTAAATTTTGAAGTCTTCTCTCTCCCATTTTAAATAAATCATCTTCTAATGGTTTGTTACGGTATTGTTTTGTTTTTGTTTTTCCTTCGAATTGCATGTTGGTCATGAGGTATGGTTCATAGAATCTTGTCATACCTGAATTTTCTTTTTTGATTCTACTTTTCTTGTTTGAGAACGCCACATATTCATTTGTTTCTGTGTTCACGTAAAGAAATACCTGAACATTTTTTTCTGAATATTTTGTGTGGTCAAAGTTATAAGATGATACTTCAAAGAATGTGTCACCATCTCTATCAACAAAACTTGTTGCTTTTGTAAAAGGTTTTACTTGAACGAATATTTGTTTTCCGTTAGCTTCAACCATAAGGTCCATACCTTTTTTGGTATCTCTTACATCACCTGAACAGAATCTCATTATGTTTGTATCTGAACCAAAAAAATCTTTTAAAATTTTTATTCCAAACATTTCATTTTGATTACCCTTTTCAATTGTTGCTCTGTTAAGGTTAACAAGTTCTTCGGTATATTCTCCATTAAACAAACTATCTTTATTGTCTGTAATAAAATCTATTAAATTTTTGTTTGTTATTTCTGTACCAGGATTTTGTGATGTAAAAAGTTCTTTGATTTTATCTCTAACTTTTGAATTGGTATCGAAACGATTTAAGACCGACCAATGGTCTACACCAGGAATATGTTCCCACACATAGATAACACCTTCGTTAGTGTCACAGTTACCATCAGGGTTCGGTAGTTTACCGTATTTGTTCAACGGTTTATATACCGCACGTAACATCTGACGTATGTGTTCTGCTATAGGGTCAGTTTTTTGCTTGAAATATTCTAATATTACTTGGTATTGTGTTTCTGAAACTGAAATTTTCATATTCCATAAATACTCGGTAAAACAAAAAAGGAGGGAAAACCCTCCTTTGATGTATTATTGAAAATTGTTTTATTATTCTATCACTTCATCAATTTTACTTTCAACAATAGATGTTATTCTCCAATCTTGTGAATAACTCTCGTAAATTTTGGTTACTTTTGCTTCAACATCAGTTGGGTTGTAACCTCTAACCAACTTCTCTTCTTTTTGTTTTTTTACCTTACCTGATTCTGAATCTACAATATCAGTGGTAATTTTTGCTACGAAATATTTCTCATCCATTTCCATAAGTTTTTTTTTTAAAAATATAATAAATAAAACTTATCTATCAAGGTATGCGGACAATTTTTTCATCAGTTCTTTTTGTTTATCAATAGAATCTCCGCTCATACCTGTTGTTCTTTCTGCTCTCATTTTGTTTTCTTCTTCTAAATTCTCTTCAAAGTTGAATCTTTCATTAGGTTCTGTAAACAAATATGCTCCAGGTGTTGATGGTGAAGAAACAAGGTCAAAACAAATAAGTTCAAAGTCATCTTGTACTTCATTTTGTTCACCAACTTTTTTTAATGAACCTACACCACGAGAAGAAATACCAAGAGTAACTCCTTGTCTTAAGTAGTTAGCTGCCAAATCACCTTTTGTTGAACAGATTCCTCTTTCGTGAAATCCTGGTGATGTTAACAATTTCAACTTACCCATTAATACTTTTCCATCCCACCATACTTCGGTGATGATGTGTGAAACTCTATCTAAGTCAATTAATGACGATTCAGGGTGATTTAATTCAGAAAGGGAAGTTCCCTTCTCAATCATTTTTTTATAATTGTCTGCTTCTCTTTTTAATATTTTTTCAGGGTATATTCTACCGTTTCTATTTGGAGTGTCATACTTTTGTAAAACTGCGTAAAATTCAAATGGTTTTGAGTGGTCTAAAAAATTTTTAGATTCTTTAATTATCTTCTCATTACCGTTCTCTTTTGGATTGATATATCCCGCATCGTACTCGATAAGAATTCCTTTCCCAACTTGACCAGGTTTTATTATTTCTAAGTTCATTTCAATGGTTTATATAATAAATATTGAAAAGATTAACTTTGTGTCGTTATTGGTTTCGTTTTATTTGTTTTTGAATAGTGAAACGAAAAATATTTGTTATTTGAAAAATTATTTTTGAAGATACTTTTACAAATTTCTTTAAGAGAATCTTTAACTTCTTTTGATTTAAAATCTAAAGTTGTATCTAACAAATATAAATTTACTTCTAAATTTAAAAATGATTTTTTCCCTTTTGATAATCCTGATGACCTTAAATCTAAATCAACAATAAATTTATTGTCATATATTCCCGTGTTTACCGACTCGTATACTGAATGTCTTATGGCTCTACTTAAGTTTGATACTACTCTTGTCCAATTCTCTAACTCTTCTTTTGGTTCAACCCATGTTTGAATGTTTAAATACAGTGATTTTAATTCAAATGAATCTACTGTTCCGTAAATTGTTTTAGCTGTTTTAAAACCATGTATTTTTGAGGTTTTGCCTTTTTTCATTAATTTTCATTTTTCCTAAAGTTTATTTTTTAAAAAAATAGGTATAAATGTATTACAAGTCAAAATTTTTTTATATTTGCAGATATTTGTAAAATATGTTAATAGTTAAATTAGATAAAAACACATCAATAGAGAAAGCCTTAAAACAATTGAAAAATAAGGTTATTAAGACTCGTCAAAGTCAGGAATTAATTAACCGTAAAACTTTTGTTAAAAAATCTACTAATCGTAGAAATCAAATCAATAAGGCAATTTACGTTCAGAAAATGAAAAACGAGAATTAAAGATTATCGTTTAAATCCGATAATTTGAAGTAATTAAGTTTGTCGTATTTTTCTGAATTAACCGTCTTAATTGTTTCATCAATTTTGGTGATAACTTCTGAATCATTTTCAGATTCTTTAATTACGTTTAATTTTTTTACAACATTCTCTTTTAAAGTTTCAAATTTTACTTCCAATTCTTTTTCATCAGTATTCAAAAATTTAATAAGTTCTTTTTTTTCAGTCTCATTTAAATTTTCAATATAATTTTTAATAGTGTTGTTTGCAACATTAATCATAGAAGAAATTGGAATCTTGATAGGTTCTTTTTTATCTATAGATTTTTTACTTAAAGATTCTTTAATAAGATTTTTACTTTTGATTTTAGATTCAATAGTAAGAACATTTTTTGAGAATAAATTATCAATATCTTCATAATCATTTTTTGAATTGATATTCTTAACCCAACCTTTGATTTTTTCAATAGATTGTGGTTTAATTTTACTAATGGTGTTCTCATAAATTTTAGTACACTCATTAATATAATCTTCAAGAACAGATTCGTTCAAACCTTGATTAGTTTTTAATTCATCATACAAGTAAAACAATTTACTTATGTTTGAATTTTCCAAAACTAATTTTTTGAATGTTTTCAATTCTTTTTGGAAAGTTTGATTAGAGTAAGATTCTAATAATCTTCTATCAACTTTTGATTTTAAAATACCGAATTTCATTTCTTTTTATTTATAAATATCAATCTCTTAATATTTTACTCAATTGTTCTTCAATCTCACCTAAATAATTTTTTCCTCTTGATAAATCAATGAAAGAATCATCATCAATGAAACCGTCAGATTCTAAAAGAATATTGTAATTATCTTTTTTCTCACTTTCAGGTAATCCTCCTTCAGGTCCTCCTGCCGGTGGTGGCGTTGGTGTTCCTCCTAATTCACCACCAGGTGGTGGTGGAGGTGTGGTTCCCGCAGATGAGGTACTACCTGACTTAGTTCCATAAAGTTTATCAACGTTATCAAATATTCCAGTGTGAGCAATGATTGTTGCGGTGTTAGTTAACTCAGCACCAACCGCTTTTTCAATACGTTGTTGTTGTAAATCAAGTTTAATTTCTTCATCTGAGAATCCTAAAACATGTTTCTTAGCCCAAGAAACAGATACAGGAGCAATACCCTCAATAGCGGTAACTGCGTCTTTGTATAGAAGTATTTTTTCTTTCCAAACGTCAATTTTAAGTAAGTCAGCTTGTGTCGATGGATTTGTAAGTGCTAAAGTAAAATTATTTAACTCATCTTCAAATCCTAAAATAAATAAATGAACAATTGCAATTTTATTTAACTCTGCAATCATACATTTTTGAATTCTGTTAATTGTTCTTGCAAAACGAATATCCTGTAATGATAAATTTTTACCATCACCAACTACTTCTTCAAACCCTAAAAACGCTTTAGGAACACGAAGAGCTGTTAATAATTTCTTTTGGATATATTCGATATCGGCAATCTCAGAAAGGTTCTGAGCACCAGGTAAAGTATCAATAGGACTTGCTGCCGCAGCATCACGAACAGGTATAAAGTAATCTTGGTCAACCGCCATTTGGTTGAATCTCATATCTACATTACCTGTGTTACTATCAACAACTTGAGACCTTTTGAACTTATTGGCAACTCTTTGTACATACGGTTCAACATCTTTATCATCCATGTTACCAACAAAGACTTTAAACACCCTTCTTTCAGGTGCTCTTGACGTTCTATAAATCAACATCGCATCTTCAGACAACAATAATTGTTTCCAAATACGTCTTGCTTTTTCTAACATAGAAGTACCATAAGGAAGTTTTCTATCATCACCTAATAATCTAAAGTGAGCCATTTCCCATGAATTAAATTCCATGTCTTTAGCCTTCCACTTAAATCTTAAACCTTTATTTTCTTTTGGTTCGTCAACATTTTGAGATTTTGCAGCCATACCCCTTTCAAGACGTTCAATCTCAATGTTTGGTAATTGCATACATCCAACAACTCCCTTATCAGCGTCCAATTTTAAGTAAACAAAGTTATCACCATACTTACATGTGTTTCTTGTCCACATAGGTAAATTGGTGTTTAAGTCTAATGCGTTGTTAAATAAATCCGCCAAGATTGATTTGATACGTTTTGATTCAGAATAAATCTGTAACATATAACCATTTTGGTCAACAGTTGTTGATTCTTCACCATAGATATCTAAAGCTGCAGATATCTCAGGAGTATATTCCATTGACTCGTAATCATAGAACGACGCTAAACGAGTTGGTTCGTAATATACTGCTTGAGTATATAAATTACTTTCAATTTTAGTCCACTGATTTGCTAAATAATATGTTTGTTGAGCTTGTAAAAGTTCTTTATCAAATTCTTGTTTAGAAGTGGTTTTTAATAATTCCTCTTTATCGTATTTGTAAGTTGGATAATCTTGATTCAGTAAAGAATTAGGCCCAAATGCTTGGGATAATTTTTGCCAAACCGTTAATTGATTATTTTGATTGTTTTCCATATTATAATTTTAATTCTAAATCTTTATATTTAAATATTTAAATAATATTTTAAGGTGGACAAGTTCCCCAAATTGGTCTAGGTAATACCCAAGAAGTTGCGGCGGTATCAAAGTTTGTTGGTAATGACGGTATTAATGGAACACACCACCCACTTAAATCTTGGTTAAATAATGTGTTAAGAAAAAACATACCATTCATATTAGTTACGTTTGACACATCCCAAGATGTAATACCTGAATCATTAAACTGATTACAATTTAAAAACATATTACCCATAAATTGAACACTTGACACATCCCAATTATTTGAGTTGTTTATTGTAGTTAATGAAGTACAATTATTAAACATTGAAGTTAAATCAGTTGTAAAACCTAAAGTAATAGAGTCGGTAACTCCAGATAATTTTAAATTTTGACATCCTGAGAACCAATAACCTTGTAAAGAAGTTCCTTGAAAAGTAAAATTTCCCCATTTAGTTATTTCAATCAATTTAAGTCTATCACCACCATTATTAAATGGACCAAATCCAATACTTGTCCCTGATATGGTTATTGTATAAACACCTGGTGATGAATACGTATGAGTTTTATTTGCGAAAGTATTCGCACTAATATTACCATCACCCCAATCAATAGTACCATTATAAATTCCAAATGAGTCTAAAGGTAGAGACACCTGATTAGAACTTGATGACCCTGCTGAAGTTTTAGTAGTGTCCCATATACTAATAAATGGAGGTGTGGGACAAGTTCCCCATACTGGTTTAGGTAATACCCATGAAGATGCTCCTGTGTCAAAGTTGTCAGGTAATGAAGGGATTAATGCTACACACCAATAAGATAAATCTTGATTAAATGATGATGTATTATAAAACATGTAATCCATATTGGTAACATTAGAAACGTCCCAACTACTAATGTCTTGGTTGAATGGTACACAACCTTGGAACATACCATACATGTAAGTAACATTTGAGACATCCCATACTCCAATATCTTGGTTAAATAGTGTAATCGCAAACATAAATGAAGTATTAGTAACTCCTGACACATTCCATAAACTTATATTTTGATTAAATTGAGAAAATGAGAACATACTTCCCATATCTGTTACACTTGAAACATCCCAACTACTAATGTCTTGGTTAAATAGTGTACCTAAAAACATTGCTGTCATAATCGTAACATTAGAAACATCCCAACTACTAATGTCTTGATTAAAACTAGTTGCATTAAGGAACATTGAATTCATATTTATTACATTTGAGACATCCCATTCATCCATTCTATTAACAGTAGTTATTTGACTACATCCTACAAACATACTTGTTAAGTTATCTGTTCCTTGTAAATTTAATACATCAGTAACACCTGTTAAAACTAAATTAAAACATCCCGCAAAATAATATCCATTATTACCTAATCTAAATTTGCTACCCCATTGAGTAATTTCTCTAATTTTTGTATCATCACCACTATCGTTAAATCTAAAACCAACACAATCACCTGATATTGTTATTGTATAATCACCAGGTGTTAAATAAGTATGTGTTCTATTTGAATATGAATTACCTGAAGTGTTACCGTCACCCCAATCAATAGTACCATCATATGTTCCTGTATTTTCGTATGGTAATGTTATAGTTTCATTTGGTGAAGTTGTTCTCCAAATACTAATAAATGGTGGACAAGTTCCCCAATTTGGTCTAGGTAGTACCCAAGAAGGTGTGTTATCGTCAAAAAATGGAGGTAATGAAGGTATTAATGGTACACACCAACTACTTAAATCTTGGTTAAATGACGTGGCACTAAAAAACATACCATACATACCGAATATACTTGTTACATTACTAACATCCCAACCACTAATATCTTGATTAAATGACAATGCTGACCAAAACATGGAACCCATATCTGTAACTCCAGACACATTCCATTTACCAATATCTTGATTGAATGATGAATTTTGAAACATTTGACCCATATTTGTTACCTTTGAAACGTCCCATCCACTAATATCTTGGTTAAATGGTGTTGATAGGAACATAAAACCCATATTTGTCACAGAGGATACATCCCATCCACTAATGTCTTGATTAAATGGTGTATTATTAAACATACCTGACATATTAGTAACGTTTGAAACATCCCAACCACTTATATCTTGATTAAATTGTGTACCTTGGAACATACTAAACATATCGGTAACTCCCGACACATTCCATCCACTAATATCTTGATTGAATGATGAATTATAAAACATACCTCTCATATTAGTAACGTTTGAAACATCCCAACCACTTATATCTTGGTCAAATTGTGTATCTTTAAACATAAATAATAGATTGTTAATGTTACTAACGTCCCAATTATTAATATTTTGTATTGTCGTAATATTACTACAATCCGAGAACATTGCCATGATATCAATAGTACCATTAAGATTTAATGTATCAGTAACTCCTGTTAAAGTTAAATTTGAACATCCCATAAAACGACCATAGTTATAATCACTACCTAAATTAAATTGGGCCCCCCATTGTTGAATCTCTATTAATTTTAAAGTTTCACCACTTCCAATATCATCAAACACATATCCAAAACCATTTACCACTCCGTATATTGTTACAGTGTAGTCACCTGGGGTATCATAGATATGTATTCTATTACCATATGAGTTAACTGATGTATTACCATCACCCCAATCAATTGTTCCACTATACGTTCCACTAATTTTGAATGGTAATGTAATAGTTTCAGAAGACCCTGTTGTTCTCCATATACCGATAAATGGTGTTGGTGGTATAAATGAAGGACTTGGTGTTGGGGTTAAAGTAGGTGTAACTGAAATAGTTGGTGTTAAAGTAGGTGTAACTGAAATAGTTACTGTTGGTGTTGGTGTTACACTTACAGGACTTGTACTAGGAGTTGGTGTCGGTGTAGGAGTTGAACTTACCACCGGTTTTGGTGTTGACGATGGTCTTGGTTCTCTATTAGTTTGTATGTTAACTTGAGTCTTTTCAGACGGAGTTAATTTAGCCGTATATATACCTTGACCAGGGACACTTAACTTTGACCCCATGTAAATACTTTTTGTTCTCTTTCTTGATGAAAATCCCATTAGTCATAAATATTACCTAACTCCAAATAGCCAACCGTATTTCATATAATCCTCTTTTGAATAACTATTCCTACTTGATTGATTCATATTATCAGTAAGAGTTGGTATTACAGGATTGAATTCAATTTGTTTACTAACATTATCGTTATTGGCAACACTCCATGAATCCAACATCGCCTTTGTTTGTTCGGTAACTCTTTTTAAACTTGTAAATGAAGATTCAGCAACATAACAAGCCATAGCTAGTGACATAATCAAGTCATCATGTTGTCCTTTTTGGTGGTCAGGTCGTCCATTAACATAAATAAATGTATTCATTTCGTTGAACAATCTTGAACTATAAATTTTAAATTCATGTCTCAATGCCTCTTCAAACGACGCAATTATTTGAACACGTTTATTATTAAAATTGATTCCAGGAATTTTTTCAGTTGCCTTTGGGTCGTATTTCCATTTATTTGCTGTGTCAACACCATCAACATATAAATCTTTATAACCCATTTCTTGTAATTTCCTTGACGTGGAAACACCCATACCACCCGTAATATCTATCACGATGAAACAAGAATACATATTTGCCCACTTATAACATATCTCAGCCATAGTATCAGGAGGTAGTTTTCCAACAAATTCCGCAACCTGTTCTCTCTCATCAAAATCAATGATTTGGAAAGAACTAAAGTCCTCACTATCTCCCCTTGAAACGTCAACACCCATAACATACTTGTGACCTAATACAGGTTCCTTCCATATCCATAATGAGTTTCCCATCATCTTGTTTTGTGGTTCACGAATCATATTTTCTCTAATATTTTGCATCATATTAGAATCAAATACGTTATCACCCGAACCTAAGAAATTACACTCTAACTCTTGAGAAACCTTACGTTTGTCGTACTTAAGTTTTTTCACCATACTTTCAAACCAAGCCGAACATGGTTTGTAACCGTCCTCAATAATTTTTTTTAAATCATCATAGTTCCTATCTGAAAATTCTATTGGTTCCCAACTAATAATATCACTAACATTATATTCTTCTTTATTCAAAAGATAATGAATAATATCTTTTGTCTTAACCATATATAAATCTCTTGTGTATCTTGGGTCACGATACCAATACATTTCAGAAATTTTGAAGTCATTCATATTTCTGTTTGCTTGGTCGTAAATTTCATAATAGATTGGGTCATACCCGTTTGGTGTTGACACAACTATTACTTTACCACCCGTAGATAGGGATGCCATACAAGCCGCCCAAAAATCACTATCGGCCTCAATGAAGGCCGCCTCGTCAAAAATCAATATGGTCGGAGTAAAACCTCTCAAGGCATCTTTAGATGTCGCAACCGCCTTAACTTCACATCCATTATTTAATTTATAATGTTTTTGTGAATTTTTTTCAGCGGCAAAATCAATACCAACCCAGTCGGGCCATTGACCAATAAACGCTCTGATTTTGTTTGCCATTTCTTGTGATGTATCAAGTTTATTGGCAATAATCAAAATCTTTTCAGGTTTTATTTTTTTAGCAAATGCTAATTTTTTTGAAACCCAAGCAGCGGTTACTGTAGATACACCCGCCTGTCTATATTTTAAAGCAATATTTTCGTTATAATCTTCATAATCTTTTAACAAACTAATTTGGTCAGGAAATAGTTCCAATGGAACATATCTTGACACAGTATTATCGTAAGTTTGTAAATACGTTTTAAGAGCATAAGGTGTATCTTTCATACATCTTACATACTCAATCATTACTTGTTCTTTAGTCATACCTTTATTAATAAATATAATAATGGTTCATTAATAAGAAACCCCTCTATTGAGGGGTTTATTTTTTTAGAATCCTAAACTTGAAATGTCTATATCATCAATATCATCGTCATCAGAACCATATTGTTTCATTGTATCTTCATATTCTTGTTTTTTCAAATCAGAAACAATTTCATCAACCAATCTTTGAATGAATGTCATACCTTCAGGTTTACCTGCTAAAATAGCATTACTCACTTTAAAGAATTGTTTAGCGTCTAATTTAGAGAATCTGAAAAACAAATGATGTTGTATGTGTTTCATATCATCTTCAAAAAGTTCTAATGGATAAGCTTCTTGGAATTTTTCCCAAAAAATTGGTCCCAATCTTGAATCCCAAATTTCAGAAGGAAGTGTATCTTCAGCACCCATAACCATTTCAGCAGCTTTTGGGTCATCAGGTAAACCGTGAGTACCAAATACTTCATAAACACCTTTAACTAATTCATGAACTAATAATGGAAAAGTTAATGCTCTTGCTCTAACAGTCGGTGGGTCAGTTTGAGTATCAACCTCTTCTTGACCCATTTGACCACTACCACTTCCAGCCATAGCTTCCATGTCAGGAAATAACCAATATGCGTGTTCCATTAATGCTTGTGAAACAGTATATAAGTTCATCAATCTTGGGTTAATCTCATCAAGTTCACTTGATACTAAATTGAACATATGTCCACCTTTAAACGCCGCTCCTTGAATTAAAGAATTAATAAATCTTCTTTTAGCTCTTTCTAAATTAAAAGTTTCAACATCACCCATGAATTCTTCAATCTCTTCTTCTGATGGTATTTCAGGTTCTGGTTTCATTCCTTCAGCAGAACCCATTGGTTGCATAACAAGTTCAGCATCAAATTGTAAACTTCCTTCAGGAATACCTAATTCTTTAACAACTAAATCGACTGCCAATTTTTCTAATGCTTCCTTGTTGTTCATTTGAATACTGACAATCTGTTGTAAAGATTGCATAACAGTCATCATTAATCCCATCAATGGATTTGGTCCTTGAATTGCTGCGGTGTTACCCATAACTCTTCTAACCTTGTCAACAGAATCTTTAAACCTTTTAGATGAAATTAATTCAATAAAATCTCTATCACCTACAGGTAAACTTGGGTGTTCTTTGTAAGGAGTTTCTTTTGATGTGATTTTTCTTTCAATACCAGGTTCCATTCTCTCAGGACCTTCGTAATCAATCGGAGCTTCATTCAGTGCTTCATACACCGATTCCAAAAGAATTTTTTCATTCTTACTTAAACCTTCATTTAAAGATTTTTTTTCCAATTTGTTTTTTATTTTGAAAACAGTTTCGTAATTGTAATTTGCACTCATATTATTTTAAATTAATACCGATTGATTTAAACGACAACCATGTAGGTAATTTTTCTTTTTTCGCCTTTGGAGCTGGTTGATGTTTTGGTTGATAAGGTGTACCAGGTTTAGGTTTTGATGGTGTATCAACACCCGGTTTAACAGGTGTTTCAACTTCTTTACCCGCTTTAGGTGCCGGCTGATGTTTTGGTTGATACGGAGTGCCAGGTTTTGGTTTCGACGGAGTGTCAACACCGGGTTTAACAGGAGTTTCAACTTCTTTACCCGCCTCATTCATTGATTTACCTTTAATTGTTTCTAATAAATCTCTTTTTGAGATTTTTGCAGAAACGTATTTCTCAACCAAGTTTTCAATTTTACTTTGTAATTGACTTTCAAATTTTAATCCCGGTTTAATATCTGATATTTTATTCATCATATTTTTATTCATCGCTTTTCCAACCATATCTAAATAACCTTCTTTATTTTCTTTCTTTACAACTTTAACAGTTTTTTCAGGATGAATTTTTTCAGGCATTTTTTTGTATTCTTTTTTTGATGTACTATCAGAAAACTCTCTTGCTAATTTACACCATTTTTTTTGTTCTTTAGTTTTTCCTTCACCACATTTTGCCCAAAATAATTTTTGTTGTGCTTTTGACTCAAATTTTTCTTGTAAATCATCACTCATAGCCAAACCTAAATTAGGGTCTTTTTCACTAACGGCTAATGCAATATCATTATTTTCTAAATCATCACTTTCATTTGTAGTACTAACTACTGCCTTACCACCTTGATTTTTAACTACATAATTACCAAGTGCCATTTCTTTACCAGGGTCGATTTGATACTCTTTAGTTGTTTTTTGGATTTCCTTAACACCTGGTGGTGTTTGTTCCTTAGTTTCTTTTTTTGATTCAGTTAATCTTTTGTGTAATGAATTTATCTGACCCTCATTTAATTCTGAAATAAGTGTACCGCTAAATCCGTGATTTACCAAATCTAATATTTTTCTGTTAGTGTTCATAAATAACTTTTTTTTCAAATTCAAGAACGATATCTCGTTCATAAAGTTTATTTTTTACAGATTCTTCGGGTTCTCCAAATCTGAAAACTAATCTTTGTTTTAAGTCAAAATTAATATCTTCTGACTCGTTTTCCCAACCCAATGCTATAACACCATCCTGAGCATCAGTCATTGAAAAATAATCAGAGTTTTGAATTACTGACAATGAAATTATGTCATTCTTCAAAACTCCAACTTTATCTATATGTTCTAAATCAGGTGGTGAGGGGTAACCGTTTGCTGGTTTTGATTCCCATGAATCACCCCACACATTTTCCAAACTTTTTGAGAAAATAAATTCGTAAATATTATCTCCTTTATAGTTTGGTCCTAATTCGTTAACATAAATTAAATACATTATAGGATAGTTCCTTTTGGTGTTATACCTTTTCTACCTTTATTGGTTTCAAAAATAATATTACCTAATTTATTTTTACCAATCAATTTAGCTGAAGGGAATTTATTAATAAAACTCTTAGCTGATGATTCTTGTAGTGTTGTTTCAGAAATTCTTTCAATCTTTGAAGTTAAATCTACTTGGTTTTTAATTTTTGGTTCAAAATATTTTTCTAATACTTTGTCTATTTTCGATTCATTAAACATTCCATCAAATACATCGTCAGTATTCATACTTCTATGTCCAACTTTATTTCTAAATCTTGGTCTGTGAGGTGTGAATTCATCTTCCTCATCAAACATTTCTCCCATTTCCATTGGTGCTGGTGGAGGTGTTGGTTCTTGTCCCATTTCTTCTTCCTCACCACCAATTTCTTGGTCTGCCATATCATCTGAAAAATCCATATCTTCTTCACCTTGAGAAGATTCTTCAGAACCTTCCATATCTTCTTCACCTTCTAATTTGTCGATAATATCTTCTTTATCATCTTCTTCCATAGATTCTAAATCAATGGCTGAAAGTATTGAATTAATTACATATTTTTTATCTTTAGAAGAAATTTCTTCTTCGTCTTCACTGTCCATTAATTCTCTTAATTTTTGAGCTAACTTACCTGTTAACTTTTGAATTGACTTAAAAGATACTTCCTCTTCGTTGTTGTCTTCTTCACCACCAATTGGTTCGTCTGCCATGTCATCCATTTCAGAAGATTCTTCACCACCCATATCACCCATTTCAGGTTCAGGGGCAGGTGAGGGAGCTGGAGCCGGTGCGGGAGCCGGTGCGGGAGCAGGAGCTGGGTTTTCCGCCGGAACATCCTGTTCATTAGTTGTGGTCTTTAAATAATATTTAACTTCATCGTTATCACCTTCGTTAAATAATGAAATGTTTTTTTCAAAACCTTCATTAATATTAACTTCTTTAGCAATTAAATTTAAACGTTTAAATGCTTGTGAATATGAAGAATAATATTTTCTACCTTTCATAGGTTCAACATAATCTGAAGTAGATTCAGTCAATCCTTTTTTAATAACGTATCCTGATTTTTCTTTAACTATATGGTATCTATTACCATCAGCTAATTTAATATCGTATTCGTGTGATGCAGTCTCATTTAAAGGGTTAGGAATGTTCTCTTTATACGTAGCAATTTCAATCATACGTTTGATTTTATCCATACCTTGTAGTTTCTCACTACCAATTGGTTTTAGTTTTCCCATTTTTTTTTTAATTTAAAAAATTATTTTATATATAAATATATTGGCAATTGAAAAATTACTTTTAAATCATTGAACCGTATGTGTCGTAGAACGATTTTAAAATACCAAAATTCATATGCCATCCACCTTTATCAAAACAAGTTACGTGACCAGAATATTTTTCTTTGTTATCACAATACCATTCTAATTTTTTCCTTGTCTCTCCGTAAAATCCTGTTTTCCCCCAGTTTTTAGGGTCGCAGTATAAATAAGTACCACTACCAAACTGAACATCTGTCTGATATGTTGATGGGTCAATTAACCCAACTAATTTATATGAACTATCTGATGCGTGTCTCCAAGCTTCTTTACCACCTTGTGAAAACCCTGCGAGAGATGTAACATTTGCACCGTATTTTTCACTAACATATTTTTGCACATTACTTACGGTATTCATATGATGTGTTACCACAATTATAGTGTTAGTAGCATAAGGTTTCAAAATATTACCATATTTTTGTATAGCTTCAGTTTTAAAACTATTTTTTGAATACCCTGATGTATGAGAACCTCCAAATAATACGTGAACATTTTTACCCTGATAGTTTGGTGGAATTAAAACAACATATTCATCATCATTAGTTGTAGTTGCAACAACTTTATCTTTTTCCACTTCACTTGGAGTTACTTGTATTTGTTGGTCATCAGTTTTTTCGTATCCTGAACTAATTAACTTTTTAACTAAAATTTCCGCATCTTCAGAATCAAATTTACCATCTTCTTCTAATCCATTTGCGGATTCAAATTTCTTTAATGCTGATTCTGTTTCATTACCAAATTTACCATCAGCCCCCCATTTTGGTAAAGAATATTTTAAAAATTGTAAAGCTTTTTGTAAATTTTGAACTTCCTGATTGAAAGATAATCTACCACCTTCTTTTTTTAAATTAGTTAATACTCGTGAACTTTTTGAAAAATTTGTTATGTCGGATATTAAATCACCTTTTTCAGTTTTAACTATTTCAGATGATTTTTCTTTTTCTACTGTTTTTTCTTTCTCAACAGTTTTTTCTTCTTTATCTCCACCACAAAATTGTCCAGTATAAAATAAATGCCAAGGTTCGGCACTTCTTAAAACTCCGTCCGTTGGATAAGATACTTTAAATCCATACTTACACACGTTATTAGCAACCCATGATTTAATGTCAGAATTTTTATTCCACCATGATGGTTCAACACTTAATATGTCAAATCCTTTACCTGTGTGATGTTGAGAAAATCCTGGTAAAGCTGAAAATTTTTGTCTATTAGAGACACCACCATCTCTACTGATTTTACTACCAAAAGTTTTAACTTGTGTAGAATATCCTCTATATCCTGAAACACAACCCTTAACTCCATCACAATTACTGTTAGAATCTTCAGGTGCATTTGGGAATTTAGAATATAAATCAGATAATAACTTTTTTAATTGGGATAACGCTGAAGAATCTATTCCTGAATTATCGGGGTAGATTTGTTTTTCTTGAGCTAATTCATCATTGACATTATCATCAGTTATTTTTACTCCGTAAGTAGTTTCAACAGATTGTAACGCTTTTAATACACTTGGGTCTAAACTATCTTTAGAACCTTCAAGTATTATTTTTTTCATTCTACTTTCATTTAAAGAAAGTTCTTTATCCTCCATTTCAACCTCAAAATCAAATAACTTTTGAATATAGTTATTTCTTCTTAAAATTTTAAAAACTAAATTTTCATCAGAATATTCCCCACCTGATTCTAACCCACAGGTTCTATATTTTTTTAATTTATCCTTATATTTTGAAATGATTTTTTTAGCTTCATCAAGTGGTTCATCCGATGCGTTTTCAATAACACCGTCAATAATTTTCATCCATTGTTCTGCCTTATTTTTTATTAAACCAATATCAATTTTTACATCTTCTTTTTTTGGTTCAACAATCCATTCATCGTTTAATACTGAAAAAACTCCACTACTAAAATGAGATTCTGATTCATTTTGAACATATAATTCAACCTCATAACCATAAATTGTGATATCATGTTGGTCATTGAATAAGGTCTTTTTTAATCTAAAAAGTTCTTCATATAATGGTAACTGTTCTTTACTAAATTGTTCAAAATCAACAACAATATGTAAATCAATATCTGAAAATTCTGACCAATTATAATTAGCCAAAGAACCTGTCATAATAATGTCAGAAACTACAATATCAACTTTTAGGAATTCAATAAATTCATTAGCAATTTCCAAAAGTTTTTTTCTAACTGTAGGATTAATAGTTATGTCATTTCCACTTTCTTTCCAAATCTTAGAATTAAGATTGTCTTTAGAATGAAAACTTTTTAATATAGATTCAAATTTACTCATTACTCATAAATATTTGAGTTAAAGTATTATTTAAATTTTTTTATATTTGAAAACTTTAGATATTTTACTATTAAAAAATTTACCTTGTGATTCCGAAGTTCTAAATGATGTATATAATTGGTGTGGTACCTCATCATATTCATAACGATGACCGTTATTGAACTCAACAATTAGTTTTTTAGTTTCAGTATCATATTCAGATTTTCTGATGTTACTTGATTGAATCTCGTTAAAGATTTTAGTTCCTTTAATTTCTTCTTTTAAT
>Ga0315906_10003746_pt1 | contig 19997 bp, 14 predicted proteins | sample LakEriMetagenome_4_FD_203526 | JGI IMG/M metagenome (GOLD analysis project Ga0315906, IMG submission 203526) | Freshwater fungal communities from buoy surface, Lake Erie, Ohio, United States - Buoy 2 MA122 | ecosystem: Environmental > Aquatic > Freshwater > Lake > Lake biofilm | place: USA... | reverse complement strand
ATTATTGGTGCAACTCATGCGGTTGGCTGCTTCCCGCACCTTTTGGACTGCGGGGACAAGCAATCCGACCAGAACTGCGATAATGGCAATCACCACCAGCAGCTCGATCAAGGTAAAACCTTTACGTCGGGGGGCACCTGACATGGCAGACCTCGCTTTAAACCAAGTAATACCTGAAGTCCATTCGTAAAACTATCTTCGATCAGTATAACCTGCCAATGCCCGAAGTCTAACCTTTTATCTAGGTAAAACAAGAGCATACAAAAAGAATTTTCCCCAAAAGGCCCCCGGTCAAACCACATTCCCCTGCTTGGGGACAAATGGTTAACCTTGTTCAACTTTGCCGGGGTTTCTACTGGCCTTTTGCCTTCGGACGCCCGGTTTGCCAGCCAAGGAAGGCGCGCATGGACGAGCTGAAGCCCTGGGATTTGCTCGAGGATGTGCGCCGTTTATCGCCCGGCCTGCTTTTTGTGGCATTGCTGATGGGTGTCTTATTGTGGGGTTTTGGCGGGCGGTTGTACCGCTTTTGGGTGATCCTGCTGGCCACGCTGCTGGGAGGGGCCGCAGGGTTGGAAATGGGCCCCAGCCTCGGATTGCAGCGTTTGATTGCCGCCGCATTATTCGGGGCGACGGCAGGCGCATTGGCCTTATCGCTTTTCGATGTGGTTGTGTTTTTGCTGGGTGGCGCCGCCGCAACGCTGGGCGTCTTGCAGATTGGGACAGGACAAACGGATCCCCTTCCCTTTTTTTTGGCCGGGGGATTGGCTTTCATTTTGTTCCGAGGCTTTTTTCTTGTGGTTTTCACCGCCGCGATTGGTACCGCACTCATCGGGGCCGGTGTGATCGGACTGATGGAATCTAAACTGGAAACCGGCGCCCCGGGTTGGCCCGAGGCTCACACGGATCTGGTGGCGGGGATCGGGGCGGTGGTTTGCCTGCTGGGTTGCCTGGCCCAATGGCTGACGAGGAAATGGTTCAAAACGGTCGATTCACCGCCACCCCCCATCCAACCGGATAGCGGACGAAGCTCCAGACCTTCATACTTTGGAACTGGGGGATTCGCGACGGACCAACGAGCCCGATAGTCCCCCCTTGATTCGCGATGCCCGGGGAATGAGCCATGGGACTTTGGACCGTATGCCTGCAGGCCGTGGTTTGCGCCGGTTTGGCCCAACCTCCCGGAACCCCTCCAGGAACCGCTCCGGGCTCCCCGGGAACTGGAACCACCACCGCGGCTGCTCCTTCCGGAGGGGGCCGGGAAGAGGTCCCGCTGGGTCTGCATGTGTTCGCCTTGGCACTGCTTGGCGCCATCACCACCGTGCTGGTCTATCCCACCCGACGCAGCGAATCCTGAAACCGCGGCGAATGGAACCGTATAAACCCCATGCCGGTTGTGCCGGGAAGCCCCGGCCCCTAATCTGAAAAAACAGGGCAAGCAGGCTCCCAGTGATTTTTGAGCAAGGAACGATCGGATGAGCACCATGCAGAAAACGAACGGCGGCCTCGACCCAGCCCTGGAAAACCGGGACGAAAACACCCTGACTGAGGCGCCCTTCGACCTGCTGGCCCTGTCGAGGCGGATCATCAACGGCGGGGAAATGACCCGCGAGGAGGCGGACGCCTGCTTCCGCCTCCGCGGTGACGCCGTGTATGACCTGATGTACGCCGCCAACCGGGTCCGCCGGCATTTCCACGGAAACAAGGTCACCTTCTGCAGCATCCTGGCTTCGAAGTTCGGGCGTTGCAGCGAGGACTGCAAATTCTGCGCACAATCCAGCTTTTACAACACCGGAATCGAGCCGCACTCCATGATGGAGGGCGAGGAGGTGGAGAAGGCCACCGAGTTCGCCCGCGAGAACGGCGCAAGCGCCTTTGGAATCGTCAACAGCGGCAGGGGCCCCTCCCAGCGCGAATGGCCGAAAATCATGGAAGCCGTCCAGGCCATGAAGAAGGTTGACGGCATCTGCCATTGCGCCACCCTGGGGACCTTGAGCCCCGAGCAGGCCCGGGACCTCAAGGAAGCCGGCGTGCGCCGGATCAACCACAATCTGGAAACCTCCGAGCGACATTACGCGAAGATCGTCACCACCCACACCTGGCAGGACCGGGTCAAGACCCTCAAGCTGGCCCAGGAAGTGGGCCTTGAGACCTGCTCGGGCGGCATCTTCGGCATGGGTGAGACCGTGGAGGACCGGGTGGATCTGGCCTTCAGCCTGAAGGCCCTCAACCCCGACGTGGTGCCATTGAACTTCCTGCACCCGATCGCCGGGACCCCCCTGGCCCACCTGAAACCACTGGAGCCGCTGGTCATTTTGGGCATCATCGCCACCATCCGGATGATTTTGCCCAAACAGGATCTGAAAGTGGCCGGTGGCCGCGAAAAGAACCTGCGAGACATGCAGAGCTGGGGATTCTACGCGGGGGCCACCAGCGGCCTGATCGGCAATTACCTGTCCACCTACGGCAGGGCCAACAGCGAAGACCTCCAGATGATCCGCGACCTCGGTCTCACCTGGGATGACGACCGGGTGGGCGGGGGAGACCCCGACGCGGTTCCCGCCGAGACCATCGGTGGTGGCGCGGCGCGTGCCAATGGATCTTTTTCCCTGCCTGTGCTGGCCGGAAACTGAACCGGATTCGGCCACCCGAGTAACCGAAAACCGGGCTGCCCCATGCGCCCCTTTTGGCTGGAAGAACTGCGACAGACCCGGGCGGAAGGGAACGCCCGGGTCCGTCGCGTTTTAAGGCCCGATCCGGCTGGGCCAAGCCGGGTGATATGGCGCGGAAAATCGGTTCTGCCTTTCGCCTCGAATGATTACCTCGGTTTGGCGCACGACCCACGGTTGGCACGCGCCGCCTTGCGGGCGATCCGCTGGCAGGGGACCGGGGCGGGGGCATCGCCCTTGGTTACCGGTTGGCTCCCCAGCCTGCGCGCACTGGAGAGGGATTTGGCCGCATGGGAGTGTGCCGAGAAAGCGTTGGTGTTCCCATCAGGGTTCCAGGCGAACCTCGCCGCCATCAGCGCATTGGCCGGCCCGGAAGACCTGATCCTTTCCGACGCCTTGAACCATGCCAGCCTCATCGACGGATGCCGGCTGTCCAAGGCCACCGTACGGGTATACCGTCACGCCGATCCGGATCATGCCGAGGAATTGGCACGCGCCCATCGGTCGCGCCACCGGCGCCTGCTGGTGGTGACTGATTCTGTCTTCAGCATGGATGGCGACACGGCTCCATTGGAACGCCTGGCCAACCTGGTGTTGAACCAGGAAGGCATGCTTTTGGTGGATGAGGCGCATGCCACCGGCGTGATGGGGCCTGAAGGGGCCGGCTTGGCCCACACGCTGGCCCCGAGGTTCGAGCGGGAAAAGGGGTTGCTGATCCGGACGGGCACCCTCAGCAAGGCGCTTGGATCGCAAGGCGGGTTCATCGCTGGGAGCAGGGACCTGATCCGCTGGCTGGTCAACGGCGCGCGGGGTTACCTGTTTTCCACCGCCCTGGCACCCGCCAACGCGGCTGCGGCCAGGGCCGGATTGCGGATCGCAGGCCAGGAACCCTGGCGGCGTGAAAAAGTGCTGGGGTTGGCCGCGCTGCTCAGGACGAAACTGGGGGAAGCCGGTTTTTCCGCGCTGCCAGGCACGGCGCCCATCGTCCCGGTGGTGCTGGGGCAGCCCCGCCGGGCGATTGCATGGTCGGAAATCCTTGGGAAAGCGGGATTCCTGGTGCCGGCCATCCGGTATCCCTCCGTACCCAGGGCAGGTGCCCGATTGAGAATCACCCTGTCGGCGGCCCACAGCGAGGGGGAAGTGCTGGAATTGGCCCACGAATTGGCCACACTGAACCGATCCGGCAGGTAAGATCATCGCAGGGAATCGGTAGGCGGAGAGCCGGTGCCAATGCGATCCATTCGACTCGACCAATGGTTGGAAAGCCGGGCGCCTGGTGGCGTGCTGGCCCCCATGCGCATCCTGGAGCGGATGGAAACCGGGGGCGTGGCCTGGCTGGGTAACCGCAGGCTGGCGGCACGCGGCTACCTGGTGGTCTCCAGGCAAGACCTTTGGCGCAAGGTGGAACCCGAGGAGCTTTCGGTTTCGCCCACGCGGCTGCTTCCAGACACGGTCCTGCTGTTGCTCAAACCGAATGAGGATGAAACCAAGCTGCTGGAATCGCCCGGGCTGGTCCGCCAGGCCCAGGCTCCCGGAGTGGTCACAGAGGAACAGGAGCGGCTGGAAAAAAACCGTTCCGAAACCCTGGGCAAGCTGACACGAAGGCTGGTCATGGCCCGTGTGGAGCAGGTCCTTCTGGAGCGGGGCTGGGGGCCTGAGGCTTCCGCGAATTTTGCGGAGCTGATTCCCCCCTGTCAGATGGATGAAATTCGACAGGTCCTCGCCCGGGACGGGCGTGGCAGGCCGGATTCCCCCACCGACCGGGTGCTGCTGGAATTCCTGCCCTGGTTAGGGATGCTGTCTTCCCTTGAACCGGAAAGGGTGGGCGCCTTTTTCCCGGGCCTGGCCCGGCAAACCGCCAATAGCCTGGCGGAGATGCTGGAGAGCAAGGTCCGTCTGGATCTGATTGTCCGGGAATCGCTGGACACCGATTACCCCTTCCACCCGGGGGGGCTGGCCGCGGACGAGGAGCCCGACCCATATCTGGAAAGGCACAGGCGGCTGGCCGAGGAGGCGGAAGGCCAGGGCCAGTGGGTGACGGCCGCCCTGGAGCAGGTTCGCGAATCGAGGCTGTGCGTCGGCAAGCGGTCGGAAAACGCCCTCGCCCGGGCGCAGGCCAACCTGCGACTGCTGGTGGATGCGGTGGGCGCCCCGCTGGGATTGGACAGCGAGGAGGGGGACGCCTTCCTCAACGCGCTCAACCCCGTGCTGGACAAGGCCGAACAAGGTGAATCGGGTGAGGAATCGGCGTTCCTGCGCAACCTGCAGGGGATGAGTGACGGCCTGGCCAACAAGGCCTACGCACTGGATGTGGTGGAATACGCCATCTCACTGGGAGTGCGGCCATGGAAACGGCAACTGCACTACCTGGGCCTTGTCCAGGTTTCCGGACGGCTGAAAACCCTGCTGGGCCTGCTGCCGGTGATGCGCGTTCCGGACACCAGCCGGGCTGTTTTGCAGCGATTGCTGGGCAAAAGCTCCCTTCACGCCGAAACCCAGGTGCGCCGACTGTTCCATCCGCTGATCGACAGTGCCCTCGACGATGTGGGACTTCAGGCGGACAACCCCCTGGAGCGGGTGGCCCGCCGGAAAATCATCCAGGAACTAATTGACCGCATCCTGGACCAAGGGCACATCACCTTTTATGACCTGCGGGACGCGTTGAGCCGCAACCATTTGAAGATGCAGGATATCCGCGACCCAGCCGAATGGTTGCAAGGCGATCCCCTGCTACGGCTGGACCGTCGCTTGGCGGCCCCGCTGGATGGCATTTACCGTCCCTGCCCCGTATACAGCCGCATGCTCGAGCGAATCACCTCGCTGGGATTCGGCACCGGGGTAGGCCGCTGGCTGGTGAGCAAGGTGATCATCCCCTACGGCCTGGCCGCGCTCCTGGTGGTGATGGTCCACGCGCTGTGGGAACACTTCGGGGGCGTCAGCAAACAGGCGGTCACCGCCACCGGCGAGGCGGCCCAGGCTGTGGCCGAGGCGGTGCAAGAATCGCAATCCCAAGGCCTGCAGGAAACCGCCACCAAGGTGGCACTCTCGGTGCATTCCAAACCGCCGCCCTCGGTTCTGACCCCGGCGAATCTTCTGGCACTGGGGGCCCTGGGAACAGTGTTCCTCCTGTTCACCAACCACCCGGTATTGCGGGGGGCTGTCTGGCGCGTGTTGAACGCGCTGGGGGATGTCATCCATTGGGTGGTGCATGACCTGCCCGAAATCCTACCCAGCCATCCGCTGTTCCTGTACGGAGTGCGCTGGCCGCTGAGCGTGGTGTGGCACGCGGTGATCAAGCCACTCGGGGTGGTGCTGATCCTGCTGAAGCTGGCCGGAATGGATGTCGACTGGACCAGCCCGGTGCTTTTCGGCGGATGGTTATTGGCGACGGTGGCCCTGTTGAGCCGGCAGGCCCGCATGACCGAGGAATGGTTTGTGGGGGTGCTGCGCGAAGTGCTGATGGCCCTGCGCTCGGGCGTTTTGGGCCGGGCCCTGGGCGTGCTGAACGAGTTGTTCCGCGCCGTGACACGATGGTTCGACCTGCAGATGGCCAACATCGAGAATGTGCTCCGCGTTCGCCAGCGCGACAATGCCGGGCAACTGGGAGGCAGGGCGCTCCTCAGCCTGCTCTGGTTTCCAATGGGGTGGCTGGGCCGCTTCACATTCGTGGTGTTGATCGAGCCGATGCTGCATCCCCTGAAACTGCCGATCAGCTTCCTGGCCGCCAAGGTCATCTACCCGTTCCTGTACCCCTTCACCACGGATGTTGCCATCCCCGCGCTGACCCCGATGATGGGCGCCCTGACAGCCGGCCTGGTGATGGGCGTGATCGTGTTTTTGCTGCCGAACGCCTTCGGCTTTTTCTTTTGGGAGTTCCGGGAGAACCGGGGCCTGTACGAGGCCAACCGGCCCGAACGACCCGCGCCCGATGGCGCCGGCCCGCACGGCGAAACCATGGCGGTGCTGCTGGAACCGGGCCTGCACGGGGGAGTTCTGCCGGCCCTGTTCACCAAATTGCGCAACGCCTGCCTGCCCGCCTCGGAGGGGGGCACCCGGGCGGCCCAGCGCGCCTGCGAACGCAAGCTGGACCTGCTGCGCGAGGCCCTTGGACGGTTTTTCAGGCGCAATTTCCTGGATGTTTTGGGAGTGACCACCGCATGGGGCCAGAACCTGACGACCGAGGATGAAACCCAAAAAAGCATGGTGCTCCCGCTGGCGCTGGAGCCCTCTGCCCCGCCAGCGCCCAGACAATGGTGGCGCCCGTTCGAACTTGAATCGGTCAACCTGGCGGTGAACCGGGTGGAGGCCACTTTCCGCCCTGCCAGAGGCTCCGGATTGGTTTCCGCCAACGGCGCCCCCCCCGAACCGTTGCGTATTTATGTGGCCTACATGGAAAACCACCTGCAGGCATGGATCGACCGGCCAGGCTGGGTGGATCATCTGCCGGATGAGAAACGCCACGCCTTGGCCTGGAGCCTGGCCTGGATTTACCGGGCGGCAGGGGTGGAAGTGGTGCGGGAAACACTCGATCTCCTCGCCCCCCCGGGCACCACCCAAACCCGGCTGGAAGAGGACCGTGTGATTTTCTCGGTGGAGGACAGCCACCGGGTGACCTACCGGCTGACCGACCAGGGCCGCGCATGGCACCGGGTGCAGGAACACTCTAAGGGCCAAACGGCACCCGGGGCACCCGAGGAGTTTCGGCCGGCTTGGCGCGCGCTTTTCGGGGACATGCCCTTCACTTGGGCTTTGTTCGTGGACCGATGGACCATGGATGCCGGCGGGCAAGATTTCGGTCAGGTGCGGCTGGAAGGATTTTGGATAGACCTTCTGGGTGACACCGGCGCTGGCAAAGGCACCCGGGGCCTGAGACTTTCTGAGAGCGGCCAGGTAGCCGGCGCCTGAGCAGACGGGGATAACCATGTTCCAATACGCGATCTGCAACGAGACTTTCGAGGGGTGGGATTGGGAGCGGGTTTGTGACCTGTGCTCAGGGCTGGGCTATTCCGGGCTGGAGGTGGCGCCCTTCACCCTGGCCCCCCGAATCGGGCAGGTGGATGCCCGCACCCGGGCGCTCCTGCGAAAAACCGCCGAGGCCCGCGGGCTTCAGATTTTCGCGCTCCACTGGCTACTGGCCAAAACAGAGGGGTTTCAAACCACCAGCCCGGACCCGCGGGTGCGGGCAGCCACCGCCAGTTATCTGGGGGAACTGGCTCAGGCATGCGCCGACCTGGGTGGCGACCGCATGGTGTTCGGTTCGCCCCTCCAAAGAAAAATCCCCGAGGGGCACACCGAGGAGCAAACCGATCTGCTGTTCCTGGACACAATCCGGCAACTGGTGCCCCACCTGGAAAAGACAGGTGTGAAGTTCCTGCTGGAACCCCTCGGGCCGGCCGAGACCAATTACATGAACACGGCGCGAAAGGGGGTTGAATTGCTTGACCGGGCCAACCACCCCCTTTTCGGACTGCATCTGGATGTGAAAGCGATGAGCGATGACGAGGCTCCGGTGGCTGACATCATCCGGATGCACTCCGGCCGGATGGGTCACTTCCACGCCAACGACGCCAACCGCAAGGCCCCCGGGATGGGAAACACCGACTTCATTCCCATCATGCGCGCCTTGAAGGATGTCCAATACCGGGGATATGTTTCCATCGAGGTTTTCGACTACACCCCGGACCCGGAAACGATCGCCCGCGAGGGTCTGTCGCACCTCAAAGCCTGCGCCAGCCAGTGCTGAGGCGGGCCGGACCTCGCCATGCCAACCGGAATCAACAGTCTGCACCGTCGCGGGGAATGGCTGAAACGGCTGCTTGTGGCCGCAAGATTTTTCGCGCCCTGGGCCGCCTTGTGGTTTGGATCGATGATTCTTTCCTCCCTTTGGCCCTGGAGGATTTGTCTGGCCCTTCCAGGGGAGTCGGGCTTTCCCTACCTTCCCTGGCTTGTCCCCTGGTACCTCAGCCTGGACCTGATGGTGCCCCTGGTCACCCTTTTGGCCCCGGACCTGGACACCTTGCGTCGGGTGTATCGGGCCATGCTGGTTCAGACCGGGGTGGCGGCGCTGGTCTACACGGTGCTGCCGCAACGGCTGGGCTTTATTGGCCATGAATCAGGCGGTGTATGGGAAAATTTGGCTCAAAACACCGGCTCGGCCAATTTGGGTTGGCATGCAGACGCTCCCAGCCTGCATGTGGCCTTCGCCTTCACAATGGCCCGCCTGTTGATTCCACGACTGTGCACCAATGAATCGTGGTGGCTGCTTGCGGCAGGTTGGATTTGGGCGGTTGGTGTGATGGTCAGCACGGTTTTCGTTCACGAACACCACCTGGCGGATGTCGCCTCAGGGTTGGTGCTGGCTTGGTGGACCTGCCGGTGGGCCGGTCGGTTGAATGCCCAAGTCCCGAAGCCGGTAAGTGAAACCAGCTGAAATCGGAAATAAATGCCAAAGCTGAAGGCAATTCCCCCAAGGCGAGTCAGTCGCCCCATTTTCTCCAAGATATTAACCACGCCGATTTGACTAAGCATTATCCAATCTATTCAATTTAATTTTGGCGATTATTCCGGTTTGGCCGGATTTGCCGTGAATTCACGCTACTTGGGCAGCCTCAACCGATTAAAGGCCTGGGGCACTGGGAGACCTCACCATGCTGCGCGGTTTTTGGGCCATACGGCTGCTTTTTGCCTCAAGCCTGCTCTTGGTCCTGTCTTTGAAAGGAAGCGCCCAAGAGGCCCCAAAACCTACCCTGCCGGCTACCCCAGCCACCCGCACCCTGGCTCCTTTTCAAGGGAAGCCCAACTCAACCGTGGTTGCGCCGCCTGTTCGCGGCAGTGCGGGGGTGATTCCCTCCACACCGGCACCGACCGCTCCGCTGCCAGCACCGCGGATGGTGGAAGCGCCCACCAAGCCCACCACGAATGCCACCCGCACATTGACTGTCACAACGGGAAACCCCGGGTCCACGATGGTTCCTTCGTTGGTGGCAGCCCCGTGTGGAGCCGATCCGGTTGGTCCCAAGCCCCCCACTCCAGCCCAATCGCGCCAAATGGCCGCATTGAGGATTGACCGCATGAGTCCCTTGGCTGCCCCGCGGTATGGCAAAAATGAGCCGGTGCTGCCGATCAATGCCGAGGTTCCAGCCGCCGAAGCTTACATCCAGGGTCTTCGGGCCCTGAATCGATTCGAGTCCGCCAAGGCGCTGGCGCTTTTCAATCACGCCTTGTCGATTGATCCAACGCATCCGGCCACCCTGCAGTTGAAGGCCGTGGCGTTGTATGACCTCGGCCGTGACGGCGAGGCAGCGGCAGCCGCCCGTCAGGGGAAAAATTTCGCCAGGGAACAACCGGGCGGCCTTGAGGAACTGTCCCGGGCTCTGGAACCGATCCAGGGCCACCGTCGCGCCTTTCTCGATTTGGCGGCGCTGCACAACCTGACGGCAGCCCCAAGCGGGCCTGGGCCGAGGAGGCCCGCAGTGATCGTGGCGCCATCCCGCCCGGTGCCTTCGGTTTCCCCTCCGCCCGTCAACACTGACAAGCCCAAGCCTTCTTCACCCGCCAAGCCCTGATCTTGCTTCGATGAAGAAAAAGTAAAAGCAGAAGCCCCGGTCCCTTGGACCGGGGCTTCTGCTTTTACTTGGCGAAGTGGACTACCTCGACAAAGTCCGCAAAATCAAACTGGGCGCAGGGTGCCCTCGTAGGAAACCACTTGACCAAGGAGCGGCGCGAAAGCGGCTACACGAATGGAAAGCGACCCATTTTCCTCCGCCCGCTCAAACCCTTGACCGGTCGGAGCCAGGAAAAGCGGTATTGGAATTCCAAGCACCCACGCCCGAACCACCCACAAGCGCATAGCCGGCGGTTCCACACTCAACCGGTAGGCCAAAGTCAGCAACCCGAATTTCTCCATCAGCAACCCGCCTTCGGCCCATTGAACGGACCGCATCGGAAAGCCGCTGAAATCCCTATTCCAAACCTCCGCCCGCCTTCCCTTGGCACTCTCGGCCTGACAACGGAGGGAGACACGCACCTTTTCCCCCGCGGGGGGTAAACCTCCCAGCCAGGCCACCATGTTGCGCAACCATCCCTTGCCTCGGGTAACGGTGAATTCCGCCTCCCCTTGCCAACAGGATTCCACATCGTGGAACTCCCTGAGGGCGGGTGGTAATCGATCCAGGTCCGGCCCCAACAATTCGCGGTACGGGGATGGCATCGTTTTGGATCCCTTCATGCAAAAGGCCCGCGGCGAGGAATCGCGCGGGCCTTGCAAACTCATGGTAGTCCGAGCCAGTAGAGCCAGCCCTAGCTGCTCTTGCGCCGGGAATTCTTCCGCATGGCAAAGGGGATGGAAGGTTGCCCGGGCGGGTCCAGCCGGATGAACATCCTGGTGGGACGGGAAGGTGACTGATCCGGTTGGGGAACCGGATCGGCTATGCGAAGGAATGGCAGGACCCGGGGTTCCTCGCCATTTTGATTCCGCTGCTTCCGCAAAGAGCGATTGAATTCCAGACGGCCCAGCAGCACACCGAGACGGAGGTCACCCGCGAAACGGAACCGGGCCTCGTTCAACAGGTCCCGGGCTTGCCCGTACGCCTTGGCAAGTCGAAGGGCCCGGTACAGCGCCAGGAACGACGCGTAGCGACCCGGGTGGGTCTGGTAGGCATGGCGCAGGATGGAAACCCCCTCCTCCACCAGCCCCTGGCGAAGTCGCAGGCGACCCAACGCGGTCCGGGCTTCGATATGGTTTGGATCGTTTTCCAGACAAGCCAGGTAGCAGGAAGCAGCCTGTTCCATTTCACCCTGGGTCGCGCTGACACGGGCCTTGCGGCGCTCGAGGGCCTTGCCCAACAGGAACAGGAAATGGGGGCAGGAGGGCAACAGTTTCAACGCGGCCCGCAGTTGCCGGACAGCCTTTTTGTATTTGCCCCTGCGGAGGTTCATTTCGGCGAGTATCGCCAGCGTATCGGCACTGATGGGACTGTCTGGATCGGTTCGGGAAAGCATCTGTTCCATGGGCTTGCGGGCCTCATGAAAAAAGCCCGCGGAACGAAGCCTTCGTCCGCGGGCCAAAAGATGCTCAGCCAATGAAAGAATTGGAACCATGGCGTCGCCTCCTTGCGAATGCGCGTTCATCCTGAACGCGTCCCATCCCTGGGATTTGGCAGAGGATACCAAGAGGCGAGGCAGAGGCAAGTGCATTCCAGCTGCTATTTGCCCAAGCCCGACGCAACCCCTTGTCAGGCCTCGGCTTTCGCAGGGCCTTTTTTCTGGGCGGCGGGAGCCTCGGATCGCTTGGCGGGGGGCGTTTCGGCCTTGGTTGCGAGCTCCACGGCCGGGGCCGGAGCGGAGGATTTGAGCCGCTTGGCCAACACCTTGCGGCTGATCTCTTCCAAAAGCTGCGGATTGTCCCGCAGGTATTGTTTGGCGTTTTCACGCCCTTGGCCCAACCGCATGTCGCCGTAATTTACCCAAGCCCCCGATTTTTCGACAATCTTGTCATCGATAGCAAGGTCCAAAAGGTCGCCCTCGCGGCTGATGCCGGAGTCGTACATCAGGTCGAACTCGGTGAATCGGAACGGGGGCGCAACCTTGTTTTTCACCACCTTCACCTTCACGCGGGAGCCGGTGGCTTCCTCGCCCTCCTTGATGGTTGCCACCTTGCGGATATCCATACGCACCGAACTGAAAAACTTCAGGGCCAGGCCGCCGGAAGTGGTCTCGGGGTTGCCGAACATCACGCCGATTTTCTGACGGATCTGGTTGATGAACACCATGCAGGTTTTGGTTTTGCTGATAGTGGGGTTGAGGATGCGGAGGGCCTGGCTCATCAGGCGGGCCTGGATGCCCACATGGGAATCGCCTATCTCCCCCTCGACCTCGGAGCGGGGCACCAGGGCCGCGACCGAGTCAATCACGATCAGGTCCACCGCGTTGGACTTGATCAGCATTTCGGCGATTTTCAGCGCCTCTTCCGCGCAGGAAGGCTGGCTCACCAGCAGTTGCTCCAGATTCACCCCCAGGCGTCGAGCCCAGGTGGGGTCGAGCGCATGCTCGGCATCGATGAAGGCGGCCACGCCGCCAGACTTTTGGGCGCAAGCCACCGCCTGCAGCGCGATGGTGGTTTTACCCGAGGATTCCGGCCCGAAAATTTCAATGATGCGCCCGCGGGGCAACCCCTTGCCCCCCAGAGCCAAATCCAGGCTCAGGGCGCCGGTTGAAATCCCCTGCACATCGGAAGCGTCGCCCTCGCCCCCCAGATGCATGATCGACCCTTTGCCGAACTGCTTCTCGATCTGGGACAAGGCATTTTTCAATTCACGATCATCGGCCATGGTCGTTCCCTCCTTCAAATCCCACTGGGCATGGGAATAGTGTACAAGTGTATCGTTCCCTAGTCATCATCGGTTTTCACCCGCCTTTTCTTGCAAGGGGGAGCGCATTCCTTTCACGAAACCGGAAAAAGTGCTTTTTCTTTGAAAAATGCGGCGTTTCCTGGGGCGCGGTCCCAGCGGAGGGAGGGTTTTCAGTGCCCGTATTGGCCAGACTTTGTGCGGCAACCCGTTTCACCGCCCCCACCAGAACTTCTTCCACTTCCTCCCGCCAAGGCGCCGGAAGGCCGTAATAGACCATGGCCTTTTCCCCCTCGTAGCCACCTTCACGACGGACGCGTCTGGACGGGATGTAAGCCATCACATCGTTGGCGTAGCTGCCGATCCACCACTGGCGACCCGGCAGTTCCCCGGGCAAACGCAGGGCGTAATCCACCACCACCTCCCCCGGGAGAAAAACCAAACCCCTGGCATCTCCCACACTCCAGACCTGGACCGGTGCGGCGTAGCGGGTGGGAAGTGGACTGCCTGAATCTAAGAGGGCCAACAGCCGGCGGGCCCGGGCGCTCACCGCCTTGTCCATGGACATTCGCTGATCGAGCAGGGTGTCACGACCGGGGGGTGTCTCCAGAGGCAGGTCGGCCATGTCCAAGGCCATGCCCAACTCCCCCTGGACGGCCGGGCCCTTCCCGTCCATGGCGGCCTTCACGCTGTCCGCCAGGCGATTGCCGTAGGCGATGGCTAATTCCATCCGGCGTCGCGGCAATGGATTCTGGTCGGCCCCGCACCCGGCCACAAAAACCGCCACGCCTGCCTCATCCCCACGCTGTTCACGCATATCTTTTTCCAAGGCGGCGCAAGCCTCGCCCGGCCAGTCCCCGTACCACTGCTGAAAGCCCATGGTGGTGGCGTGGCACGCATAACCAAAAAGGATCGCCATGGATTTGCCCTGGTGGTCACGGATGGCAAGCACCGGGACGGAATGATCCACCGGCCCCTTCAGGGTGCCCGCTGCCCGAAGTTTCTCCACTTCGGGCTCAGGGTTATTTCGGCGGTTCACCGCGAAATCGCATGTGCCCCGGTACCAGGTGAGGTTGGCGGGGGCGAGATTGGCCATCGCCTGGCGGGCGGCCAAAAATATGCGTTCCTGGAGAAAACCCTGATAACGGGTGCCGGCCTGCTTGTCCGCCTCGGTGACGGGGTACATGTCACGCAAGGTGGCGCCGACAACGGGCCCGCAGTGGGTGTGGGAACAAGCCAGCACAATAGATTTTCGGGGAAGACGGTGCTCCTTGCCTATCTCAGCCGCCCAGCGACCGGCGGTCTCACCGTCAATTCCCACCAGATCGAGGGCGATCAACAAACCAGTGTTTCCGCCCGCATCCCGCAAGGCCAGACCACGCGCGTACAATTCGGAAGCTTTCTGCTGACCGGGCTGGGTTCTGGAGGCGTACCCAGCCATCCAGACGGGTTCATTGGGGGTGATCGTTACCCGAGAGGCGCCGGCGCTCCAGCCAACGGCCGGGCTGAGAGACACCAAATTCGCTACCAGCATCCAGAGCATGGACACACTCCCCCGCGTACAAATCATGCAGCAGCATACCCGAGGTTCAACGCTCCGTGTCGCCCGAGTCCTCGCCTTCCCGGCTGGAGCGGTCCTCCCGCCGGCGGTGCCAGACATTTCCCCGGCTGACCGCCTCGCCCCCAAACCGCGCCCGAATGGCATCGAGCGCCTGGTCCAACCGAGCGGGTGCGGGATTCCGTTGCAAATCAAACAGCTCCGGCTGAACTTCTCCCGGCTTCCTCAGATCGATGGCGGTGACTCCCACCAGCCGGGCCGGGAGCAGGTCCGATTCACACAGTTGCCCCATAAGCGCCCGTGTGGTCTCCCACAGTTCAGTGGTCACCATGGTGGGCCGTGCCAACCGGGCCTGTTTGCTGCGGGTGCGAAAATCACCAGAACGGAGCTTCACCTCCACGCCACCGGCCAACAACCCTTTTGACCGGAGCCCCTCCGCAACCTCCTCGGTTTGCTCCAGGGCCCATGCCGCCAGGACCCATTCCTCACCGATGTCTTGATGGAAGGTGGTTTCACTTCCCATGGATTTGGCCTGGCGGAAGGGGGTCACCTCCCGGTCATCCCGGCCCAACGCCATGGCCCTCAATTCGCGGGCGTGCGAACCGAGCGACTTGGCAAGCGCCTCTTCGGGCATTCGCTGCAGGTCCGCCATGGTGTGGATTCCAAACGACCCTAACCTTGCGACCCCCCGTTCCCCCACCCCCCACAGCCTTTCCACGGGCAATGGAGCCAGAAACGACGGCAGATCGGCCGGGGCCACCACAAACCCCTTGGGTTTGCGCAGGTCGCTGCACAGTTTGGCAATCCACTTGTTGGGGCCGATTCCCACGGACGCGGAAAGGCGGGTTTCCTCGCGAATGCGTTCTTGAACCCGACGGCCCACCACTTCGGCGTTGCCGAAAAGATGCTCGGTACCCCGCAGGTCGAGGTAGGCCTCGTCCAGGCTCAAAGGCTCCACCAAGGGTGTGAAATCATTGAAAATGGCGCGAATGCGCCGGGCCTCGGCCCGGTAGACATCCATCCGCACGGGCTGGAATACCGCCTGGGGGCAGAGGCGGCGCGCCATCACGCCGGACATGGCGGAATGGATGCCGAATTTGCGGGCCTCATAACTGGCCGCCGCCACCACCCCGCGCCCAGATCGGCCCCCCACAACCACAGGTTTGCCCGCCAGCTCGGGGAAATCACGCTGCTCGATGGACGCGTAGAAGGCGTCCATGTCCACATGGAGTATTGTCCAACGCTCAGGCAGGGCAGCCATGGGAATGGCCCGCGAATCCACGGGAAAAACAAAACCCCTCGCGCATCCGGGATGGGCGAGGGGCCTTCAATGACCAAGGCGCGCCGATCATCCAAACAGGTTCGGAATCAGCGGGCCGGATCCGCCTGTGCCGCCGCGCAAATGGGCGGGTTTGGGCTTGGGAGCGGCAGCTTGAGCCGGAGCGGCTTCGGCCACAAGGGCCTCCACCTGCTCGGTTTTGCCCTGCGCGGCAAGCAACGCGGCGCGGATGGAAAGGCTGATGCGACGGGCATCCAGATCCACGGCAAGCACAACGGCGTCCACTTCCTGCCCAGTAGTCACCACATCCCCGGCGCGGCGTACGCGATGCGGGGCAAGCTCGCTGAGGTGAACCAGGCCTTCCACGCCAGGTTCAATTTCCACAAAGGCGCCAAAATCGGCCAGCTTGGTGACCCGCCCCTTGATGGAGGTGCCGGGGGTCAACTTGGCCACCGCTGCATCCCACGGGTTGTCGGTGAGCTGGCGCAGGCCCAAGGAAAGCTTTCGCCCCTCCTCGTCGATGCGAAGGACCTTCACCTTCACCTTGTCGCCCACCTTGACGACCTCTGAGGGATGGCCCACCTTGGCCCAGGCCATCTCGCGAACAGGAATCAGGCCGTCCACGCCGCCCAAGTCAACAAACGCGCCGAAGTCCATCACATTGCGGACGGTTCCCTCGCGGATCTGTCCCACCTCCAGGGTGGCCCAGGTTTTCTCGGCGTTCTCCTTGCGCTCCTCCTCCAGCAATTGCCGGCGACTGAGCACCATGTTTTTTTCGGAGCGCTCCAGACGGGTGATCACGCAACGAAGCCGCTGATTCAACCAGGCTTCAAGCTGCTCCACGCGGCCGATGTCCACCTGGCTGACGGGAATGAAACCCCGCGCGTTGCCCACAGCCACTTCCAGGCCGCCCTGATTGTGGCCGGTGACCCTGGCCTCGACCACCATGCCGGTGGTCAGGTTGTCCCAATCCGTGTCCGTGGCGGCGGCGCCCTTCAGGGCGAGCTTCACCAATCCGTTTGCCGCGTCGTATCCCTCGACGCGCACCTCCACCTCGGAACCAAGTTCTGGGGCTTCCCCGATTGAATTGACCAGAAGGAGTCCCTCGGCACGGCTGCCGGGTAGGGAGACAAACACCTCGTGCCCCTGTTTGCGAACAACCTTTCCGGTGCGATATCCGCCCGGGGCGGCAGCGGGGGGAGGCTCGGGTGTGTTCGCGTTACCCAGCAGGGATTCTGCCGAGTTGCCACCAAAAGCCTCCTCCAGTTCGGCATCCAAGCCGCTGTCCGCAAAATCACGGAGGGCGTTTTTGCCGAAACCGAAACCCTTGGTGAAGATTTGCTGCGGACCGGGACCGGCGGGCCTTCCCTCTCCGCGCCGCTGATCACGACCTCCACGACGGCCTCCGTCGCGGCCCGGACGACCCTCACGGGGGGGCAGTGTGGTGCCCGGAGCGGTTTCCATCTCCTCGGATGTCATCGCCACCGGGCCGATCGGTTGGTCAGCCTGTTCCTGATTCGGCTCGCGCTCAGTCGTGGCAGGCTCATCCAGCCGCCTTGCCCCGCCCGGGAGCGATGGCCTGGAAGGTTCCGGCCTGTCAGATGGTGTTCCGTAGGCGAAAGAATGGTCCGCGGTGTTCCCGGGGCCGCCAGCCCGGCGCTGAACCAGGCCGCGGGGAACCGGTTTGCCATGGCGCCCACGCACCACACCGCCACCAGGAAGGGGACGACCGGCTGGCCGTGGTTGGTTTTGGACCGGTTTGTCCCCGGCGGGTGAGGAATTGTCAGGCACCACTGGCTCGCTCATACCAACCTCTCATGCTTGCAGACTGCCAAACCATATCCTTGTGCTGTTTCATTTGTGAGGCAAGGGGAAAGGTAACACCTGAGGTGTGAAATGATCTTCTCCCGGGCCAACCGATTAAGAAAGGATCGAATGAAATCAAACGAAAAGACCCCCGCAGGAATCTGCGGGGGTCGGATGTAGGGGGGTGGAAGGAGCCGTTCGAATGTGATGGACATAATGATTGTCCAGGTGTGAGACCCGGACGGATCGGCATTCCTTAGAAAGGAGGTGATCCAACCGCAGGTTCCCCTACGGTTACCTTGTTACGACTTAGTCCCAATCAGGGAGGTGAGCTTCGGCACCTGCTTGGTGAGGCGACTTCGGCCCCCCTCCCCTTTCGTGGCTTGACGGGCGGTGTGTACAAGGCTCAGGAACACATTCACCGCGGTGTTGCTGACCCGCGATTACTAGCGATTCCAACTTCATGAAGGCGAGTTGCAGCCTTCAATCTGAACTGGGGCGCACTTTTTGAGATTGGCTCCCCCTCGCGGGTTTGCTTCCCTCTGTATGCGCCATTGTAGCACGTGTGCAGCCCTAGACGTAAAGGCCATGAGGACTTGACGTCATCCCCACCTTCCTCCGGTTTAACACCGGCAGTCCCTCCAGAGTCCCCGACATTACTCGCTGGCAACTGAAGGCAAGGGTTTCGCTCGTTATGGGACTTAACCCGACATCTCACGACACGAGCTGACGACAGCCATGCAGCACCTGTGATGGTCTCCGGATTGGATACCGGCCGCAAAACGTTTCCGCCTCGCTACTTCCACCATGTCAAGTCTAGGATAAGGTTCTTCGCGTAGCCTCGAATTAAGCCACATGCTCCACCGCTTGTGTGAGCCCCCGTCAATTCCTTTGAGTTTCAGCCTTGCGACCATACTCCCCAGGCGGGGTACTTAACACTTTTGCTCCGGCTGCGAGTCTATGTCTGACCCGCAACCCAGTACCCATCGTTTAGGGCTAGGACTACCGGGGTATCTAATCCCGTTTGCTCCCCTAGCTTTCGCGCCTCAGCGTCAGAAAAGATCCAGCACATCGCTTTCGCCACCGGCGTTCCTTCCGATCTCTACGCATTTCACCGCTCCACCGGAAGTTCCATGTGCCCCTATCCCTCTCCAGACTGACAGTATCCGGGGCTCTTCTCCAGTTGAGCTGGAGGCTTTCACCCCGGACTTGTCAACCCGCCTACGCGCCCTTTAAGCCCAATGATTCCGAACAACGTTCGCACGGTTCGTCTTACCGCGGCTGCTGGCACGAACTTAGCCCGTGCTTCCTCCAGGGATCACTCAACCTTGCGGCTTGTTCCCCCTCGACAGAGCTTTACAACCTAATGGCCTTCATCGCTCACGCGGCGTCGCTCGGTCAGGCTTGCGCCCATTGCCGAAGATCCTCGACTGCAGCCTCCCGTAGGAGTCTGGCCAGTGTCTCAGTGCCAATGGCGCGGGTCGTGCTCTCACACCCGCTAGACATCTTCGCCTTGGTGAGCCGTTACCTCACCAACTAGCTAATATCACATGGATTCCTCCCGACACGGCTTGCGCCTTTCCTGGCAGAACCATGCGGCCCCACCAGCTCATCCGGTATTACCTGCCCGTTGGGACAGCTATCCCGGTCATCAGGGTAGATTATCCATGCCTTACTGCCCCTTTCGCCACTTTCTTCACCCAGTTGCCCAGATAAAGCTCGTACGACTTGCATGCCTAATCCACGCCGCCAACGTTCGTTCTGAGCCAGGATCAAACCCTTCAAAAAAGCTAATTCAACTCGTTGCTCCGGTTTCCCAAAGCCCTCTGTCTCTTAGCCGAAGAATCTGTCTGGCCTATTTCAAGCTTCTACTCAAAAGCCCCCTCAGGCCCACAAAAGCCCAAGGGTCTCAAGCGTAGCGTACCCAAAATAGGTACACCACACCCGACGCGGCTCCTTCCACCCACCTACTTGTCAAAGAACAAATTCAACAACCACTCAGTTCTCACTGAGCAGTTGTGATGACATGAATGTTAAGGTCAGCGGTCGGGGGTGTCAAGGAAAAAATCGTCAGCCCACCCGGGTCAACTTCGTAAACCCCTACCAATCAATGATTTAAAACTCTCCACTCCAGGCCTTCCAGCCATCATTCCCGTCAGTATCCCGGCCCGGACAGGTCAATACCGCCCCGTCAGCGAACCCGTGGCCCCTTCCCGAAACGCTGCAAGAGACCTCAAATCCGTACCCCGCTTTCCCTAAGATGCATCTCTGTGGTTGGGGCCGGAACCGGCTGGAAATTTCAGGCCTCAGGTTAATTCCTGTTCCCCCTCCCCCCACGCCTC
>Ga0315906_10003742_pt1 | contig 20012 bp, 11 predicted proteins | sample LakEriMetagenome_4_FD_203526 | JGI IMG/M metagenome (GOLD analysis project Ga0315906, IMG submission 203526) | Freshwater fungal communities from buoy surface, Lake Erie, Ohio, United States - Buoy 2 MA122 | ecosystem: Environmental > Aquatic > Freshwater > Lake > Lake biofilm | place: USA... | reverse complement strand
TAGAGCTCCGCGATCGCGTAGGCACTCATCGCCTCGAGCGCCTTCAGATAGCCGAACCGACTCTTGGTGAGGTCGCCGCCCACCCCGATCTCGGCGGTGAGACCGCGCTCAACGAACTTCGGGTCGACGCCCGCGGTGCCGTACGGCACGCCGAGGATGGCGCAGTCCTGGACGTCGATCAGCGCCTTGCCGATGTTGGCGTTCGCCTCGGCCCACTTGGCAACGTCCGCCCAGCCGTCCATGCCCGGCCAGATGGTCGTCTGGTTGAACTCTTCGCCGATCGGCTTCGGCGCCTTGGTCAGGTCAAGGTAGGCCGTGAACAGCCGCTGGCTGCTCTTCGACTTCTCCTGGACGCGCGCCGCGGGGGCGTTCAGCTTCCGAAGGAGCTCTGGGCTCTGCGCGCTCGCCGTCGCAGGCCCGAGGGCAAGCAGCGCGAACAGCGCCAGCGGCAGGAGGCTCGGCAGCGAACGGACGAGGAAAGGCCGGGTCGATCTCATGGTCTGATTCCGTGAAGTCCCCGCAGGGCGGGTCGCGCAATCTAGCACGTCTCCCCGCTACAGTGTCCGTCTCCCATGGCCAAACTGCGCTGCCCAGACAAGGTGAATGTCCTCCTCCTCGGTACGGGCGGGCGTGAGCATGCCCTGGCTTGGAAGCTCAAGAAGAGCCGCCGCATGGGCACCCTCTGGGTGGAGCCCGGCGCGAATGCGGGCATCAAGGAACTGGGGCAGGTTTGCCCAGAGCCGATCGACGACACCTTCCGCATCACCCGTTGGTGCGAGCGGGAGAACATCGGCCTGGTCGTCATCGGACCAGAGGTTCCCCTCGCCGCCGACTACGCAACCAAACTGGCTGATGCGCCGCGCCGCGTCGTGTTCGGCCCCACCAAGGCTGGCGCCCAGCTCGAGTGGGACAAGGCGTTCGCGAAGCAGGTCATGCGCGCCGCGAGCGTGCCGACTGGCGACAGCCGCACATTCACCGATGCAGACCAAGCGCTCGCATACGTCGAGACGCGTGTGGATGGCTGCGTGGTCAAGGCCACAGGACTCTGCGCCGGCAAGGGCGTCGTGGTCTGCAAGACCGTGGATGAAGCGCGACGCGCCGTGCAGGATGCGCTCGTGAAGAAGGCCTTCGGCGATGCGGGAAACACGATCCTCATCGAGGAATTGCTTTCTGGCCCAGAGGTCAGCGTGCTCGCGCTCTGCGACGGGCAGACGTTCTGGATCCTCGATCCAGCTCAGGACCACAAGCGCGTGGGCGAGGGCGACACTGGCCCGAACACGGGCGGCATGGGCGCGTTCAGTCCGACTCCGAAGGCAACGACCGAGTTGCTCAACATCGTGCAGCGCGATGTACTTGTTCCCACGATCGACGCGCTCAAGCGGATGGAGATCCCTTTCCGCGGCGTGCTGTACGCGGGCATGATGCTGACTGCCGCGGGTCCAAAGGTCCTCGAGTTCAACACCCGCTTCGGCGACCCTGAGACTCAGCCGATCATGGCTCGACTGAAGGGCGACCTCGTTGAGTTGTGCTGGGCGACAGCGACTGGTCAGTTGTCCGAAGTCGACCTCAGCTTCGACGCACGCGCGGCCTGCTGTGTGGTGGTCTGCGCCAAGGGTTACCCTGGCTCCTATGCAAAGGGTCTTGAAATCACAGGACTTGAGGCCGCAAAGGCCATCGAGCGGGCGCCCGACGAGGATGTGATCGTCTTCCATGCCGGCACCACTCGGAAGGACGGAAAGCTGGTCACCAACGGCGGGCGCGTGCTCGGGGTGACCGCACTGGCGGCGACTGGCGCACGCGCCTCCGAACTCGCACGCCAAGCAGCAGCGCTCGTTCAGTTCGAGGGCGCGTTCTTCCGTCGTGACATCGGCTTGGGCTTGAGCGATCCGCGCACCCTGACCCGAGTCTGATGCGGACCGCCGTCACTCGATTGGGTCGCCTTGAGGATCCAAGAGTTCCGAACGCCAGATCCTGCGGTTGCCTTGACCCACGTGACCAATCGTTGCTGCTTCCGCGCAATGTCCGAAAAACGTTGCCCTCCCCGCCACCCGAGCCACCCTTTGGTATAGTCCAAGGCTCGCACGACTGCGTCCGAGGAGGCGTAGCGCTGTCGGAGTAACCTTGAGGCGGAGTTCCGCGCGAGGCCTCCCGTTGCGCTGCAAGTCCAGACGCAGCCATGCGCGAACTCACGACTTTCGCCATTCCGACCAGTAGTGCAGAAACAACCTGTCCGACCCCGCGTATCTCGGAGTTCAACACCTTCATTCGGCGTGCATGGCATGTGCGTGCACAAGCGACCGCAGAAGGTGCCGAGGACCGCGCTCAGACCAAAGTGAACGACTCGAACGAGATCATGAGCATGAACGCCCGTCGCTTCGCCGTTGAACTGAATCCCGCCCTCCGCGTCGCCCGCGGCATCGCTGTCGCCGTGACGTTCTGCGCGACCGCGTTCCTGACCGTTGCGAACGCAGCTGAGGCGGTGCCGAGCTCCACCGTCACGGAGCCCGCGGGCCGCACCTACGCGCCGCGCGAGATCGCGTCCAAGCGCGATCCGATCGACATGATCCGCCGCTCGTACATGTCGAGCGACTGGATGCCGGATCCCCACCGTCTTCCCGGCACCTTCGTCATCAAGTTCCGCGATGAGGTGAAGGCACGCGCAGGCATCAAGCCCTCGCGCGACCTCGGCAGCCTGAGCGGCACCGACATGTCGCAGGCGCGGGGACTCCTCGCGTTCTACGGCGGTACCTTCCGTCAGTGGATCCGCAAGTCGGAAGGCGAGCTGCAGCAGATCGAATCCCGCGCCCGCGAGAACAGCGGTCGCCAGCAGCCCGACCTCGCCGGCATGATTCAGGTCGCGGGCGTTCCGACGCACCGCTTCATCGAGGCCACGCGCGCATTCTCATCGCTCGACATGGTGGAGTACGTCTCGATCGACCTCCACGCTGCCAACCTTCAGGCTGTCCAGGGCTGCGACCCGGGCAACGCGCAGGACTGCAACGTGCCTGCCTGCCCGATCCCGTTCAATTGCAATCCAGGCCAGCCTGACCCGATCTTCGGCTGCAACGATCCCGGCTGCTGCAACCAGATCGCCGAGATCGACCCGACCTGCAACGATGAGCAGAGCGGCAACGGCTGGGACGTCTATTGCGCCGCCTTGGCAAACCAGTTCTGCGGGCCGCAGGTGTACGAGCTTGGCACCTATGACGCCTGCTTCTTTGCTCCTGGTGCTCCCGAGAACATCAACCCAGACTTCTTCGACGTCTACTACCAGATCCAGCAAGGCGGTTGCGCCAGCCCTCACAACGGTCCAGGCTGCAGCAACGCAGTCTGCTGCGCCGCGGTCTGCACCATCGATCCCTCGTGCTGCTCGGCAAGCTGGGATGCGTCGTGCGCCGACATGGTTCGCGCGGGAATGGTGCCTGAGTGCAACGGCGTCATTCCACCGCCTCCGACGACCGACGTCTCGCCGGACCTCACCGCGCAGGAGACTGGACTGGGTCTGCAGGGCTTCCAGTTCTACACCCAGTCGCAGCGACGCGGCGAGACGCTCACGCCCGTGATCCCGGGCTCCACCGACACTTGGCCGAGCCAGCTCGGTCAGAGCGGAAACGAGATTTCGACCCAGTTTGGCTTCTCGGGTCAGGGCTTCGCGCTCAAGGAGATGAACGACTTCCAGAACCTGATCTGGGAGTACTACCAGTCAGGCGATCCCGCTGAGAACCCCTACCTGAACGGCAACGGCGTCCGCATCGCTGCCATCGAGTCGAGCGCATACGTTCAGCACGAGGACTTCGTCCTTGCTGGTCCACCGAAGAACCCGACCCAGCCATGGGAAGGTCCGCTTCTGGGCATGCCAAAGGTCATCGCCGAAGAGAACCAGAGCCCGCTGTTCATCGAGGACGGCCGTATCAGCGCGAACCACGGCACCAACGTGCTGGGCGTGATGATCGCCGCGGACAACGGCATTGGCATCACTGGCATGGCTCCCGATGCGCAGGGCTATTTCTACCCCACGCACTCGATCGAGGACGGATTCCGCGCGCAGGATGCGATCGCATCCTGCCTCCAGGAGTTCACCCAGGGCGACGTCATGAACTTCTCCTGGGGCTTCCAGGACGGAGACGCCAACATCGGTCCGTATTTCGCTGGCGCATTCACCGAGTTGAACACGCCTTCGCCGAATCCGATTCCGCTCGTCGTGCAGCCCGTGACTTCCGTGGCCGCCTACTGGCAGTTGATCCGCACAGCATCGGACCTTGGCATCGCCTGCGTGCTCGCGAACGGCCAGGGACCGCGGCCGTGCCAGTCTGCGGGTCTCGGCGATAGCGGCGCGATCATTGTCAGCGCCTCGTACCCCGGCAGCGTGCTTCCTGGAACCGTGGCTCCTGGACGTGGCGCTGGCCCTGGCTACAGCAGCTGCCAGTTCAGCGAGGACACGGTGAGCTTCCTGCGCTTCCCGTCGAGCAATTTCGATGGCGAGGAAGCTGCTGGTGATGATGACGCCTCGAGCGACGTCACTGCGTGGGGCTTTGGCGTCGCGACCACTGGTGGCACCACCGAGCGTCGCAACGCCATTCAGTCCAATCCGCAGTTCTTCCTGTTCCAGGGTGTGAACAATGCTCCGCCGACGGGCACTGCACCCGAGCTTCAGGTTGATCAACTCCGCGGTTACACGGATCGCTTTGGCGGAACCTCTGCTGCCGCGGCCATGATCTCTGGTCTCGTGGCTCGCATTCAGGGAGCCTCGCGCCAGTTCTACGGCATGCCGCTCGCGACGACCCAGCTCCGCACGCTGATGCAGACGGCGCCTGGTTCGTTCGCACAGTGCTACGCGATCGGCAACGGCGAGCCTTCCTATGAAGCGAACGACGCCCCGTTCTTCTCGCAGGGTCTGCTCGCGACTGGAACCGCTGACTCGTGCCTCGACACCGCGAACGGCTGCGTGCCGATCGGCTGCACCTGCGAGCGTCACCCGATCGCAAGCATGCCGAACCTCGTCCAGATGACGCCCGCGATCCTCTCGATCCCAGGCTTCGGAGGCAACGGAACTGATGCCGACGTCATCACTGGATCGCAGCTCGCGGGATACTCGTGGAGTTCCTTCCAGGTCCGCGCGCAGGACGGCAACATCCTTCGCATCGGCTCAGTGCGCATGAACGCGGGAACGCAGCGCGAAGGGCTCGCCTATCCCTCTGCAGGACAGACGACGGACATCCGAGTCAGCGACGAGATCGCTGAGCCGAATCCGGACCAGACCGTGTTCGGCCTGGGTCTGCGCTTCACTTCGCGCGCCACGCGCAACTTCGTGATGGCTGGCTTCTTCGTGAAGAACTGGCGGCGTAATCGCTACGAGTACTTCGACGCTGAGATCCTGCCCGTCCAGCTGCCTCTCTTCCCGACCATGGTCACCCTGCCCGATCTCCCGAGCTTCGCCGATTATGTTCAGGCTGGCACCAACAAGGTTGAGATGCGCATGTGGACGTGTGGGCTCGGTAGCACTGGTCGCCACATTGTCGACCACGACCTGATCGAGATCGTCGTCAATCCGAACATGATTCCTGGTCCGTGATCGGCGATCGCGCCGCACGACGAAGTCCCCTGTGAGAACCAAGTTTCGTAAGCCGTCGCCTCGGGTGACGGTTTGAGGAGCGAGTCCGAAGATGATGCTCAAGAACGCTCTCGCCGCAGCGCTGATGCTCGGCGTGTCGACCCTGATCGCAACCGCAGCACCCGCGCCGATCGCGCAGCAAGACTCGAAGCAGGACACAAAGGTCCCGTTCGACCGCGCGTGGGAGCACGACGATGGAACGATCACTTGGCGCGGAAAGGCCTATGCAAGCTGGGATGCGCTCCGTGCCGAGATCCCCGCCGAGGAGTGGCGTTGCGGTGCCCCCCTTCCGATCCTTCCCGGGGCCAACTGGGGCCACAACCACATTGCTGGCGAGGGTGGCATCGCCGGAGCGACAATCTCGGGCAATGACTGCAGCATGACGCTGTCGTCGCTCTCCGGCGGTCTCTACACCTACTCAGTGGCGAACGGCAACTTCAGTCCGACGAATCCGCTCGGCAAGATCGAGATTCCCGTTGTCGTGCACGTCCTGCGGAACGCCGCGGGCACGCAGGGCGAAGTGAGCGACGCGAACATCACCGCGCAGATCACCCGCCTGAACGGCGACTACGCTGGCGGCGCTGGCGCACCGGGCGGGCCGAATCCCTCGGGCGTGAACACCGGCGTGACCTTCCGACTCGTCCAGGTGATCCGCTACAACAACACCCAGTGGTACAACGATTCGGGCGACTACTACACGCCGAACGCGTGGGATCCGAGCAGATTCCTCAACATCTTCACGAACACCGCGGCCGCATTTGGACCTGGCACGCTCGGGTATGTCACCGGTTTCCCCGCCGAGGGCTGCCACGTGGGGACCCCGCAGGACCGTATCGTCGTGAACTTCCAGAACTTCGGGAACGCCGGCGCTGCGCCCTACAACCTTGGACGAACCTGCACCCACGAGGCGGGGCACTACTTCGGCCTCTTCCACACCTTCCAGGATTCCTGCGGGGCTGCGGTGGCACCCGATTGCTACGGCGAGAATGACCTCATCTGCGACACGCTTCCTGAGCAGGCGCCGCACTTCGGATGCGCGGCTGCCTCCTCCTGCGGCGATGCTGATCCGATCAACAACTACATGAACTACTCGGACGACACCTGCATGACGCAGTTCACCGCCGAGCAGTCCCAGCGTATCCGCTGCACCCTCCTGACCTGGCGTCGCAGTCTCGCCCACACGCCCAGCGCTGCGAACGGACCGACCTACATCAACGCCTCCCAGGGCAGCAATTCCGTGACGGTGACATGGGGAACCAACACCACCTCTGGTGCGGGTACCCAGCTCGGGTTCCAACTCGCACGCAAGCTCTCCACGGCGCCTGATGTCGATGGTTCATACACCGTTCTCGCGGACAACCTGAGTGCCTCGACGCTCTCCTACACCGACACCACGGCTCAGGCGTACCTTATGTACGACTACCGAGTCCGAGCTCGGCTGACTGCCGCCCCAACCTTCTCAGGTTGGACGGGCGGAGCGCGGGGTTCTGTTGGGTTCGATGGTCCGTCCGGCGTGGTGGCCTCCGACTTTGACTACTCCGATCGCGTGGATGTGTCTTGGACGGCTCCGACTGGATATACGCCGAGCGCGTATCGGATTCTCCGCGGCGAGCAGGGCTCTTGCGAGGGCGATGTGATCGCAACGATCCCTGCCTCTGAGACGACCTTCAGCGACTTCACCGCAGAGGCCCGCGTCCTTTACACCTATAGCGTGCAGGCCGAAGTGACCTCTGGCGCAGCGAGCTACAGCGATAGCGACGGCGGCGCGCGCGCGATCCCTGCGCCGTTCAACCTCGTCGCTTCGGGCGAGATCGGTGGTACGACTCCGCCGGGTACGAACAGAATCACCGTGACTTGGACTCTGCCCTTCCTGACTGGCAACGCCGCCATCAACCGGATCTACGTCTACCGATCGGTCGCCGGGGGGCCGCTTGAGCAGGTCACCATTCTGAACACGCCAGCCACACAGTGGTCGGATACGAGCGTGTTCTCCGACACCCGCTACGACTACAGCGTTCGTCTCTTCTCGGCGCTGCTGGGACTTTCGGGATACAGCAATGCCGACATGGGCTTTGCCCTTGAGGCTCCCGCCGTGGCCTCGGCGAGTGACGGCACCCCTGGAAGCGTGTTGGTGCGTTGGTCGCGCCCAAACACGTGGAATCCGATCTCGTACTCGGTCTGGCGCAAGCCGCAAGGTCGCGATCCGTGGCCGAGCGCGCCGATCGCAACCGATCTTTCTGCGAATACGTTCCAGTTCACCGATTCGACCGCCCAGTCGGGAGGTCTCTACGTCTACGCCGTGACGGCGAAGTCCGCGACCTTCAACACTTGGAGTGAGCGCGGTCGCGTCGACACGGGCTATCCCGCCGTCCTGCCGCCGACCGCCGTTGCGGCGAGCGATGGAACGTTCCCTGCCTATGTGCGGATCACGTGGACGCCGGTCGGCGTCACGACTGGCGTCAGCTGGGAGATCTACCGTCGCGTGCGCAACACGAACACTGCGTTCACCCGCATCAAGACCGTGACGACGCCCGTGCACTTCGACTCCACCGCGGCGGTTGGCGTTCAGTACGACTACTACGTCCTGACGCGACTGCCCAACGGCGTGCTTTCGGCGCCAAGCGCTGTCGATGTCGGTTTCCGCTGAGCGTTGACCAAGACTCACCAGCGCGACCCCGAGCAATCGGGGTCGCGCTGTTTTTTGCGTCCGCGCGTGCGGGACCGCACTCGCAGTACTTTCAGAACTTTCTGAAACTTCGATTGCCGTCGATGTGCGGGCAAGATAGGCTTCTCGCACGAATGAAGCCTTCCACCACCAGCACCGATCGCGCAACGGCGCCCTCGTCCGACCTACCGTCGGTCGATGAGATCCGCGCAGCGCAGGATCGGTTCATCGAGTTCTGGGGAGAGATGGGCACCCGCTGGGGCGTCCAGCGAAGCGTGGCCGAAGTGCACGCCCTGCTCTTCATCGCGGGGGAGCCTCTCTCCGCAGAGGAGATCATGGAGCGGCTCTCGATCTCTCGCGGCAGCGTCTCGACCACGCTCAAGCAGCTCGATGAATGGGAACTCGTGCAACGCGTACGGTCGAAAGACCGTGCCGATCGCCGCGAGTACCACCAGGCGGAGCAGGACGTCTGGAAGCTCTTCTACACCATCCTCCGCGCCCGCAAGCGCCGTGAGTTTGACCCGTTGATCGAGGAACTCGGCGGCTGTCGCGTCGCCCAGAAGTCCTCGCGCAAGACCGATCGCCAGAAGCAGCACGATCAGAAGATCGATGAGCTGCTGGAGCTCTGCCGATTCTTCGATGGGCTCGCGAACACCATCTCGAAGTCGGGTAAGGGCATCGAGCGCGCCTCGAAGATCCTCGCGCGCGTCTTGGGGAGCTCGCGATGACCCGCATCGCACCGACGCGATCCACGCCGGTCCGCACCGATGACGTGCTGCTCGATGCGCGCTGGCGCCTCGGCGTTCGGGGTTCGATGACGCTCTCCATCCTGCCGGGACCGGAGCGCGGCGCTGTGACCGCTGTCGTTGTTCTCGGCGCTGAGCGGGTGATCATGGCGGGCCGCAGCGAGGAATCCGATCTCGAGAGTCGATTCACGTTTCAGGCTCTCTCGGAGCATGGAGACGACGAAGGGGTCACTGCAAGCGGTGGTGAAGACGGACGCGCCGAGCGACGTAACCTTCGCCGGCTCAGCGGTTTCACCGCATCGATCAGCCATGGCGCCATCGCGAATGGCGGGGCGCCACTCCTGCTCACCGACCTGCCATCGCGACTTTCCCTGATGGGCGGCACCTACGTCCTCGAGTCGATTCGTGTCGCGCAGTGATTGCGCGGCAGGCGATTGCGCGTAACTTCCCAGCATGCCCCACCACTCCAGGATGGCTCCTGGCGCTTTCAGCGCGCTGGCGCTGGTCGCTGTCCATTGGATGATCGGAGCGCTGCCTACCCAGGCTTGGGCGCGCGGTGGCGAGACGGGCTTTCCGAACTTCACGCTCGAGTCCTCGGCGCGCGGCGTGAACTACGTCGTTCAAGGCGTGCCCCAAGCGAACGGACTCTACGGCTTCGGCGTCGGCTGCATCGACCTTGATCTCGATGGCGACGACGATCTTGTCTGCATCGGGAAGTTCAGCGGACAGGTCGGCGTCTTCGCGAACAACGGCTCGGGACAGTTCACGGATGTGAGCCTTGCAAGCGGTGTCACGAATCTCACTGGCGCATCCGCGGTGGCGTCCGCCGACCTCGATGGCGACCGCCTGCCTGAACTCATCTTCACGCAAGTCAACGGACCGGTGCGGGTCTACCGCAACCAGGGTTCGCTTCGCTTTGTCGCGCACACCCTCGATGCGGCATTCGGCACGGCTTCGGTCGCGAAGGCCGTCTCGCTTTCCGACATCGACAGAGACGGCGACCTCGATTTCTTCCTCGCCAACTATCCGCTGAACAACTCGCCGTCGCCCGCGGAGCGGAACCGACTTCTCCGGAACGACGGATCGTCCCTCATCGATCTCGCGCCGTCACTCGGCATGAACGGCGCCGCGCGCACCTTCCTCGGCGTATTCACCGACGTCGACCTCGATGGCGACGCGGATCTCTACATCTCGAACGACCGAGGCCATATCGGGCCGTTCTTCGCCGCGAACCAGCTGTGGCGGAACGACGGCGGCGGGAGCTTCACCGACGTCAGCGCCGCGAGCGGCGCAAACGTGGCGCTATATTCGATGGGCGTCGCCTGCGGCGACTTCGATGACAATGGTGCGCCAGACCTCCTGATGACGAACATCGCCTCCGCGGAACCGCCTGTATTCGGCATCAATCCCCTGCTCCTTGGCCAAGGTGATGGCACCTTCGCACGCGGCGAAACGACCTGGCAGGTCGAGGACTACCACACCGGCTGGGGCGCGCTGTTCCTCGACCTCGACCACAACGGCTACCTCGACCTCTATGTGAACCATCAGGGCAGCGCCAACGCGCTCTGGACGAATCCAGGCACCCCGCCGGCCACCTTCGTCCCTGGCGCAGCTGGCGCTGTCGGCGTCACGAGCCTCTGGAACTACTCAACTTCGTGCGCGGATCTCGACCGTGATGGCGACCTTGACCTCGTGGCGCTCGGACTGGGATCGAATCTGCTTGTCTACATGAATCAAGCTGGGAACGCCCAGCCCAGCGCGCGAATCCGAGTCGAGGGGATCGGACGCAACACGAGTGCGATCGGCACCCGCGTCGAAGTCCGGACCGGCAAGCGGACGCAGTTCCGCGAGATCCAAGCGGGCGGCGTTGGCTACATGGGTCAGAACACCCTCGAGGCGCACTTCGGACTCGGCGGACTTCCCGCTGCATCGGGTGCAACCGTGCGCTTCCCTGACGGGGCCGTGCGCGAACTCTCCGTCGTACCAGCCGGCGCCTACCTCGTCGTCCACCCCAACCTGCTCGGCGACGGTAACTACGACCACGCGATCACCGCGGCGGATCGACCGATTTGCCAGTCCTGCATCACGGCCGCGCTCCCACCCCGCGCAGGCAGCCCCTGCGCCCGCTTCGACTATGACGGGAACATGCGGCTTGATGCAGCCGACCTCGAAGCGTTCGAAGCCGACCTCGCCCACGCGCGCGCGGACCTGGATGATGATGGCCTCGTCGGTTCGCGGGACGTAGCCATCCTGCTGAACCAGTGGGGCACGGGCGGACCAGCCGATCTCAACCTGAACGGATCCGTCGGCCCTGAAGACGTCGCGCTGCTGCTCCAGTCGTGGGGCTGAACCCGGGTCGCTCTCGCGCTCAGGGAAACTTGGCCGGCGTCTTCCGCTGCTTCTCGACCACGACGATGGTGTTTGTCTCGGTTCGGATCTCGCCCACGACTGCCGCGTGCAGTTCATAGAGCGACTGCTTCGCCGCGGCGATCTCCTCCCCTGCTCGCTCGCCCTTGATCGCCAGCATCAGCCCGCCCACTCGAAGGAACGGCACGCTCCAGAGCGCAATGTCGGCGAGCCCGCCCACTGCGCGCGACGTGGCGACATCGAACTGCTCGCGAAGCGGTCCACGGGCGACCTTCTCGGCGCGGTCCTGCAGGACAGCGACGTTGCGGAGCCCGAGCTTTCGCGCAACCGCCTCGAGAAAGCGCGCCTTCTTGCCGGTCGCCTCGAGCAATGTCCAACCGATGTCGGGGCGTGCGATCGCCAGCGGGATTGCAGGCAGTCCGCCGCCGGAACCCACATCGATCGCGCGCTCGACCCGCTCCACCGATGAGAGCGGCGCGAGCAGCGAGAGGCTGTCGACCACATGGCGCGTCCATGCGCTCTCGGGATCGATGCGCGTGAGGTTGAAGCGCTCGTTCGCGAGGAACAGCATGCCGAGATAGCGCGCGAGGAGCGCCTCCTCGCTCGGGTCGAGCTCGATGCCCGAGCGCGCAAGCAATTCGCGAGCGCCGGGGTCGCATGGAATCGGCTGTGGCTCAGGCTCGAACGCGAGCCAGCTCGCGAGTTCCGCCTCGCGGGCGGCTGCGTCGGTGCGGGAGGATCGGCTCGGGCGTTCTTCAGTCATCGAATGGGTCTTTCTCGCCGCCGGCTGCGGAGCGGGCGGGCGGGCGTATGCCAATGCCGAGCAGGAGTCCCGCGAGCATCCAGCAGGACAGAAGCGATGAACCGCCGTAGCTCGCGAAGGGAAGCGTGACGCCGGTGATCGGGAGCAGTCCGATCGTCATGCCGACGTTCACCGTCATCTGCGCGAACACAAGCGCGCCCACGCCGATCGAGACGAGCTTGGTGAAGCCATCGCGGGCGATCAATGCCAGCGAGAACGCGCCAAGCGCGAAGAGCGCATAGGCCCCGAGCACGGCGGCAGCACCGAGCAGGCCGTGCCTGCAGGCGATCACCGCGAAGATCATGTCGTTGTGCTCCTCGGGGAGCTTGTTGAACTCGACGAGCGCGCGCGTGCGCTCGGCGTCGTTTCCAGTGAATCCGCCGGCGCCGACGAGCCTCATGGCGCGCCAGCCCTGGAATCCGATGGTCGTCTCGTAGCGGTCGTCGCCCTTGACCTGCGCGACGATGGCATCGATGCGCGCACGCTGATACGGCTTGAGCGCTACGAAGTAGGCGGTGGGTGCGATGATCGCGGCAGCGATCACTGCGAGCACGACGTAGCGCATGCGCACGCCCGCGACGATCGTCATCGCCAGCAAGGTCGGTGCGAACAGGAGCGCGCTACCGAGATCCGGCTCGAGCACGATGAGCCCGACGAGCAGTGCCCAGATCGCGCCCGGGACGATGAGCGCGCGCAGCGTGCGCGGGCTCCCCTGCAGCGAGTACCACTGGGCGATGCAAAGGATGAACGCGATCTTCGCGAGTTCGGACGGCTGGAAGTCGGCGGCGCCCATGTTGATCCACGCGCGCGCGCCGTTGCGCGGTGTGACCAATGACTTCGGCACGAATGGCAGCAGCACGAAGACGAGGAACCCGATGGCGAGGAGGAGCAGGAACCACGAAAGGGTGCGCAGCGCCCGCGGCGGCACGATGGTCACCGCGATCGCTGCCGCAAGGCCCACGCCAAGGAAGATGAATTGCTTGGCTGCGAGCTCAGGGCGCGTGAGTCCGATGGCGTTGATGCCGACGAGCGAGAGGAACGCCGCCGAAACCACGCAGAGCCAGGCGGGAGTCGCCAGCCTGATCCCGAGACGCGGCAGTGCGTCGGTGCCGCTGTACAGGCGCGTCGCCGTGTAGCCCGAGCGGCTCATCGGGCGATTCCCCGTTCGTCGGTGCTCCGACGCGGCCCGCCGCTGAAGTAACCCTCGGAGACCAGGGTTCGGATCGCCTCGACGGCGATCGGACCAGCGACCTTGCCGCCCGATCCGCCATGCTCCAGAATCACAGCGATCGAATAGCGCGGTCGCCCGCCCTCGCCTCCTGCGAGACCGACGAACCATGCGTGATCGGTCTGCACGCGCTCAGGCGTCCCGTCTCCATCGAGATCGACCTTGAGCGGCGGCGCGGTCGCCGTGCCGGTCTTGCCCCAGATCTTGACGCCGGGGACATCAAAGAGCGGCTCGCGGGTTCCGTCGCGCAAGGTGATGTGGTGCCCGCTGCCGTAGCCCTCGGCGACGGCGGCGCGAAGACCCGCGAAGCACTCATCGATCGCCCAGCCCGGGATCCCCAGATCGACGTTGGTGCGCTGCGCGCGGAGCGACTTGAAGATCGTCGGCTGGATCACCACGCCGCCGCGCGCGAGCGTCGCATAGGCCTGGGCCGCCTGGACTGGTGTCCACGTGAGCGCCCCTTGTCCGATGCCGAGCAGCGCCTCGCTCACGCGGTCGCGCTTCGGAGGCGAACCATCGGGACGCTCGAGCCGTGGGATCGATCCAGCCGCCTCGCCCACGACGAGGACCCGCTCCGTCTTGGCACCGTCGGGCTGCTCGACGATCTCGCGGCGCTCATACGCAAGCCCGGCATCCGGGCGCACGCCCATCCCGAACTTCTCGTACCAGGGGACCAGCCGATCCACGCCGAGGCGGTCGCCGAGCGTGTAGAAGAAGATGTTGCAGCTGCGCGCAAGCGCGCCGGGCGCGTCGAGCGGGCCGTGCGTCGTCGTCCGACCCTCGAGCGGGCGGAAGATGTGGCAACGGAGCATGTCGTCGCGATCGGGGAAGTAGTGCCCCTGGCAATCGATCTTCTCGCTCGGTGCAAGCACGCCCTCCGCTGCCGCCGCGCAGATGATGATCGGCTTCAGGATCGAACCCGGCGGATAGCAGCCCTCGAAGGGACGGAACAACATGGGAAGATCGCGCGCGCGGTCCTCCTTCGTCATCGCACGTCCGTCGGCGAGCGTCGGCGAACTCACCGCGGCGAGGATCTCACCCGTGTCGATGTCGAGGACGACGATCGCACCGTTGAGTTCCGTCCCGATCGGCAGCGGGCCACGCTTCGGCGTGCCGTCCTTCTCCCAGCCAATCTGGTACTGCGCGATCCGCGCAAGACCCACCTCGGGCATGAGGATCCCGTGCAGCTTCGCCTGCAGCTTGATGTCGATCGTGAGCTCGACGTCGGCACCGCCGATCGGATCGACGCGCTGCTCAGCACCGTCTCGAAGGTCGCTCGTGACCTTTCCGCGCGTGCCGCGCAGCGCGTCCTCGGCCGTACGCTCGACGCCGCGTGATCCGATCTGGTCGCGGCCCTCGCGGTAGCCCTTCAGATCCTCGCCGCCGTCGGCCGTGCGGAATGGCCGCGCGGCGACGTCTTCGGCGTAGACGTCGCGCATGTAGCCGACGATGTGATCGGCGACGCCCTCGAGCTGGAGTTCAACGCCGCGGCTCGAGCGAACGGGCGAGGGAAAGTCGCCGCGAGCGACCGTGACCTTCGTCTCATCGAATGGACGGATGCGACGCATCGATGGCTCGACGGACACCGTGCCCGGAATCGCCACCTGCAGTTGCTGGAAGCGGAAGGCCGTCTCCGGCTCGACGTTCTCAAGGATGACATGGGCATCGAGCTGCGAGGGGGCGCGCTCGCGGGCGATGACATCGATGGGAGCGTCGCCGCCGTACTTCCGACGGAGCGCCTCCTTGCGGTTCTCGCGATACGACGTCGCCTGGCGTTCGACCCGCGTCATCACCGCGCTGAGCCGTGCCTCGAACTCCTCGCGCGAAAGTCCGCCCGCCTGCATGATCGGCACGAACACCTGCTCATCGAGCATGCGCGCATAGGCCTCTTCGTGACGATCGATCTCCGCGTCGCGGGCATCGGGCGACAGCTCGCGCCATGCATCGCGCCCCACCGCCTCGAGCGCGCTCTTGCGAGCCTTGGAACGTGCCCAGCCCCCGTCGATCGCGTCGTACTGGAGCAGCACGTCCCACGAGGTGCGGTCGGCTGCAAGCACGACGCCGTTGCGATCGCGAATCGTGCCCCGCGACGCCGGCAGCCATCGGCTCTCGGAGAGAAATCGCTCGACGTTCTTCAGATGCTCGCTGTGCTCCGCGACGGACAGGCGAACGACCTGGAGGAAGAGCACGGCGATGATCGCCAGCGCAGCAAGCCCGAGCCACGCGGTCCGCCTGCTCGATGCGCCCAGCGCACCGCGCGAAGACGCGCCTCCTCGACCAAGACTGCGGGCGGATCCTGCCATTGGCTACAGGGTATGCGATCTACCCGAGACTAGCGCACCTTCACGAAGGCCAGCGCGATCGCCGACAGGATCGCCGTCACCACCCAGAAGCGCACGACAACCTGGCTTTCGCTCCAGCCGCCGAGGTGGAAGTGATGGTGGATCGGGGCGCAGCGGAAGATCCGCTTCCCGCCCGTCCACTTGAAGTAGCCGATCTGCAGCGCCGTGCTCCCAAGCTCCAGATAGAAGATGCCCGCAATCAGGAGGAGCAGCACCTCCTGTCGGATGGCGACGGCGATGAAGGCAAGGAGCCCGCCGAGGGCCAGCGACCCAGTGTCGCCCATGAAGACGCGCGCAGGGTTGCAGTTGAACCAGAGGAAGCCCAGGCAGGCGCCCACCATCGCGCCGCTGACCACGATCAGCTCGCGAGCGCCCGGCACGTAAGGCACGAGCAGCAGCAGCGAGAGCTCACGGCTGCTGGCGATGAAGCAGAGTCCCATGACGCCAAGCGATGCGATCGCCATGGTTCCCGCGGCAAGGCCGTCCATGCCGTCGGCAATGTTGACGGCGTTCGAGGTGCCCGCGATGAACAGCGTCCCGATGATCAGGAATCCCCACCACGAAAGCAGCCAGACGCTCGGGTTCAGGTTGAAGTTCGCAGCCGACTTGATCTCTTCGAACGTCTGCGGGGTGAACGTCTTCTGGAATGGAAGATTCAGCGAGATCGCCGACGGATCAGCCTCCGCAACATTCGACTGGTACAGGAAGAACGTGACCAGCATGCCGATTCCGATCTGGAACAGCAGCTTCTCCTTGGGGAACAGACCGTCGCGCGTGCCCGAGGCGCGGCGCGCAGCAGTCAGCTTCAGCCAGTCGTCCCACATGCCGACGGCTGCCAGCCAGACGAGCACGAGGATGGCGAGGTGGACATACCTCGAGCCGATCACATCGGCGAACAGTCCGATCGAGGCGAGGATCGAACCGCAGATCAGCACGCCGACCATCGTGGGCGTGCCCTTCTTCGCCTGGTTGAGCGTATTGAGCTCGGTGTTGAAGGTCTCGGGGTGATCCGAGACCTTGAGTTCCTGCAGTCGCTTGATCGTGCGCGGCCCGAAGACGAGCACGAACAGGAAGGAGAAGATCAATGCGGCAAAGGCGCGGAAGTGAAACTGGGTGAAGATCTGGATCACCCAGTACACGCTGTCCCCGAGCCACCCTTGGAAGGTGTTCGTCAAGTAGTAGAGCATTCGCGGTCAGCGAATATCGGAGAAACCGAGGTGAATCCTGCAAACTCAGGCGGTCGCGAACGCCGCGCGGAGCGGCTCGAGGAAGCGTTCCATCCGAGCACCGCGGCTGCCCTTCAGGAGGATCGCGGACTTGGATGGCGAAAGGGCCGCCGCCTCGATCGCGAACGCGTCGCTGAATGCCTCGGCATGCAGGGTGTCGCCCGTGAAACCTGATGCGCGGGCAGCCTCGACGAGCGCGGCCGCATGCGGACCGACGGCGACGAGGGCATCACCCGCGCCGAGGTTGGCTGCGGCATGGGTACCGACCTCGGCGTGCAACACGCGGGCGTTCGGGCCGAGCTCGCGCATCTCGCCCAGAATGACGGTCCGACGGGCGAATCCCGAAGTGAGCTCGGAGAACGCACGGAGCGACGCGATCATGGCGTCGGGATTGGCGTTGTAGGCGTCGTTGTAGACGGCTCGGTCGCCGAGATCGACCCGCTCGAGCCGCATGTCGGACGGCACGACCTTTGCGAGCCCGGAAGCGATGGCGGCGGCCGGAATGCCCATCTCGACCGCGGCCCCGATGGCGGCGACGGCGTTGCGGGCGTTGTGCTCGCCCGGCATCGCCAGCTCGAAGGTCGCCTGGCGGGACTCAGTCCCGGTGGGAAACTGGACCGAGATCCGCTGCCCGGACGGCGTGACCACTCGATCGACAAGGCGGTAGTCGCAGGCGGTGCCCGTTCCGAAGGTGCGGAGGCGGCTCGGCGCCCGACCCGTGTCCGCCAGCCGCTCGATGGCCGCGCACAGCGGCGGGTTGTCGCCGTTGACGATGCCGAAGCCGTGCTCGGCGACACCTTCGAGGATCGACGCCTTCTCGGTCGCCACGGCCTCGACCGAGCCGAGACCCTCGAGGTGGGCCCGCCCAGCGAGGGTGATGATGGCTCCCTCGGGCTCTGCGAGCTCGGTCAGCGGCAGGATCTCGCCCGGGTGATTCATCCCGATCTCGGCGACAAGAAACCGCGCCTCGTCGGGCGTCGCGAGCAGGGTGAGCGGCACGCCGATGTCGTTGTTGAAGCTCTTCGGGCTCGCGTGGGTCGGACCCACTTCGGCCAGGATGCCCTCGAGGAGCCGACGCGTGGTCGTCTTGCCGGCACTCCCTGTGACCCCGACCACCCGCAGCTTGAGCAGACTCCGCCTCCATGCATGGGCGATCGCCCCGAGCGCCCGACGCGTGGAGGCAACGCGGAGGATGCCGAAGCCGTCGGGCAAGCCTGCCCGCTCAGCGTCGGTCAGGTCGCGCTCGACCACCGCCAGCGCTGCGCCCGCCTTGGCCGCCTGCCCGACGAACGCGTGCCCATCGAAGGTCTCGCCGACGAGCGCGACGAAGCAGGCGCCCGCCAGATCGTCGCGCGTGTCGGTCGACAGCGACGAGGGCTCCTTCGACGGACGCGCGATCACAGTGCCTCTCGTGGCGATCACGATCGACTGGAAGGACGGACTATGCACTCGGAACACGCTTGCCATCCCTGACTCCTTGCCGAATCCGGCAGACTGCTCACCGTGCGGTACGCATGCGCAGCGCGGCCTGTGCCTCGCGGCGATCGTCAAAGCTCTTCTTCTCGGTGCCGATGATCTGGTAGTCCTCGTGCCCCTTGCCGGCGATGAGGATGATGTCGCCCTCGCGCGCGGTCGTGACCGCGAGCGCGATCGCCCTCGAGCGGTCGCTCTCGACCGAAACGCGATCGCGGGCCGACGCGGGCACGCCGGTCAGGATCTCGGCGATGATCGCATCAGGATCCTCGGTGCGCGGGTTGTCACTGGTGACGATCACCTCGTCGGCGCCATCGCACGCGACCTTCGCCATGCGCGGCCGCTTGGTTCGATCGCGGTCGCCGCCGCAACCGAAGACGACGCGCAGCCGCCCCCCATCGGGAACGGTCGGCCGCAGCGCGCGGAGCACGTTTGCGAGGGCATCGTCGGAATGGGCGTAGTCCACAAGGACGCTGAAGCCAGCGCCGCCCGCAGAAACAGGCTGAAGACGCCCCGGGGGCGCGTGACAGCCGGTGAGCGCGCGGCCGATCCGCTCGGCGTCGACGCCGCGCGACCATGCGGCGGCGGCAGCCTGAAGCGCGTTCATCGCGTTGTGCCGACCAACGAGTGGAAGCTTGAGGTCGAACATGCCCCACGGTCCGCGGAACGTGACGTCCATCGACTCGAGCCCCATGCGGTGCACGGTCGCATGGCAGTCGGCGGTCGGATCGAGCAGGCTGGTGCGAAGCACCTTCGCACGCGGCGGCAGCATCGACTTGTACCACGGGTCATCGATGTTGATGACCGCGGTCCCCTCGCCATCCAGCATGCGGAACAGCTCCGCCTTCGCGTTGGCGTAGTTGTCCATCGTCTTGTGATAGTCGAGGTGGTCGCCGGTGAGGTTGGTGAAGATCGCGGTGCGGAACCCGAGCGCGGCCACGCGGCGCTGGTCAAGCGAGTGGCTCGAGACCTCCATCGCGGCGGCGCGGCATCCGTTCTCGAGCATGCGCGCGAAGAGCTCGGAGAGCTCGAGTGCGGGCGGCGTCGTCAGCTGGCTCGGGACGCGCTCGCGACCGTCGTCGATCTCGACGGTGCCGACGAGGCCGCAGCGCATTCCCGCAAACGCCATGAGCTGCTGGACGAGGTAGGCGATGGTCGTCTTGCCGTTGGTGCCGGTCACGCCCACCAGCGCGAGGTGATGCGACGGGTTGCCATGGAAGCGCTCGGAGACGAACGCCGCTGCGCGCGCTGCGTCATCGGCCTCGCACCACGCGACGGTCGGCGGAAGCCCGGGCGATCGCCCCGTGCCCGCGGGCGCGAGCACCGCCGTCGCGCCGCGCTCGACGGCATCGGCGATGAATGCGCGACCGTCCGCCTTCGTGCCGGTCCGTGCGAAGAACAGTGCACCCTGCCGGACGCGGCGCGAGTCCTCGGAGAGGCTCCAGATATCGGGATCGTTCCCGTCGAGTGCACGGATCGAGAGACCTGAGATGAGCGTCGAGAGCTTCATGTTCGCTTCCGTTCGGACATGGCGGGGGGGGAGTTCGTGAGG
>Ga0315906_10003736_pt1 | contig 20035 bp, 21 predicted proteins | sample LakEriMetagenome_4_FD_203526 | JGI IMG/M metagenome (GOLD analysis project Ga0315906, IMG submission 203526) | Freshwater fungal communities from buoy surface, Lake Erie, Ohio, United States - Buoy 2 MA122 | ecosystem: Environmental > Aquatic > Freshwater > Lake > Lake biofilm | place: USA... | reverse complement strand
GCACGTGCGCAAGGGACTGTATGCGGCGGTGGCGGGGGCCCGGCCGTCCGGGACGACGGCGCTGCTCGAGGATGTGGCGGTACCGGTTGCTGCGCTGGCCGACACGTGCGAGGGCCTCCTGCACCTGCTCGACCGCCACGGCTACGAGGAAAGCGTTGTCTTCGGCCATGCGCGAGACGGCAACATCCATTTCCTCCTCAACGAGCGCTTCGACCAGGCCGAAACCCGGTCGAGGTTCCAGGCCTTCACCGAAGACATGGTCGAACTCGTTCTTGGGGCCGGTGGGACGCTGAAGGCGGAGCACGGGACGGGCCGGATGATGGCGCCCTACGTGCGACGTCAGTACGGCGATGAACTCTACGATGTCATGAAGCGGGTCAAGGAACTGATCGATCCCGCCAACGTCCTCAATCCCGGGGTGATCATCAGCGACGACCCCGACATCCACCTGCGCGATCTGAAGACCACCCCGGCCGTCGAGGAGGAGGTGGACCGCTGCGTCGAGTGCGGCTACTGCGAGCCGGTATGCCCGAGCAAGGACCTCACTCTCACACCGCGGCAGCGGATCGTGCTGCGTCGGGAGCGGGCCCGGGCGATGCAGAATGGTGACACCGCCTTGGTACGCGAACTGGATGCGCAATACGGCTACGAGGCCGTCGACACCTGCGCCGTCGACGGCATGTGCGCCACTGCCTGCCCCGTCCTCATCGACACCGGCGACCTCGTCCGCCGACTGCGAGCCGAGCGGCATACCCCGATCCGCGACGCCATGTGGGCAATCGCCGCACGGCATTGGGCAGGCGCAAGCACTGCAGCAGGTCGCGCTCTCAGCACTGCCCAGCATCTACCCTCGGAGCCCGTCACAAGGGCAAACAGTCTGGCCCGAAGGATCACTGGCCCTGATTCCGTTCCGCTATGGGACAGGGGCCTTCCCGGTGGAGGCCCTCGGCGCACTTCACTGGCGGTCCACGCTCCCGAGGCGGTCTACTTTCCAGCCTGCGTCGGGACCATGTTCGGGCCTGAGCCAGGACGCCGTGGAGTGCAGGATGCGTTCCTCCGGCTGTGTCAGGCAGCTGGCATTGCGGTCACGATCCCTGAGGGCATCGCCTCGGCATGCTGCGGAACGCCATGGAAGTCGAAGGGCATGACCGCCGGCTACCAGCACATGCAGAACCGCGTCACCCCTTGGCTCATTCTGGCTACCGACAATGGGCGCGTTCCGGTTGTCACCGATGCATCGTCCTGTACCGAAGGGCTCCAGCATCTCCTCGCCGGCGTCCGCGACACACACGGCACGGCTATCGACGTGATCGATGCCGTTCAGTTCACCGCTGACCGTCTACTGCCCCTGCTGGAGATCCCCGTTCGGCTACCCTCGCTTGCGCTGCATCCCACCTGCTCCACGGTCCACCTCGGGCTGGGCGCGGCCCTGAATGCAGTCGCTCAAGCGACAGCGGTTGATGTGAGCATTCCCCACGACTGGGGCTGCTGCGCTTTCGCTGGTGACCGAGGTCTTCTGCACCCGGAATTGACTTCAAGCGCGACCGCCCCAGAGCGGAGGGAACTCAAGTCTCGAGAGTTCACCGCCTACGCCTCCGCCAACCGGACTTGCGAACTCGGTCTCACGCGAGCAACCGGCAAGACCTATAGGCACATCCTCGAGATCCTTGCGGACCTCTTGACTCCGGCACGTTGACGACGGACAAGAGGACATGATCATCGACGTCGCCCTCGAACTCGCCGCCAAGCACGCCACCCAGGAGGCCAAGGCATGAGCCTCCTGGGCGCTAGGTCCAACTTCACTTGGCCGACTGCACTCGCTTTCGTGTCGGGCAGTTGTACGTGACCTCGGAACGGTGAGTGTTGGCCCTTACATGGCCCTTTCATGCTCGGGTCGTTGGCCCTTTCTTGACGGGCCCAGGTGATTCTGGAAGGGTCTGGGTGGGTCGGAATCCGTTGCAATCGCTTGATATTCGGTTGTCTGCGGAGTGATCGGGAAGGCTTTTAATCCGTAGGTTCGGGGTTCGAGCCCCCGGCGACCCACCTTCAAACCTGTTGCAGCGCAACGATTGTCGGGCCTGCGAAGTGACAGTGAGCAGTGGCGGAATGGTCCACTGGCCCTTTCCCTGGCCCTTTCTTTGGCCCCTTCTTCTTCAACCTACGGATAATCGATCCGCAGCCCATGTGGAATCCGCAGATTGCGGCGTCGTGCAGGTCGTCATTGGCCGCGGGAGGTAGGCGGATCGACGGATTCCGCACGGGCATCTTCGTGACGCCGGCCGTGAGGCCAGAAATCGCCAATGACGGCCCGATCGTGCGGACGCGTAGTCCGTAGGTTCAGCGTGGGTGGAGGCGGGCACCTGCCCCGCCCTTGGACCTCAAGGAGATTGATGGCTTCCGAGGCGACACCGTGCCCTGACCGACACGACACTTGTCACTCACAGCGAGAGCATCCCAGCTGAGGGCGGATGCATCGCCGGTCGCTGGGCTCGCACTGGGCACTGGGCTGCTGTGGGCCGTACCCTTGCAGTCATGGGAATCCGGATGGCAGCGGTGGAGAGGCACCGCGACGAGATCCGCGCGATCGCGTCGCGCCATCGCGCGCTATCGGTGTCCGTGTTTGGGTCCGTGGCACGAGGTGACGATGGACCGGACAGCGACATCGATTTCCTGGTGGAGTTCGAGCCCGGCGCCTCCCTCCTGGACCTCATGCGGATCCAGGACGACCTGGAGGCACTGCTCGGCGGCCACATCGACGTGGTGTCCGCCGGGGGGCTGAAGGATCGTGACGAGCACATCCGGCGCGAGGCCGTCCTCGTATGACACGGAGCGACGACCAGCGGATCGCCGACATCCTCGACGCCTGTGACGAGCTCAGCGCGGTCGTCGCCTTGAGGGAATCCGATGGCGCGAACGGCAAGGTGCTGCTGCGCGCCGCCGAACGACTGCTCGAGATCATCGGCGAAGCCGCCAGCAACGTCACCGAGGCCACGGCAGCCACTCATCCGGATGTGGACTGGCGCAGCATCGCCCGTCTTCGCATCATCCTCGCGCATCACTACCACCGCTCCGACCCGGAGTTGATCTGGTCATATGCCATCGAACAGACACCACGACTGGCCGCCGCCCTTCGGACCTGAACGTCGACCGGGCCAAGGCGGACTACATCTCGGCGCACATGGCGGGTCCCACCCGCCGTGGCCCAGCATGGCCTGATGGCGAAGTGGTCAGAAGTATTGACCGATCTGCGGACGCGTAGTCCGTAGGTTCACGCTCGCAACTGGTACGGACCATCGTGGCGAGTGCCCGTTGATTGCGGAGCGATCGCTAGCCGGCCATCAGTTCGTGCAGACCTCAGCCGACGAAGCCTCCGGCGGCCACGGCGTCCACGTCACAGCTCCTGACGCGCGGCCAGCTGCGAGAAGAGTCCGCCGGATTCCAGCAACTGCGTCGGTGGGCCGGACTCCGCGATGGTGCCACCCGCGACGACAAGCACACGATCGGCACTGCGGATCGTCGACAGGCGATGTGCGATGACGATGCGCGTGGCGGTGGACTCCAGGATTGTGCGCATGACCACCGCCTGGGTGGCATTGTCGAGCGCACTGGTGGCCTCGTCGAACAGCAGGATCGCCGGATCGCCCGCGAGGGCGGCAGCAATCATGATGCGCTGTCGCTGGCCGCCGCTCAGGGAGGTTCCGGCATCACCGACGGGGGTGTCCAGACCGAGGGGCAGACGGGCGACATCCTGAGCGAGGCCGGCACGTTCGACGATCCGGGTGAGCGCCGCATCGTCGAACTGACGGGGCCCGCAGATACATTCGCGCACGGTGAGGCCGAGCGGAAAGGACGACTGCAGCACGGTGCCCATCTGTCGGCGCACCGAGTTGACATCCAGGGTGGCGAGATCGGATCCGTCATAGGCCACCATGCCCGACCACGGCTCCTCGAATCCGAGCAGCAACCGGATGAGCGTCGACTTCCCGCTTCCGGACGGCCCGACGACAGCGACGAACTCCCCGGGCTCAACGGCAAGCGACAGGCTGGAGAACAGCGGAGTGCGATCGCGCTGGTAGCCGAACTCCACATCGTGGAGGGAGACCGCGCCCGTGAGTGCCCGGGGAGGCGTCCGCTGGTGCTCGGTCGGGCTGGTGAGGATCGGCCCCAGACGAGACAGCTGGGGTCCGTACTCCGAGAGGGTCACGAGATTGGTGGAGAGCGCGATCATGGCGATCGTCACCTGCGCCAGCGCCGCGTACACGGCGAGGAACACTCCCGGGGCACTCACCGAACCGGGCTCCAAGGTGTCGATGGGCAGGAACACGATCGCCACGATGAACACCGCCAGCACGGCCACCGGAGCGGCCACGTCAATGGGGCCACCCAGTGAGACCGCTCGGAGGCGGTTTCTCATGGCGAGAGTGCTCGCCCGCTGCTCACGAGCCCAGCGCGCCAGTGCGCGATCCTCTGCCGCGCCTGCTCGCCAGGACACGATGTTCGCGAGTATCGAGAGCAGCAGTGCATCGGTCTCGCTGCGCTTCGCCAGGAGCGGGGGGAGAAGAGCGCGTGCGCGAAGCTGGACGGTCACCGATGCCCCGAGCACGAGGGCGACAGCACCAGCGGTGATGAGCGCGACAGCAGCGCCTGCCGCGAACAGGTAGCTGAGGCTGACGAGACCGAAGGCCGAGGCCAGCAGAATAGAGATGACAGAGTCATCGATTGCCCGCCGGGCCGTCTCGACGGCCAGCGTCCGATTGGCCACATCACCGACTGCGCGCGTCCGGAAGAAGCCCGCTGTCAGTCGCAGCATCCGGGCTGCGATGCCTGCTCCCAGCACAAAGTCCATGCGGTCCCGGATGCGCATCACGATCCGCCCACGCTGCAAGGCGAGAAGGGCCAGCCCGATGCTCGCGATGGTGAAGACCCCGAGCAGGGCGAGGAGCAGGTCAAACCGACCCAGCGGGATCGCCGTCCCAAAGATGGCCCCGGTGGTGAGCGGCAGCACGAGCGCCCCCGCTCCCGTGACGACGGCGAGGGCCAGCAGTGCGCTCAGGTCAGATCCCTGTCGACGCAAGGACCACCGGATGAGCGACCACCAGCTGCTGGACGCGGGCAGGTCCACGGCGAAGGCGACCGCCTCCGGCTCCACCCCCACGGGAGCGCGCCGCCCGAGGCGGCGCATGATGCGGCTTCCACCATCGACCAGCAGGGCTCTTCGCCCGTCCGGGACGATCGCCGCGGGCGCGCCAGCGCTGCGCACGAACATCGGCACGGGCACGTGCTCGAACCAGCGCCCGGTCAGTCGAACACGCCAGGGCATCCACCCCGAGGCGAGACTCGTTCCCTCCACCTGCGTGAGCAGACCTGAATCGACAGGGTCGACGGCCGGGTGCCCCAGGGCAGCCCCCACGATCGAGAGAGCGTCTGCCGTCGGATCCACGTGCACGGGTGCTGCGTGTGTGGGCGACTCCTGGGTGGACGTCAGGCTCAGCACGACCTCGTCGAGCGGCATGACTCGTGCGGAGGAGCGCGCAGGCACCGGGGTGTCAGAGTCAGCCATGGGCCAACTCCGCGAAGCGTCCGCCGAGCCGCAGTTCGTCGAATGGCCCCTGCTGCACAACCCTCCCGTACTCCATGACCATGATGAGCTCGGCATCGCGCACGCTGCTTAGCCGGTGCGCGACAACAAGGCACGTGCAGCCCCGCTCGCGCAGCGCCTGACTCACCTCGAACTCCGTCACTGGATCAAGCGCGCTTGTCGCCTCATCGAGAACAAGCAGTCCCGGATCGCGGACGAGAGCACGCGCGATAGCAAGGCGCTGCAGCTCACCGCCGCTGAAGCCGTGTCCCGTCGATGTGACGCGCTCCTGGAGCCCGTGCGGTCGATTCTCGATCACGTCAAGCACGCGAGCATCGGCCAAGGCGCGTCGGATCGACTCCACGGAGATGTGCGGGTCGAACATCGTGACGTTCTCGGCGATGGTGCCGGGCATGAGCACGGGGTACTGCGGCACGTAGCCGACGCGAAGCGCCCGCTGCTCACGCGGGATGTCGAGTCGGGGCCGGCCATCGAGCAGCACGCTGCCGCTCCATGGCTGCAGCTCACCGATCGCGAGCCGCGACAGGGTCGACTTGCCGCTTCCGCTGGAGCCCACGACGGCGAGCCAAGATCCCGCCGGGACGTGCACGTCCAGGTCGGACAGGACGGGCTCCTCATCGGGTGCGTAGCCGAACGTCACACGATGCAGGTCGAGTCCGATTGGGCCGTCCGACAACCCACCCCCCGAGCCGATCGACACGATCTCCGGATCCAGGTCGAGAGTCGCGACGAGGTCAGCCTGGCGTTGGAGGCTGCCAACCGACGCCACGAGGATGCCGATCCACACCAGGTGACCCGCGTGGATGAGGATCCCAAGCAGCAGTGCCTGGACGGCGACGAGGGTACCCAGGTTGAGGTGGCCAGCGAAGACGAGCACCGATCCCACGCCCAGGACGAGGCCCAAGCCAAAGGTGTAGGTCAGCGGCGACACCAGTCCCAGCCGCAGACCGTCTCGCGAGAGGGAGGACCAGGCCACGGCCGCTTCCGAGCGCCGCTGGCTCCAACGATCGAAGATCCACGGCTCCCAGCCCGCGGCCTTAATCGCCTCGATCGATGTCACGACGTCCGTGGTCGCCGCCGTCAGCTCGACGATCGTCGCATCGGCACGTGACTGCAGGACTCTCCGGCGTCTGAGCAACAGGGTGCTCGCCACGATGGAGCACAGAACCACGAACAGGCCGGTCAGGCCCAGGGCAGGGCTGAGCGCAAGCACGACAGCACTGAAGACCACGATCATCACGATGTTCGCGAGGGCCATCGGAACGAGCAGCCCACTGAGGAGTGCATATCGCTGCATGACACCGACGCGAGCGGTGAGATCCCCCGACCCGAAACCTTGGATCGTCGGCACCGGCAGCCGCAGGATCCGCCAGGTCAGGCGCGTCGACTCCGTCGCGCTCAGCCGCACGGAAAGCCGGGCGAGGGTGCGGTAGGTGAGCAGGGCCAAGGAACCGAGGACGACGACTGCCGCCACCATCCCGATGACGACCGGAGCACCCCACCCAAGGTTGGCCTGGACGAGGTAGTCGTTCACGAAGGCCCGCACGAGAAGCGGCACCACGATCCCGGGCACCGTGGCGAGCGCTGCCGCGATAGCGACGTACGCATACGACGCCGGGCTGAGCGACACGAGAGTCCGGATCAGCGCTATCTGATTCGCGGCTCCCGCGCGTGCCGTCACCCGGCGATCCGCTCGATAGGACGTCCGTCCGAGAGCACGACGGAGACCTTGGCCAACTCTCCTGTGAGCACTGCGCCCGACGGACCATCTCCGGTGGTCCAGGCGTACCCGGACACCGTGTCAGCGTCCTCGTCGAGGTCGACGGTCACCTCCACGACCGGACCGGACGACGTGAAGTAACCGGGGAGTTCGCCGTTGCCGCCGACCAGGAGCTGGATGCGGTCAGGCGTCACCGGCAGCAGCGCCACGGCCTTCACCGTGCCCGTGATGTAGCCGTGCTGGGACTGCGGGAAGGCCGACACCGCAACCAGTGCAGGCATGCCCACCCGCACCTCGCCACCCTGCTCAGCCGGGAGGAAGCCGATGGCAACCTCGCCCCCGTTATAGGGATCCATGGTGAGCAGCGGAGTGCCGGGCTCAGTGGTGCCGCCCTGCCTCGCGATGATCGTCGCAACGGTGCCCGGGACCGTGGCAAGAATGCGCTCGACCGCCCCATCGTTCGTGACGAGGGTGGCGAGAGGCTGACCCATGCTCACGTCCTGCCCCGGCCGGACCAGCACCTCGGTCACGCTTCCGCTGACCGAGGTTCCGATGTCCACGAAGCCCTGCGCGGGCACGATCATGCCGGATCCGGACACGGTTTCCGGGGCTCGCCCGAGCACTGCCCACAGGACTCCGGCGACGACGAGCAGGGCAACAGCAGTCAGCATGAGCCAGCCGCTGCGGTCGGTCGCGGGAAGCCGTGCGGCAATGGCATCGCCGGGATCGACTTCGCTCGCGTGGTCAACAGCCATGACTCAATTGTGCCAGTGGCGGCCAGCACCCTGGCGGTTATCCGTGAGGTGAAGGTGCCTGACTGCCTCATGCCCTGATCCCTGCCGGAGAAGCGCCTGCGCTCCACGGCCTAAACGGCTCCTCCCTAACGAACGGGAGTTGGACCTGGGAGGTCGAGGAAGCCGCGATGAAGCACCCGGACGTTCTTGAGGCCGCTGCCATCGGCATTCCCTCGCCGCTCGTCGAGGTAGTCGACTCGTTCCCGAAGACGCCGTCAGAGCGGGTCGACAAGGGGAAGGTGAGGGCAGCCGGGCTGAGTGGGGCCGCCTGGGACGCGGACGGCGACCCACTCCTCTGAGCGCTCGCTCGTCCATTCGGTCCCCCTTGGAGTTGATTGTCGTCACGCTCGGCGGGTGACCGGGGTCACCGCCCTGAGGTGTCGACTCAAGCTAGGCATCCGATGGGGCCAGTGCGTGGGCGACGACCGAGTCGACGAGTGCGGTGAAGAATTCACGACCGACAGCCGGGTCGGCGTGCGTGGGGTCGCCGAGGACGCCGGTGGGGGATACCGCTCGCACACCGGAGCGCATGAGGTCGGTGATGATCCCCGAAAGCGGCTGGGTGTTGCCGGGCTCGGCAGCGTCCAGGCGCACGACTTCGGGCGCCAGATGCAGCAGCATTGACGTCTCGTCGTGGCCGGCATGTGCGTCGGTGGCCGACTCCAGGGCGCACGCGATGGTGGTGACTTCGTGCTGTTCGTAGCGCAGCTGCTCGACGACGGCCTTGATGGTCAGGGCGTTGCCACCGTGGCCGTTGACCAGCACGATCCGGTCCGCCCAGGTCGACAGGGAGCGGATCAGCTCCACGAGCAGCAGTCGCAGGGCCTCGTGGCCGATGGAGACGGTGCCGGGGAAGCCCTGGTGCTCGCCGCTGGAGCCGTAGGGCAGGGCGGGAGCGACGATGACGTCCTGGCCGGTGGCCTCGGCGATGAGCGGTGCGGCAGCGCGGACCACCGCCTCGGCGATGAGGGTGTCGGTGGCGAAGGGCAGATGGGGTCCGTGCTGCTCGGTTGAGCCGAGAGGCACGAGCACGATGGGTCGCTCGGGCACCTCGGTCCAGACACCCGCACCGAGCTCGACTGACACCATGGTCAGTCCGCGCCGAGTGCCAGGACGAAGCCCTCGGGGACGATGACATCGGCTGGTGTCAGCTCGCTAATGGAAGCGCGGCCGAGCCCGTACATGGTGGAGTCGATGCCCATGCGCAGGACGTCGAGGACGTTCTCGACTCCGGCCTGCCCGTTCGCGGCCAGGCCCCACAGGTAGGCGCGACCGATCATGACGGCGCGCGCGCCGAGGGCTAGCGCCTTGACCACGTCGCTGCCGCGTCGGATGCCACCGTCGAGCAGGACCTCGATCTGGTCGCCGACAGCGTCGGCCACGGCGGGCAGGCAGCGGATCGACGCGGGAGTCGTGTCGAGGTTGTTGCCGCCGTGGTTGGACACCGAGATGGCGGTGAAGCCGGCATCGACCGCACGCTTGGCGTCGTCGACGCGGCAGATGCCCTTGAGCATGATCGGGCCGCCCCACTGCTGCGCGAGCCACGCGATGTCGTCCCAGGTGGCGGGCGGTGTCTGCATCCATCGTCCGTAGGCACCGAAGAAGGTAGGGGCGGGCTCGCCGCGCAGCGCAACGTTGGGAGCGGTGAGGTCGGGCAGCCGACGGCCCTTGACCATGTCCCACGACCATCGTGGCCGGCGGATCGCCTCGGGGGTGATCCGCGCGACGGCCTTGAAGTCGACCTTCTCCGGGATGATCGGGCTGCCCCAGTCGCGGCCGTAGGAGAACGTCCAGTCCAGCGTGAGGATCAGCCCGACGGCGCCCGCAGTGCGGGCGCGGTCCATCAGCTCGGTCATCGCGTCGCGGGAGTCCATCCAGTAGAGCTGGAAGAACAGCTGCGGGTTCGCGGCGATGACCTCCTCGATCGGCTTGCTCGCGAACGAGCTCAGCCCCATCGCGGTTCCGCGGGCCGCGGCGGCGCGTGCGACGGCGACCTCGCCGTCCGGGTGGACAGCCTGCACACCGGTGGGGGAGATGAGCACCGGCAACGAGATGTGCTGGCCCATGACCGTCGTGGCGAGGTCGCGCGTTGCCGGCAGGTCCGCGACGTGCGGGGCGAGCATGAGCCGGCCGAAGGCATCCATGTTGTCCTGGTAGGTGACTCCGCGGTCGTGGCCGGCGAGCAGCGCGCTGTAGACCGATGGAGGAAGTCGCTTCTTCGCGCGGCGCTGGGCCTCGGCGACGGACTCCATCCACGACGGTGACATGGGGGGCTTCTCCTCAGTCGGTGGCGGGTGAGGCTCAGGCGCGGGTCGCGATGAGCGACTCGAGTGGAATGAACGGCGTCAGCGGACTGTCATCGCAGGCATGCGCCGGGCGCTCGCGTTCGATGGTGGTGCTGGGCCGGGAGTGGTCCTGGCTCGCCGCGGGGATGACGCGACCCGGCGCGGCCAGTGCGGTCTCGCTGTTGCCCTTGACGCACTCGGGGTCCGGGCCGTCCAGCGGCAGGCCGGTGAAGAACTTCGCGGCCATGCATCCGCCGCGGCAGGAGTCGTACGCACTGCAGGAGGAGCACGCGCCACCGGACTGCGGACTGCGCAGCTCCTGGAACAGCCGCGACTCCCGCCACACCGGCGCGAAGCCGCCGTCGCGCAGGATGTTGCCCGCCAGGAAGCGGTCGTGGATCGCGAACGGGCACGCGTACACATCGCCGATCGGGTCGATCAGGCACACCACCCGGCCTGCCCCGCACAGGTTCAGCCCGGGCAGCGGGTCGCCGAGCGCGGCGAGGTGGAAGAACGAGTCGCCGGTGAGCACGCCCTCGCCGGCGTCCATGAGCCATCGGTAGAGGTCCCTCTGCTGCTCCGCCGTCGGATGCAGGTCGTCCCACACGTCTGCACCGCGCCCCGACGGCCGCAGCCGCGTCAGGCGCAGCGTGGCACCGTGATCGTCGGCGATCCGCTTGAAGTCATCGAGCTGGTGGGCGTTCTCGCGCGTCACCACGACGGAGACCTTGGCGTCCGTGAATCCCGCGGAGGCGAGGTTGTCGAGGGCCGTCAGCGCGGCCGCGTAGGTGCCCGGACCGCGCAGTGCGTCGTTGATCTCCGGCGTGGCACCGTCGAGCGACACCTGCACGTCGACGTAGTCGGTGCGCGACAGCCACTGCGCGCGCTCGGGAGTGATCCGGAATCCATTGGTGGAGAACTTCACGCCTACCTGATGGGCGACGGAGTACTCCAGCAGGTGCCAGAAGTCCGGCCGGATCGTCGGCTCTCCTCCGCCGATGTTCACGTAGAACACCTGCATCGCCTGCAGCTCGTCGATCACCGCCTCGCACTGCTCGGTCGTCAGCTCGCGCGGGTCACGCTTGCCGGACGACGACAGGCAGTGCGCGCATGACAGGTTGCACGCGTACGTCAGCTCCCAGGTCAGGCAGATCGGCGCGTCCAGGCCCAGCTCGAACTGGTCGATCAACGAGCCGCCCAGCGGCCGCGCGCTAGTCACGGGCACCCGCCAGCGCGGGTCGCTCGATCATCTCCGCGTCGATGAGTCGCTCGAGCGACTCCGCGAACACCGGCCACTGGTGCTCCGGTACGCCACAGTCCGCGAGGACCTCCGCCAGTGAGCGCGAGCCGTCCAGTCCCTGCACCACGGACACCAGCTCCGGACGCTTCAGGAACGTCAGCCGGCGATTGCCGAAGTTGTATGCCAGGGCACCAAAGGGCTCAGGCCGCAGGGAGACACTCTGCGACAGCGACAAGGGCTCATCCAGGATCGTCATCGACATACCGGGACTGCGGGCGCCTAGTAGACGCCGCACATCCCGTCGATCGAGACGTCCTCGATCAGCGACTCCACGGTGATGTCTTCCACCGTCTCCTTCTCATCCATGTTCCACCCCATCCGGGTTGTTGTCCGACTCTTCGCGAAGGCTATTGGCACTTAGCGCCAAAAGACAAGGGATCGGTCGGAAACTGCTAGCGTCGCGGCGTCGTGAGCACCCACCAGGCCGTCGGGCGGCCCCCGGTCACCAGTCACGCGGCCATCGAGGCCGCGGCCTTCGCCCTGTTCGCCCGCCAGGGGTTCGACGAGACCACCACCGACGAGATCGCGGATGCTGTCGGCATCGGCCGCAGAACCCTCTTCCGCTACTTCCCCTCGAAGTACGACATCCCGTGGGGACAGTTCGACTCCAGCCTCGCCCACTTCCGAGACGTCCTGGCCCAGGAGCCACGTGACATCCCGCTGTGGCAGGCGGTGCAGCGCGGCGTCGTGCAGTTCAACACGTTCGACGACTCTGTGCTCGACCAGCACCGCGCACGCATGCGTCTGATCCTGCACACGCCATCACTTCAGGCCCACTCGGTGCTCATGTATGAGCGGTGGCGTGCTGTCATCGCCGACTACGTCTCGACCCGCACTCGTCAGTCGGCCGACAGCCTGACCCCGCGAACGGTCGGTCATGTGAGCCTGGCTCTGGCGATCTCGGCGTACGAGCAGTGGCTCGCGCCGCGTTCGCCGAAGCTGACCGTCCTTCTCGACCGAGCGATGACCGGACTGCGTGACTACCTCGGACCCGATGACTGACCGCCCGCCACTCGGCTCGCTCCCCGCACCGCCTGCGAGTCGCACCGTCCCCGAGGGATTCCGTGCACGGCTGAGTGCGGGAGTGATGCTGTGGGCCGGCGGCCGGGTCGTCGTCGGCGGATCTCCGTGGAAGGTGAGCACCCTTTCTCCTGCAGCGCAGGAGGTCGTCCTGCGTCTTCGCGCCGTGGGAGCGCGGGGAATCGCGCTCGACTCCTCACGCGACCGAGCCGTCCTGCGCGTCCTGCTTGACCGTGGATTCGCCGAGTGCGCTCCCGCCCCGTCCATGAATGCGAATGTGGAAGACGTGGAGATCACGATCCCCGTACTCGACGATCCCGAGAGGCTGCAGGACCTGCTCGCATCGTTGCCTACCGTCAGAGTCGTCGTCATCGATGACGGATCGACAGACGCAGACGCGATCGCGGACGTCGCTTCATCAGCCGGCGCGCGCACCGTGCGCCACGAGGTCAACCGTGGCCCGGCGGCAGCGCGCAACACCGCACTGCAGAGCACCACCGCTTCGTTCGTCGCCTTCATCGACGCTGACTGCCTCGCCGATCCCTCATGGCCGGCGAGGCTCCTGCATCACTTCGACGACCCCGCCGTCGCTGCTGTTGCCGCCCGGGTCACGCCTGACGGCGAGGGCTCGTCGCTGCTGGAGCGGTACGAGGCGATCCGTTCCTCCCTCGACATGGGCGATCAGCCCGAACTCGTGCGCCCTGGCGCACGACTGGGGTTCGTGCCGTCCGCCGCCCTCGTCGTGCGCCGCTCCGCCATCCAGCCCGGGGGATTCGATGAGCACCTCCGACTCGGCGAGGACGTCGATCTCGTCTGGCGCCTCGCTGACGCTGGGTGGCTCGTGAGGTATGACCCGTCCGTCGTGGTTCGGCACCGCACGCGCGCCCGATGGGGCTCGTGGCTGCGACGCAAGCTCGAGTACGGCACGTCAGCTCCAGACCTGGAGATGCGGCACCCGGGAAAGGTTGCGCCGGCTCGGCCTTCCCTGTGGACCGTGGCCACCCTGGCCCTGATCGCCACCGGACGTCCCTGGGCTGGCGTTGTGCTGCAGGCAGTGCCGTTCGCCGTGCTGTCGCGTCGATTCGCGCCCATCCCCGAGGGGAGAGTCCTGGCGGCTCGCGTCACGGCACAGGGTGTCCTCGCCGACACGATGGCGCTGGGGCAGGCGATGCGTCGGGAGTGGTGGCCCGTGGGTGCTGTGGCGCTCGTCGCGTCACCCTGGTCGCGCACTGCCCGGATCGGCGCACTCATGGTGATCACTCCGCTGCTGTGGGAATGGGCCGACCGGCGTCCACCGATGAACCCCGCTGCGTTCACCGTGATGAGGCTGATCGACGACGCCGCCTACGGGACCGGTGTGATCACGGCGAGTGTCCGCGCGCGGCAGTGGCGCACTCTCGCGCCCCGACCACGAGGCACCGCGCGGGCGGTCGAGGTCATGAACGGGATCCTTCGCCGATTCGCTCCTGGAGCAGGGCCATGAAGGCGGTGACGTCACCGTGCACGGTGGCGAGCTCCGCATTCGACAGGAGCGTCACGTAGCCCGCAGGAGTCTCAGCGACAACCATCGCCGCGTCGTCGCCGACGTAGGCGCGCAGGTCAGGCTCGAGCTCGTTGAGATGGCGGAGGTCGAACGGAACGGTGAGGCACGCGATCGCCTGATCCCACGCGGGCTTTCGACGGACCGTGCCGTGCGTGATCTCGCACAGGCTGCAGGACTCCCCGCGCAGATAGTGACCAGCGAGGTAGCGGAGCTCACCCCGCAACCCGCCATCAGCTCGGTAGACCCCGATCAGGCGCCGGATCTCCATGCTTCGACGGTAGGTGCGATGGTTCAGGTCCGCGAGTCGGCGGGTGAGATCACTGCGTGCGGGTGTGCGAACGCTCGGGCTCGGCGGTCGAAGCACTCAGGCGCAGGTCGCGCTGCGGAGGTGGTGCGGCGAGCGAGCAGCAGCTCTGCGCCTTCACGCGGCCGGTGACTGCACCGACCACCACGAAGACGAGGAAGGCCAGCACGGCGATACCCAGAACGACCTCCACCCCTGCAGGGTAGGCGATCGGGCGTCGCCGTCACGGTCGAACAGGGTCGTAGGAAGGCCGAACCATGCCAGCGCCGAGCAGGACACCTCCGAACGAGCGGCTCACCATGAGTGGAGGGCTGCAGGGGTCCGCTGCCGCAGGAGGTGGTGAGGATGATGGGTTGGTACCGGGGAGACTGGGGTGCCCCGGCGTTCATGGGCATGGGAGTCATGCTCCTGTTCTGGGGAAGCATCATCGGGCTTGTCGTATGGGCGGTCGTGCGCACCACTCGCACGGAGCCGACGCGATCTGTCAACACGGAGTCGGCGCGATCGATCCTTGACCGACGCTTGGCGTCGGGCGAGATCGATGCGGACGAGTACGCCAGCACCAGGCGCACCCTGGAGGCGTGAGGGGATGACCGTGTCCGCCGATCAGCCGCGGGTGGCGAGGTGCTCCCCGATGATCCAGCCCAGTTCGCATGCGCTGAGCAGGTCTTTGCCTTGATCGCGGAGACGGACATAGAGAGGCCTTTCCTGAGACAGGCCCAGGTCCCGACACACCATCCCCTGCTCGCGGGACACCTCTGTTCATCGTGCGAAGCTGGAGAAGAGGCGATCACTCTCACTCGACGTGACCGTGATTCGAAGCTCTTGGGTCAGGATCTCGTGCAGTCGAGCCGGGCTCTCCACCTGCTCACTCGTTGTACCGTCGGTACGGATGACCCAGTATTCGTGATTGCGCAACGAGCGCACCTCGTTCGGCAGGATCAGCGAGGCCACGAGGTTGCGGACGAATCCGGCATCCGGATGACGGTGCGAGTAGAAGTGGCCGAGCGCGACGTCGGAGTCGCCGCAGCGAACATCATCGAATCGGTAGAGCGGCAGCCACCCGCCCTTGCTGCGCTCCTCGAACTGAAAGCCGACGTCCCCGTGCGCCACCACTCGATAGCGTGAGTCGCTGCCTGCGGCGGTGCGCATGGGCACCGGGAATGGCGGCCCGTTCGGGCCGAACCCGACATCGACGATGTACTCATCGCCATCGAGCTGCACTCGCGTGAATCGGTGCGTCAGGGGTGGGTGCGGTGACCCGGTAAGGAGGACCCGCGCCATTTGCAGGCGTACGTCATATCCGAGTTCCGCCAACACCTCGATGAGCAGGCCGTTGTGGTCGTAGCAGTATCCGCCACGCTGACGTCGGACGAGACGGTCGTAGATCGACCCCAGGTCCAGGGGCAGATCCTCACCCAGTTGAACGCCAATGTTGGCGAAGGGGTAGCGGGCGATGTGCCGGACCATGATGGCGCTCAGTGCCTCCAGCCCAGGCTGCTGGCGCTCCAAGCGAAGATCCGCGAGGTAGGCGTCCGTCACGTCCGAGGCGCTCACGGAGGGACGGTAGCAGTGGGTTATGGCACGCACGCCTCTCCCGGAAGTCAGCATTGACCTATCCTTCGCCTATGCCAGTTCCCATTCGGGTCCTCGTCGCCAAGCCCGGGCTCGACGGGCACGATCGCGGCGCCAAGGTTGTCGCTCGCGCCCTGAGAGATGCCGGTATGGAGGTCATCTACACCGGCCTCCGCCAGACTCCCGAGCAGATCGTGTCTGCTGCTGTACAGGAGGACGCCGACTTCGTCGGGCTGTCCATCCTGTCGGGAGCTCACGGAACGCTGTTTGCGGATGTCGTCGCGCTGCTGCGTGAGCGGGATGCGGACGACATTGTGGTCTTCGGCGGTGGCATCATCCCCGAGGAGGACATCCCAGGACTCGAGGCGCTTGGTGTCGCACGGGTGTTCACCCCGGGGGCCACGATCAGTTCGATCGTGGAATGGGTCGAGGCAACGGCGGAATCGCGACGAGCGGCCACGCCCTCGGTCTCGTAGCAGCGTCGCTCCGCGAGTCGGGTCGGCGGGTGAATAGAGGAGACTGGGCGGATGTCGACATTCCCGTCAGAGCAGGCGGCATCCCCGGCTGAGCAGATCACCGGTGCGCGAATCCGGTTGCGACGGCGCCTGGGCTGGCGCCAGACCGACGCGGCGGGGCACAACCACTTCTCGGCAGCACTTGAATGGCTTGAGGAGGCCGAGCACTCCCTGTATCGCGACCTCGGTCTCGACGTCGGCCTGCTGCCAGGCATCCCCCGGGTGCACCTGTGTCTGGACTACCGCGAGCGCCTATGGGTCGATCAGGAGGTCGACATCGAGGTCGGGGTCATCCGAGTGGGCCGCTCCTCGCTCACCCTCGCGTTCACCGTGCGCACTCTCGCGGGGTCGGTCTCCGTCGAGGGGACGTATGTGATCGTCCATAGCCCCGACCCCCTGGCAGGGGCTGTGCCCTGGCCCGAGGAGGTCGCCCGGGCGCTGGCCAGCCCCCTTGCGTGAGGCTGTGATGTGCGACACACTCTGATAACAGTTGTGTTGCTTTCCTGACGCGCGTCACGTTTGCAGCATGAACTATGCCATGGCCGATTTCGCGGCCGACTGGTCGATGACGAGGAGAGTCAATGAAGCAGCGCAAGTCTGTGGCCCTGGTGGCCACGGCGCTCGGGTTCAGCCTGGTGCTGGCCGGATGCGCCAGCACGAGCACATCCGAGGCTCCCGCTGAGGAGGCTCCGGCAGCCGAGGCCCCCGCAGAAGAGGCACCGGCTGAGGAGGCTCCGGCAGCCGAGGCCCCCGCTGAGGAGGCTCCCGCGGCAGCCGAGTGCGCCGAGCCCGTCCTGATCGGTGCCGCCATGGCCCAGACCGGCTTCATGGCGCCGTTCGACGGTCCGGCTCTCGAGACTGCCCGCATTGCGGTCGACAAGATCAACGCTGAGGGCGGCGTCAACGGATGCCAGCTCGTCCTCGAGGCGGTCGACACGGAGACCAACCCGGACAAGGGTGCTCAGATCGCGACCGAGCTGGTGAGCAAGGGCGCGAAGATGCTTCTCGTCACGTGCGATTACGACGTGAACGCGAAGTCCTCCCAGGTGGCGCAGGATGCCGGCGTGCTCGTCGTGGCCCCCTGTGTCGGCGACACCATCATGGGCCCGGATGCCGGCCTGACCCTGGGCTTCTCCCTGGGCTCGGCGGTTCCCGGCGAGGCCGCGATCATGGCCGAGTACGCCTACGAGACCTTCGGTCCGAAGGCAGCCCTGTTCAAGGACATGTCCATCAAGTACACGCAGAGCCAGTGCACGGCGTTCGAGCAGCGCTGGACCGAGCTCGGCGGCTCGATCGTGGCCGCACCCGAGTTCAGCCAGACGCCTGAGGGCACGCTGGCAGCACCGGTCACGGCACAGGTGTCGGAGATCAAGAAGGCCTCACCCGACGTGGTGGCGCTGTGCTCCTACCCCGGTGGCGGCGCTGAGGCCCTCGCGGCCCTGCGCAGCGGCGGCGTGGACGTCCCGACCATCTCCGGCTTCGGCATGGACGGTGCGTTCTGGCTGGGCGCGGTTCCGGACCTGAGCAACTTCTACTTCGTGACGTACGCGTCGGTGTTCGGCGATGACCCGAACACGAAGGTCCAGGACCTCCTGGCAGCCTTCAAGGAGAAGACCGGCCAGGACGCTGCCACCTCCGGCCTGATCACGGGCGCCTCCTCCGTCGAGGCGTTCAAGATCGCGGCGGAGCAGGCAGGCTCCTTCGACGGTCCTGCGCTGGCCCAGGCCCTCGAGTCGTTCAGCAACGTCGACCTCACGGCGGGACCGACCACGTTCTCGCCTGAGCTCCACGTGAACGTCACGCGGCCCATGGCCGTCATGGAGGTTCAGGACGGCAAGCACGCGTTCATCGAGTACGCGACCGCGGAGAAGCCCGTTCTGAACTAGTACCGCCGCACGACAGTCCATCGAACGGAAGCGGTGCACGGGTCACGACCCGTGCACCGCTTCCGCTCCGTCCATCGGGAGACTCAGTGACCGAGACGCTCTGCGCGTCGGGCATCGTGAAGTCCTTCGGGGCCATCTCGGTTCTCGAGGGAGTCACGATCGAGATTCCACGGGGAACTGCTGTCGGGCTGCTCGGACCGAACGGTGCCGGCAAGACGACACTGGTGAACATCATGACCGGCTACGAGCCGGCCAATCAGGGGACCGTCACCCTCGACGGCACGGTCCTCGACGGCCAGACGCCCCAGCGCCGGGCGGCGGCCGGGCTCGCTCGCACCTTCCAGTCCGGCCGGCTCTTCAACAACCTCACCGTCGCGGAGAACGCTGCACTGGGCGCGATCGGGGTCGGCGCCAAGGGAGTCGAGGTGCGTCGTCGGACGGTGCACTTCCTGGACATGCTCGGGCTGGTGGACGTGATGGACGTCCCCGCCGGCGGCATGTCCCACGGCAACGCGCGCCTGGTGGGCCTTGCTCGCGCGCTGACCTCCATGCCGCGCTACCTGGTCATGGATGAGCCCGCGGCCGGCCTCAACGACCACGAGGTGCCCGCACTCCTCGCCGCGCTGGATCGGGTCCGGACCGAGGCAGGCTGCGGCATGCTCCTCATCGAGCACAACGTGGGACTCGTCGCGGACGCCTGCAGCACGGTCTTCGTCCTCGCCTCCGGGGAGCTCATCTTCTCCGGCCTGCCCCAGGACGCACTGAAGGACGAACTGGTACTCAGCGCCTACCTCGGCGACGCAGCCATGGGTGGTCATGGAGCGACACCATGAGCCTGCTGGACGTCAGCGGTCTCTGCGCCGGCTATGGCAAGGTCTCCGTCCTCTTCGGTATTGACATCACGGTGGGGCCCGGAGAGCTCGTGGGCATCGTGGGCCCCAACGGTGCCGGGAAGTCGACCCTGCTCGCGGCCGTTGCGGGAGCGGTCAAGCCGACCGCGGGGAGCGTCCGGCTGGGTGACGTCGACATCACCGGGGCCAAGCCCGAGGACATCGTGCGTCGGGGGCTGAGCCTGGTGCCGGAGGGTCGCGCCATCTTCACCGACCTGAGCGTGACGGAGAACCTCCGGCTCGGCCTGACCGGTCGACGTGACCGGCAGGGAGGTGACGCGGCAATCGAGCGCATGCGCGAGCTCTTCCCCGTCCTCACCACCCATGAGCGACACCAGGCGGGCATGCTCAGTGGGGGCCAGCAGCAGCAGCTCGCCATCGCGCGCGCCCTCGTCGCAGAGCCGCAGGTGCTCCTCCTGGACGAACCCAGTCTCGGCCTTGCCCCGAGTGTCATCGCCGACGTCTTCACCACTCTTCAGCTGATCCGCCGCCAGGGCACCGCCGTGGTCGTCGTGGAGCAGAGGGCCCACCTGGTGACTCGGCTTGCCGACCGCACCTACGTGGTGCGCGACGGACTCGTGCGGGCGCAGCTGCAGCCGAGTGA
>Ga0315906_10003735_pt1 | contig 20039 bp, 18 predicted proteins | sample LakEriMetagenome_4_FD_203526 | JGI IMG/M metagenome (GOLD analysis project Ga0315906, IMG submission 203526) | Freshwater fungal communities from buoy surface, Lake Erie, Ohio, United States - Buoy 2 MA122 | ecosystem: Environmental > Aquatic > Freshwater > Lake > Lake biofilm | place: USA... | reverse complement strand
TTCGCCTACCAACCCCTTGGTACGGCCCTTTCCCTGGGCATCATCAACCTAGCCGTGAGCGTAAGTTCCGATCCGCCTTTGGAAATCGCGCTCTTGTTCCCCGCCGGAATCCTTGCGGACATAAGCACAAGCATCATCGGCGAAATCCGCGCCAATCGGGATCCCCGACGGCGCAAAACCCTGGTTGGCATCTTTCCGCTCAACGAAGATCCGGAATGGTTGCCGGCGTCGGCACATTCGGACGAAAACTAGTTAGAATCTATGCCAGGCCGGGGCGCGCCGGCGATGTGCGTCACACAAAACTAGCGTTGCGCGGGAGCGGACGTACGGAGGTTCAGCTAAACCACTTAACGCCACCGTAAAGCACGGCCAACCAGACCAAACCTTTTCCCAAAAAGAAAAGAAACAGCAGCACCGCAGCGGGGCGGCCCATGGTGCGGACCAAGCCGGACCAGCCTTCGGATCGATAGACCCCTTGGTAGGTTTTGAGGAGCGAAAGTGGATTTTTCACGATGCTAAAATACCCCAAAACCAAAAGTATCAATACCCCAAAACGTAAATTCTATGCCTCTATAAAAAGTGTTTGATTTGTTGGATTTTCGCTACTTTTGTAACCATGCTGCCCCACAAAAATACCGCAAAACGTAAGGCCGTGATAACGGCAATAGACGAAGGAGTCACGGTCGGATTGTTTCCCGCAGATAGTACTGCTGGAAGTGTGGACCTGACCCTCCCCGCCATGCAGGTGCACCTGTTCTGGGCGCTTTCGGGTCCGCAGTACTTTCAGTTTTCCCCCCATTACGGGCGCGAGCTGCCGGAAGGACAGTCTTTCTTTCTCTTTAACCCCAAAACGGACCAGCCGGTTCAACTGCAGTTTGCAGCGGGCGGAGAGGGCGTCGGGCTCTCGTTGACCTTTGATAAATTGCACCGACTGTTCATGACCAGCTCGGAAAACGACCTGGACATTCCCTTTCTGCAAAATCCCGGCACGGACAAGCCGGTGTACGAGCAGCTGGCGTGCGAACCCACGTGGAATGTTGTTTTGAAATCCCTATTGGATGCGGACCATGCCCAGGGTGCGCTCCACGTCATTCGGCACGGCCTCATTTTGCAGCTGTTGGGAATGTACTTTGACCGGACCGCGCCCAACACGGCGGCGTGCCCCTTCTTGCGGGATCAAGAGACCGTGCGCAAGCTAAAAGACGCCAAGGAACACCTCCTGCGCGACGTGTTCAACCCGCCGACCTTGCGGGAGTTGTCCAAACAGCACGGCTTGAACGAATACCAACTCAAGGTAGGATTTAAGGAAATTTACGGCACCACGGTGTACGGCTACGTCATGGATGCCAAACTGCAGAAATCCAGACTGCTCCTGGACTCCGGCCGGTATTCCGTGAATGAAGTGGCGTTTCAGATTGGGTACCAAAACCCCAGCCACTACATTGCTGCCTTTAAAAAGAAGTTTGGGACCACTCCAAAAAAGTACACCGCCGCTCGCGGGGTATAAAGCACCCACGGCCGGAGTAAAAGCGGTAAAGCGAGTATTTACTAGAAAACCGATCCGGGAAGCAACGCGAATGAGGTCCGCGCAGGAAGACTTAGCGCCCTTTCCCGGAGGCCTTCATGGGCGAAAACTCAACACCCTCTGGCAAGATCAGCTCTTCGGGTTGGCCCGGCTCTAGGGAAGTACGCTCCACGTGGATGCGGTAGGCAGCGGAACCGTCGGGCAGCTTTTGAGCGAAATCAAGTCCAATGGGCACGTGAACCACTCCAGAAGGCAAACCGTTTAGAATTTGGTTCCCGGTTCGGTAGTTGGCTTTGGCGGGAAGGTGCCAAGCGGGATCGGTGCACCCTACAGATTCCACACGCGCACCGTTTTGAAGCTCCACCAAGCCGCTCAACGGGATGCACGGTGTGCCGTTTTCCACCTCAGACAGTTCTACCTTCTTTAAACCGCCAGCAAGAAGCCAGTTCTCCTGTTCCGTCAAGGAGATTCCATTGGCGGATTCAGGCGAATACGCAAAGGCGCGCTTTTCTTTGGCCAGAAAGATCAGGGTGGAGCCCAAACGACCGTTGTAGTAAAACTCCGTGCGGACGTCGTCCCCAGAAAAAGTGAGGCGCATGGACTCCGGAAAGGCTTTCAGCAAGGCCGCCGGCAGGGTGGAATCCGGCACCAAGGCGTAGGAAACTGTTCCTTGAAAAAGTACGGCATCTTGAGCTGAAGCGCTCAAAGACAGCGCGAAAGCGAGCACCCCCCCGAGTGCGCGGGCAATTATTTTCATCACCCCAAGTTACGGAACGAAGCCGGAGTTCATTTACCTTGCAGCGTTAAATCTGCTGTTTTATGATCAAAAGCACTGCCGTACGGGCCTTGGCACTGGCCATCGGATTGGGAACCACGCTGTTCGCAAACGCCCAAACAGGCCCAGAAAAGCGAACTTCTGGAAGCGAATCGCTGCCGGACCCCTTGATGGAAAACTTGAAGTTTCGGAACATCGGCCCGGCGGGAATGAGCGGCCGTGTGACGGCCATCGACGCAGATCCGGTGCACCCGGAAGTGATCTACGTGGGTTCTGCCTCCGGCGGACTGTGGAAGAGCAGCAACGCAGGACAGAGCTGGAACTCCATTTGGGACGACCAACCGAATGCGTCCATTGGCGCCGTCAAGGTAGATCCGTCCAACCCGGATGTGATCTGGGTGGGCACCGGTGAGGGCAACCCGCGCAATTCACAAAGCATTGGCGACGGTCTGTTCCGCAGTTTGGACGGCGGGCGCACCTGGCAGCGCATGGGACTGGAGAAAACCAAGGGCATCCACCGCATTGTGGTGGATCCGCGCAACTCCAACAACGTATACGTGGCGGCCATTGGCTTGGCGTATGGAGATACGGAAGACCGGGGCGTGTACCGCACGCAAGACGGCGGAAAAACGTGGAAAAAGGTGCTGTACACCAACAACCGAAGCGGGGCCGCAGACTTGATCATCGATCCCCAAAACCCCAACAAACTGTTCGCCGCGATGTGGGAATACCGACGCTGGCCGTGGGTGTTCAAAAGCGGCGGTCCCGGCAGCGGCCTGTACGTGACCCACGACGGCGGAGACACTTGGGTGAAGCGCACGGACAAGGACGGCCTGCCGGCCGGCGATCTGGGCCGCATGGGCTTGGCCGTTTCCCGCACGCACCCTAACGTGGTGTACGCCTTGGTGGAAAACAAAGAGAAGAACGCCCTGTACCGCAGCCAAGACGGCGGCGTGAAGTGGGACCGCATCTCCGACGAAGAAGAAATCGGCAACCGCCCCTTTTACTACTCCGAAATCTATGTGGATCCCTTCCGCGAAAACACCGTGTATTCGCTTTGGACCCTGGTGACCAAGTCTGAAGACGGCGGCCGTACGTGGAGGACCATTGCGCCGTACAACAACATCCACCCGGACCACCACGCCTTCTGGGCCAGCCCCACCGTTCCGGGCTACCTCATTGAAGGAAACGACGGCGGTTTGAATATTTCGCACGACGGCGGAAACACTTGGCGCTTTGTGGAAAACCTCCCCTTGGCGCAGTTCTACCACATCCGCGTGGACAACGCCCTGCCCTACAACGTGTACGGCGGCATGCAGGACAACGGATCGTGGAAAGGCCCGGCCTACACCTTCAAGGATGCCGGCATCGGCAACACGGAGTGGCAAGAACTGTATTTTGGCGACGGCTTTGACGTGGTGCCCCACCCCACAGACCCCCACACCGCGTACGCCATGGCTCAGGAGGGTTACCTGGGACGCGTGAACACCCAAACCGGTCAGGCGGACTTCATCAAGCCGGTGCATCCGGAGGGCCAAAAGCTGCGCTTCCACTGGAATGCCGCCATTGCTCAAGATCCCTTCCAGGCTGACGCCGTCTACTACGGCTCGCAGTACGTGCATTTCAGCACGGACCGCGGCCAAAGCTGGCAAATCATCTCCCCGGACCTCACCACCAACAACCCGGACAAGCAAAAGGCCCTGGAAAGCGGCGGCCTTACCTGGGACGTCACCGGCGCAGAAAACCACACCTGTCTGTTGACCATAGCGCCCTCCTCCCTGGAGCGCGGCCTCATTTGGACCGGATCCGACGACGGCCAAATCCATGTGACGCGCGACGGCGGCAAAACCTGGACCCTCTGCACCCCGCGCATCAAAGGCATGCCCGCCGGCGCCTGGGTTCCCCACCTCCATGCGGGTACGCATCAAGCCGGCGAAGCCTGGGCCGTGGTGAACAACTACCGCCAAAACGACTTCACCCCCTACCTTTTCTACACGTCCGACTACGGAAAAACCTGGAAAAACCTGACCCCTGCCGGCTGCGGCATCACCGGCCACACGTTGAGCGTGGTTCAGGACAACGAGGTGGACAACCTGCTGTACTTGGGCACGGAAACGGGCCTGTACGTCAGCGCCAACAAGGGCCAGAGCTGGCAGCGCTGGAAGGGCTTGCCCACCATGCCGGTTCAGGATTTGGCGCTGCAAACGCGTGAAAAAGACCTGATCTTGGGCACGTTTGGACGCGCCGCTTGGATTCTGGACGATTTGGAGCCGCTGCGGGCTTGGGTGCGCCAAAAAGGAGCTCCCGCCCAGCGCAAACTGACGGCCTTTACCGCCCCCACTGCCTACCACGCCATTTACGCGGAGTCCGACGGCATTCGTTTCCAAGGAGACGCCATGTTCAAGGGCCAAAACCGCAGCCGCGGCGCGCGTTTGAGCCTGTACGTGGTTCGGGACACGGCAGACAAGGCGCTGAAAAAAGAGAAGTACCTGCGTGCCACGGTGTACGCCAGCAACGGAACCGCCGTGCGCAAAATGGCCCGCCGCGTGCCGGAGGAAACCGGCTTGATGCGTTGGAACTGGGACTTGCGCAGCGCTGGAGTGGAATCGCCCGCTTTAGAGAAGCGCGAGCGCGAAGACGGATCGGACCCTTGGGGCGGTCCCATGGTGGAGCCCGGCACCTACAAAATCGTCTTTACCTACGGTTCCCACAAAGACTCCACCACGGTTCGCGTGGAGGACGACCCCCGGGTCTCCTCCACCGCGGCAGACTGGGCCGCCTACACAACCTTCCAAAAGTCCGTTATGGCCCAAACGCAGCGCTTGACCACCGCGGTGGACCAACTCCGCTTGGCGAAGGAGCAGATGGCCCGCATGGAGACGCTGTTGGGCGCTTCGTCGGACACGGCAGCCACCAAGGGGCTGAAAAAGTCCGTGAAAGCGGTGAAAGACAGCCTGGAAGTGCGTCGGTTGGACTTGTTTGGCAAGGAAAACCAAAAGGGGTACTACGAGCAGCCGGACACGTGGTCCAGCCAGTCCGGAACCATGGGCGGTTACGTATGGAGCCTGCGCGGAGCACCGTCGGCCAACACCCTGAATCAATTCAAGTTGTACCAAGATCAAACGGAACGACGGGTTCGCTCCATCAATCAATTTATTGAGACGGACTGGGCGCCGCTGGCCAAACAGTGGAACGAGACCTCCGTTTCGTGGTTGAAGGCTTTGGAACCGGTGAAGTAGGCTGATTTTGAGCTTCCCCCAAAAATTAAAGGGGGCCGATCCTGACGGATCGGCCCCCTTTTTTATGCTCTTCACTTATTGCGCGCCGTGCTAATCCCGCGGCTGGCAAAGCTCCACCAGAACGCCGTTGGCTTCCTTGGGGTGGAGAAAGCACACCCACATGTTCTCGGCCCCCGGGCGGGGTGCGTCGGAGAGCAAACGGTAGCCCTGTTCTTGCAGGCGGCTCATTTCCAACTTGATGTCTGACACGGAAAACGCCGTGTGGTGGATTCCTTCCCCGCGCTTGGCGATGAACTTGGCGATGGGACTTTCGTCGTGCATGGCTTCCAACAATTCGATCTTGTTGGGCCCTACCTGAAAAAACGAGGTGCGCACCCCTTCCGTGGGCACTTCCTCCCGACGGTACGGTGGAACTCCCAGCAACTGGGTCCATCGGGCCTCCGCCTCTTCCAGGTTGGCTACGGCGATTCCTAAGTGTTCAATCTTGTCCACGGCGCAAAGGTACCTCCTTAGGGAATTAAGCGCGCAACTCCTGCGAGCGAACCAACCGGGCGTACAATCCGTCCCGACGGATCAATTCCTCGTGCGTTCCGGATTCCACCAACCGACCTGCGTCCACCACCAAAATGCAGTCTGCGTGCTGCACGGTGGCCAACCGGTGGGCCACCACGACGGCCGTGGTTCCCTGCAAGAGGACGTCCAAGGCCGCTTGCACGGCGCGCTCGTTTTCCGCATCCAGGGCCGCCGTGGCCTCGTCCAGCAACAAAATCTGGGGTTTGGCCAGAAGGGCCCTTGCGATGGCAAGCCGCTGCTTTTGGCCGCCGGAAAAACGCGTTCCGGCCTCGCCCACCAAGGTTTGGTACCCGTCCGGCAGAGCGGTGATGAATTCGTGGGCTTGCGCGGCGCGCGCAGCAGCCTCTACCTCCTCCAAGGTGGCGTTTGGCTTGCCCAAGGTGAGGTTGGCCCAAACGGTATCGTGGAATAAAAAGGAGTCCTGCGAAACCAGTCCAAACAAAGAGCGAACGCGCTCCTTGGGCCAGTGGCGCACGTCTACGCCGTCCACGGTGACGCTTCCCTCGGAGGGATCCAAGAAACGCGGGAGCAAGTTGAGCAAGGTGGTTTTGCCGCCGCCGCTGGGGCCTACCAAAGCCACGGTTTGCCCTTTTCCAACGCGTGCGCTAATGCCCTGCACGGCTGGGGAATCGGACTCCGGATACCGAACCCAAACGTTGTTCCAGTTCAATTCCGAGGCAAATACCGGAGCGGGCGAGCCCGCTCCCTGGGCTTCCCCCTCGTTTGGAGAATTAACCGAAGCAACCGGGTCCGGGAGTTCGTCGGGCCAATCCAACACCTCAAAAATGCGTTCCGCAGCAGCGTTGCCGCGCTGAATGGCGTAAAACGCGTGGGTCAGGGCCTTGAAGGCAGGGATGAGTTGGTAAAAAAACAGCACGTACCCCATGAGGGCAGAGCCGGACAAGCTTTTTTCGTCCAGCACCAGGCGTCCGCCGTACCAAATGACCATCAGGAGGATGGAGGCGCCCAAAAATTCCGACAGTGGAGAACTGGCGTCTTTTTTGCGCAGCACGCGGGTGGCCGTGGCCCGTGTGGCTTCGCTGGCGCGTTCAAAAGAGGCCGTCAGGATGCGTTCCGCCCGAAAAGCCTGCACCACGCGCAGGCCGCTGAGGGTTTCGTCCAGGAGCGCCAAGGCGCGGCCCAGCTGGGATTGGGCTTGAACGCTGGAGCGCTTCAAACTCTTGCCGACGGTTTGAATGAGGGTAAAGGACAGCGGCAGCACCAGCAGCAAAAAGAGCGTGAGGCGCGGACTCATGCTGAGCAAAATGGTGAGGGAGCCCAAAATGAGGAGCGGCTCGCGCACCACCAATTCCAAGGTGTTGAGCATGGACCACTCCACCTCGGTCATGTCCGTGCTGGCGCGGGAAAGCATGTCTCCTTTGCGCTTGTGGGTGTAGGTTCCCGGGGGCATGGACAGCAGTTTGCGGTACAAATCCACGCGGAGCCGGTGCGCCACGCCCGTTCGAAGCGGTGCCACGGTGGCCAAAGAGAGGTAGTGAAAGAGATTTTTGAACAAAAACGCCAACGAACCGGCGCCGCACACCCAGAGCAAGGCCCCGGAATGACCGCGGGTAGCCACCAACTGACTGACCCAAGCGGAAAGGGCTTCTTTGACGTCGGTTATCGAGCGAATGCTCTCCGGATAGGGCACGTTGGCGCCTGGGGTCTGCTGAAAGAGCAAGTCCAGCACCGGAATGAGGATGCCGGCTGCCGCCAAACTGAAGAGGGTGAAAAAGACCTGGAACAGGGCCGCCAAAGCCGCATGGTTGCGGTAAGGGGCCGCATAGGAGAGCACGCGCCAGTAGCCTTTCATGGGGTTTAAAGGTACGGGGAATTCCCGGTCTGCCGCGGACGGCCAATTCCGTACCTTTGCGCTGTGGAAAGTACTCGCCAAAAGAAAATGTCGCGCCTGTTGGAGCGCGACGTCGCGGAAATTTTGCGCCAACGGGCAGCCTTGGATTTTCCGGGAACCTTGTGGAGCGTCACCAAAGTTCGGGTTACCCCAGACGTGGGCATGGCGCGCATCTACCTGAGCGTCTTCCCCACGGACCGCACCGCGGATTCCATGGCCTACATTGAAGAGCACAAATCCGCCATTCGCAACCAAGTGGGTCAATTGGTCCGCCACCAAATGCGGGTAGTTCCGGAACTGCACTACCACGCGGACGACTCCTTGGATTACGAGGCAACGATTGACCGATTGCTGCGCGAAGGCGGCGAAAACCCCATCCTTTAACCCCACCCATGGGACGCGTCTACACCCCTTTGTTGGTGGCGTGGCGCTACTTGCGCGGACGCCGAAAGGCGCGCATGGCGCAGTGGGTTACCCGGGCCTCCGCCCTGGGTTTGGCCGTGGGAACGGCTGCCATGGTGGTGGTCCTCAGCGCCTTCAACGGCTTGGAGCAGTCTGTTTTGGACGTGTACCGCCCGGCCTACCCCGCCGCTACCGCGGAACCGGACAGCACCTCTTCTTCCCTTTCCTCGGAAACCGTGGCGCGCCTGCGGCGCGCCTGGTCCCCCGTCTTGCCCGGCAACGCACACCTGATCCCCGTGGTGGAACGTCAGGTACTGCTGCGCAACGGATTGAACGAGTGCGTGGTGACGCTGACGTTGGTGAATGAGGAAGACCTTGCCCACTGGCCCTGGACCCCAAAAGCCACCTCCTTCATGCTGGGCGCCAGCGTGGCCACCACCCTGGGCTTGGAAGGCAGTCGGGACTGGCCCGCACTGGAAATCTGGTTGCCCTCCAACGCCAACCTGGAAGTGAACAACCTACTGGACTTGGAACCGCAGCTGCAAAGCGGTTTTTTTCAACCCAACGGCTCGTTCACCGTTCACCCGGAGCTGGACGCCCAAAGCGCCCTGGTGGTGTGGTCGCCCCAATGGGCCCAATTCCTGGAATGGGACTCCACCTACACCCATTTGGCCTGGATTCAGCCGAGCGGACCTTTGGTGCGCACGCAGGACCTCCAGCAGTGGACCGACGGTCGTCCGGACCGCAGCCAAGGCGTTCGCTGGGTGCCGCTGGAGGAACAGCAATCTGCCTTGTTCCGCGTGCTACGCACGGAACGCTTGGCCACCCTGGGCATTTTGATTCTGGTGGTCTTCCTCGCTTCGCTGGGGCTCTACGGCTCTACCGTGCTCCTTGCGCTGGAGAAAGCTCAGGAAAATGCCTCCCTACACGCCATGGGAGCCTCTTGGAACACGGTTGCAGCCGTTTACCGCATCAACGGCCTACTCGTAGGCGCTTTGGGTGCCCTTACCGGCGTGGCCCTGGGTTCTTTGCTCGTTTGGGGCCAAAGCACCTTTGGCTGGATTCAACTGGGCACCGGATTCGCGCTGGACGCCTACCCCGTTCGCTGGACGTGGTCCGGAGCGCTGCTCTCTTTTGGCATTGCTTGGGGCTTGAGTTTGGTGGCCAGTGCGTGGGCCGCTCGGGAAAGTAGACCGCAAAAAGGCTAACGCGCACCAAAACGCTTCGAGAGCCGAGCGCTGCACCGACCTTCCGTCCTCAGAAGTCACACGGCGCCGCAGAGACGTCCACGTCGTGCACGTTGGTGCCGGGCAAAACGACGCCTTCTGCGCTGTACACCTGGGTGATTTCCGCCAAGGTAGCGTACACTTCCGCCGCGGTTTCCGCAGTCACCAAGCGCAAGCGGTAGTCCTTGAAGTGCGGGAAATTCTTGAAGTAATTGGTGTAGTGCCGGCGCGTTTCCCGTATGGCCATGCCTTCTCCCTTCCACTCCACCGCAAACTCCAAATGCTTGCGCGCCGCGGAAACGCGTTCTTCCAAATCCGGAGGCGCCAAGTGCGTTCCGGTGGCCATAAAGTGTTTGATTTCCTTAAAAATCCATGGGTAGCCAATGCTGGCCCGCCCAATCATCACGCCGTCCACCCCGTAGCGGTTGCGCAAGGCCACCGCCTTCTCCGGAGTGTCCACGTCCCCGTTCCCAAAAATGGGAATGTGCATGCGCTGGTTGTTCTTTACCTCGCCAATTAAGGTCCAGTCGGCGTCGCCCTTGTACATCTGGTGCCGGGTGCGCCCGTGAATGCTCAACGCTGAAATTCCTATGTCTTGCAGACGTTCGGCAACCTCCACAATATTCTTGGTGTTGTCGTCCCACCCCAAACGGGTTTTCACCGTCACCGGCAACCCCACGGCGTCCACGATTTCCTTCGTCATGGCCACCATTTTGGGGATGTCTTGCAGTAGGGCCGACCCCGCTCCTTTGCAGGCCACGTTCTTCACCGGGCACCCGTAGTTGATGTCGATCAAATCCGGATTCGCCTTTTCTGCGATCTCCGCGGCCTCGCGCATGCTGCTGATCTCGCTGCCAAAAAGCTGAATGCCAATGGGGCGTTCGTACTCAAAAACGTCTAGCTTGATCAAACTCTTGGCGGCGTCCCGAATCAATCCTTCTGAGGAAATGAACTCGGTGTACATCATGTCCGCGCCCTGTTCCTTGCAGAGTTTGCGGAACGGCGGATCGCTGACGTCCTCCATGGGCGCCAGAAGCAAGGGAAATTCCCCAAGGTCGATGTGTGCTATCTTCGCCATGAATCCAAACGCAAAGGTACAATGAACCCCTTAAACCCTCCAGTAAAACCCGCATTGGAAGCCTTGTGGACACTTTTGTTGGCTTTTGCACTGGGAAGTACGGTAGCCGCCTTGGCGATGGAGCCCCTGACCAGCCTGTACGGAGATACCCCCCGACGCGATTGGATGCTGCAACTGTTTGCGGCCGTCGGTTTCTTTGTACTGCCCGCGGCCTGGATTCGGACCCGCCGTCAAATCCAAGGCCTGCCCGATCTCACCCCTCCAGCGCCCGCACTGCCTTGGGCTGTCTTGCTCGCCTGGGCCGCACTCCCCCCACTCGCTGCCTTTGGTTTGGAACAAATCTCCTGGTACTGGCGGGAAGGTCTCAGCGCGTGGCCCGTGCTTGCAGACTGGTGGACGGCTGAAGCCGAACAAGCTACCCGCATCCAAACCTTGCTGGATGCGCCGCTCCTCGTGGATCAATGGGGCGTGGCTCTGGTATTGGTTCCCGTGGCTGCCCTGGGCGAAGAGTTCTTCTTCCGCGGCACCTTGCTCCCGTTGTGGAAGGAGGCCTACGGCAAGCGAATGGCCCTCTTGCTTTCCACCCTGCTTTTTGCCGCAGCTCATTTGAGCCTGAGCCAACTGCCCTTTTTATTGGGGGCCGGTTTGCTTTTGGGACTGGCCTACGCGCAAACCCAGCAACTCTGGGTTCCCATGGCCGCACACTTTGCGCACAACGGCCTGACCTTACTGGTAGCCAAACTCAGCCCTACGGCGGAATACGGCTTTGCAGACCAACCGCCGCATTCGGCAGGGCTCATCGTTGGCACGGCACTTATCTGCGCTGCCTTGGGCGTCTTCCTGCACCGCGCCCACCGCAGTCACCCAGAACAACCCAGTTCGTCAACGGCAGAAGAATAACGCCAAAAGGGCGCACGTCTCAACCCAACTCGCCGTGGGATCAAAAAGCCACCGAGCGCAATAAAAAAACCCCGCCGAGGCGGGGTTTTCTATACTAGAACAAAGAATTTCAATACTCCTTAAACAACTCCTCAGAGGTAGTTGGATTGGTGGAGTAGTTGATTTTCAACGCTTGTGCTTTGCGCAGCTCCTGCTTGATGTCTCCAATCAGACCCATGCGTACTTTGATGTCTGACTTGATTGAAACGGTCATCAAAGGACGCTCCTTTTCGTTGATTTCTTCGCGCTTTACAACCACGAATCCACCGATGTCTTGGGTAGTGGCCAATTGGTCGTCCAGCTGAACACGCGGTTCTGTACCGTACGTAGCAGCATTTTTGGGAGTACCCACATAGATGTAGGCTACCAAATCTTTGCGCTCCAATTTTTGAATTTCCGTAGCACGGGGTTTCTTCAAAGAAATCTTCAAATCTACCTCACGCATGGTTGTTGTAACCATGAAGAAAAACAACAACATGAATACGATATCCGGCAACGAAGCGGTTGAGAGCTCAGGCGTCCCTCCGGACTTCTTTTTACGAATGCGTCCCATATTAACGTCCTCCTAAACTAACGGGTTCAGCCTCGGAAATGATCTGAGGATATTTGTCTTGCACAAACTTCTTGGCGTCTTCGCCCAACAAGTCAAAAGGCTTTCCAAACTGGGATTGTGCCAATTCGTCGCGCAAATCGTTGTAAGCAGCTACCAATTCGTTCTGAACTTTGATGTAGGTCTCGTAAGACGTTCCACGGTCGTTCTGAAGCGAAATGATGGCCTTCGCCGGATTGTCCGACGATTCTGGATCGCGACTTCCTTTGCAGACGTCGCAAGAACCGTCGCCATTGTTGTCGATGAATTCCTTGGCTGCTTGACGCAAATCACGCACATCCATGTACTCATCTTCAACCAACAATTGGTCCTGACCGTTGACCAACACCACGAAAACGTTCTTTTCCTTGATGGTGGATGTCTCCTTGATGGGGTTATCGTCCCACGGCGGCAACTTACGGTTCAATCCCTTGTCCACGTCCATCGTGGTGGTTACCAAAAAGAAAATCAACAGCAGGAAGGCGATATCCGCCATCGAGCCCGCATTGATTTCTGGTACTGAACGCTTGGCCATGACTCAGTTATTTGCGCAATCGGATCAAACCCGCGCGGTACAAAGCAGAGAAGACCACGGCCAAAGTAGACAAGGCCAACATGATGTTCAAGGCATTCAATCCAGCACTTACCCAGCGTGAACCGGACTCGGTCATCTTCATTTTCTGGTACTCCATGTAATCGCTTCCGTCTGCAAAGAGGTAGGAAACAATTAAAATGGCCAAGAGAAAACCAACCCCCATTACGGTAGAACGAACCCCGTTCGGGTTGATTAAAATCCCACGTACTGCACCACCAATAGCTGCTGCAATGGCCACCAAGGAGATGATGTACGTCAAGTACAAACCGTACTCAACGGTTTTATCCAGTTGTTCCCCTTCAACGAAGTAAACAACAAGCGAAGGAATCAAACCAATCACCCCCAGGGCGATGGCGATCCACTTGCCGTATTTGGCCAATAACCCTTCCATGATTCCTTATTTACCGTTCTTTTTGTCGAACGAAATCATCATGTCCAAGAAGGAGATCGAGGCGTCTTCCATTTTGTTGACGATGCCGTCTACCATGGAAAGGATCAAGTTGTAGAATACCTGCAAAATCATGGCGGCAATCAGACCGAATACGGTCGTCAACAAGGCCACTTTAATACCACCGGCAACCAAGGTCGGAGAAATGTCACCAGCAGCTTCGATGGCGTCGAACGCCTGAATCATACCAACAACTGTTCCCAAGAAACCCAACATCGGAGCCAAGGCAATAAACAGGGCAATCCAAGTGATGTTGCGCTCTAGTTTTCCGTTTTCAACAGAACCAACCGCAACGATGGACTTGTCCACCATGTCCATTCCTTCACCGTAGTGGGCCAAACCTTGGTACACCAAAGTAGCCACCGGACCGCGGTGCTCGTAAGCCACTTTCATGGCGGCATCAACACCACCTTTGTTCAAGGCAGCTTCAACTTCACTCAAGAACTTGGCGTTGTTGGAAGAAGCGAAGGTCAAGTACAACAAACGCTCAATAACTACGGCCAAACCAATGATCAATACCAACAATACCGGCGCCATCCAGATGGGGTCGCCTTCGATGAACTTCTTTTTAAATACCTGAGTGTAGCTGGACTCCTCTGCAGGAGCGGCAGCAGCCTCAGTAGTTTCCTCAGCAGCGGCGGCGGCGGTGTCCGTCGCTTCAGCCGGTGCAGCTGTTTCTGTTGCAGCAGGTGCAGCTGCATCTTGGGCAAATACGGGCGCTTGGAATGCCAGGGCGACCAAAAGCGCGGAAGCAAAAACCTTTTTCATGGGGGTTTTCTGTTGAATTACTTTTTTGAGATTGAGGGCAAAAGTAAGTGAATCGCTCCGAATCGCAATGAATTGAGCACGCACTTTACAAATATTTTACATGAAGGAGTGACAAGGAACAGCCGGACGACCGTTGTCGGGCCAAAAGACCTACTTGACCGCCGCGCGAAGAACCGCCTGAGCATCCCATAACGGTGTGGTTTTCAGGGCAGGAACCACCTCGTTGGGGTGCGCCACAACCGTCCACAAGTTGCGGTGTTCGGGGTTCATGAATTCCTCCTCCACCATGCGGTCGACGAGGGCAATGAGGGTATCGTAAAAACCGTCCTGATTCAGCAACACAATGGGTTGAAGGTACTGGCCCAAGCGCTTCAAGGTAACGGCTTCAATCAACTCGTCCAACGTGCCGGTACCGCCGGGCATCGCCACCAAACCGGCCGTGTCTTGGAGCAAGAGCGCTTTGCGCTCCGCCATGGTGTACACGTAGGTGAAATCCTCCACGCCGGGGTGGTTCATTTCAATCTCCTTTAATAGGTAGGGCATCACGCCTTGCACTTTACCGCCCCGATCCAGCACGCAGGTGGCCAAATGGCCCATCAGGCCGGTTTTCCCACCGCCAAAAAGCAAGGAGGCGCCGGCGTCCACCAGGTCTGAAGCAATAACCTCCGCAGCGCGCAAATACTTGGGATGAACTTTTGCGCTTCCTGCGCAGTAAACGGTAACCCGACGACCTTCCAAATTGTGCATGGTGCAAAAATAGGTCCGTATCTTGGACGCATGGCACATCGATTTACCTCTTTCAAATTTATGGGGCACGCCTTGCTGATTTTGACCTTCTTGAGCGGGCCGTCGGCGCTTTGGGGCCAAAACAATTCGAAAACGCCCGGGCTAAACGTGGTTCCTGCTCCTTCCACCTGGAAGGTGGGGGATCAAAACACCGTGCTCCGGGGAACGTTGAATCTCAAAGCACCCGCAGCCTTAAAAAGTGAGGCGGAGGTGCTCCGTTCGTGGTGGAACCGGTGCAGCCTGCTGGCACCGCGCACCGCAGAGCAACAACCAAAAGAATGGAGCGCCCAACTGAGCGTGAACGCCTCCCTGCCCGCGGAGGGCTACAAACTGCGGGTTCGGCCCGGTAAAATCATGCTGGAAGGCGGTAGCGATGCGGGCGTCTTTTACGGTCTGCAAACTCTATTTCAGTGCGCTGTTGAGGACACAGCTTCGGCCGTTTACCGTCTGCCGGAATTGGAAGTAGAAGATCGTCCGGCCTTTGCCTACCGCGGCATGCACCTGGATGTTTCCCGGCATTTTTTCGGTGTGGAGTTCCTTAAAAAACACCTCGACGCCCTGGCGCGCGCCAAAATGAACACGTTTCATTGGCACCTGACGGACGACCAAGGCTGGCGCATTGAAATCAAAAAGTACCCGCTCCTGACGCACATTGGTGGCTGGCGAAGCGGCTCGCAGCAGGGCCCCTACTCCTTGCAGTACTTCGACACCCTCCGCTACGGGGGTTTTTACACCCAAGAAGAGATTCGCGAGGTGGTGGCCTACGCGGCCGAACGGCACATCCGGGTGGTCCCCGAAATCGAAATGCCCGGACACGCTTTGGCGGCACTGGCCGCTTATCCGGAACTGAGCTGCCGCCAAAAACCTTTGGAAGTTGCGCGCGGCTGGGGGGTGTTTGACGACGTCTTCTGCGCCGGTAACGACTCCACTTTTGCCTTTCTGGAGGACGTACTCACCGAGGTTTTTGCCCTGTTTCCGGGCGAATACGTCCACATCGGGGGCGACGAATGCCCCAAAAACCGGTGGAACGAGTGTGCCCGTTGCACCGCCCGCATGCGGACCGAGGGCTTGAAGGACGCCCACGAACTGCAGTCCTATTTCATCCAACGCATGGAGCGCTTTGCCAACGCACGCGGCAAGAAAATTATTGGTTGGGACGAGATTTTGGAAGGCGGACTGGCCCCCAACGCCACCGTCATGAGTTGGCGCGGGGAAGAAGGCGGCAAAGCGGCGGCAAAGAGCGGCCACAACGCCATCATGACCCCCGGAAAACCCTGTTACTTTGACCACTACCAAGCGAAGGTAGACGGCGAGCCGCACGCCATCGGCGGATACAACCCGGTGGAAGCGGTGTACCTCTATTCGGTGGTGCCCGACGGCCTCACCCCCGAGGAGCAAAAGCGCATTTTGGGCAGCCAAGGAAACGTTTGGACCGAGTACATGCTCACCCCGGACCACGTGGAATACATGATGCACCCGCGGATGGAGGCCTTGGCGGAAGTCCTGTGGACCGGACCGCGCAAACCGGAACACCTCCCGGATTTTCAGCGGCGGATGCGCCTCTATGCCCGCGACTTGGAGCGCAGCGGCTATCGGGTTGCTCCCCATTTTCTCAACTCCAAATAACCCACACGGCGTGAAACGCATTGATTTTTTGAAGTCGGCCGGACTGGCCTTGGCCGGCGGACTGACCGGATGGACGGGGCTGAAAGGCGCCAATTTTCTGAGTGATTCGAAGGATACCGACGCCTCCCCTGCGGACGAACGAAGCGGCAAAAAAGCCCGCGGCCCCGTCATGCTGGGCACGTGGCCCTTTGCCCAAACCGCCATTGGCGCCGCTTGGGATGGGTTGACGCAACCCGACGGCACTGCGCTGGACGCGGTGGAGGCCGCTGCGCGGCGCACCGAGGCGGACCCCAATGAACGCTCCGTAGGCTTGGGCGGGCGCCCGGACCGCGACGGAATTGTGACCTTGGATGCGTGCGTGATGGACCATTTGGGCAACATCGGGTCCGTAGCGGCCGTGGAAAACGTGGTGCACGTCAGCAGCTTGGCCCGCGCCGTCATGGAGCACACGCCGCACGTGATGCTGGTGGGCGACGGCGCTCGCCAATTCGCTCGGGAGATGGGGTTTCCCCTAGAAGACTTGATGGTTCCGGACTCCAAAAAAGAATGGGAACAGTGGAAAATCAAGTCCGAATACAAGCCCATCCCCAACATCGAAAACCACGACACCATCGGTCTGCTGGCGCTGGACGGAGCGGGCCGACTGGCCGGCCTGTGCACCACCAGCGGCATGGCCTTTAAAATGCACGGACGCGTGGGCGACTCCCCCATCATTGGGGCCGGGCTGTATGTGGACGGCAGTGTGGGCGGAGCCACGGCCACCGGCCACGGTGAAGAGGTGATCCGCACGGTGGGTTCCTTCCGGGTGGTAGCCGCCATGACCGCGGGCAAATCCCCGCAAGCGGCGTGCAAACAGGCGGTTGAGGAAATCCACCGATTTTTTGTGCGTCGGGGCGTGGACTGGGGCGATACTCAAATCGGGTTCATTGCTGTCAATCGGCGCGGCGAGACCGGTGCCTACGCTTTGCGCCCGGGATTCAGCTACGCCGTGCGCACCCAGGAACAGGACGAACTGATCCGCGTGCCTTCGTTGTTGGAGGCCTAGCGACGGATGCGGCGCCAGGCGCGCTTGGCCGCGCGCCACGCCGGTTTGGGCCGGTTGTCGGCGTCCAATAAACTCCAGGAAATGGCGTCGTCCACGTCGTTTAATTGCCACACCAAGGATCCGCCGCATCGGGGGTCGGCTGCCTGAGCGGTAATGGTGCGAGAAAGCACCCGGGCCTGCCAGCGTCGGCTCCACCGTGCACGACCGCGTTCGGTGGCCAAGGAGCGTTGGGAAGCGTGCGTTTCGTTTTCCAAGTAGCGATTCAGCAGGCGCATGCCCTTGTAGCTGAAGAGGTAGTGGTCGTTGGACCCCACCCAGCGCTGGCGCACCGAGGGGCCCGGATAGGAAGGAACGCCCCATTCCGTCACAAAAGGCGCAATGCGTTCGGCCAGAACTGCGGTGGGCTGCTCCCCGTGCCAAACGCGCCAATCGTGGTTGTTCCCGGTTTGGAAATCCGACGGCTTGCCCCAGTTGCTCAAAGGAGACGTGGGCAGGTAGAGGGTTCCCGGTGCTTGGCGGGCGAGGACCGTCGGCACGAATTCGCGGAAAAACGACTGCATCCCCTGCGCCATTTGAAGGGAGTCTTGGCCGTGAATGCCGTACTTTTTTTGCCAGCCCCAGTGGTTCCAGGCCACTTCCAGTTCGTTGTTGCCGCACAGAAGCACCACGGAGGGATGCGCGGTAAGCCGCGCCGTTTGGCGCTCCACCTCCTGCTTCATCTCCTCAAAAACGGGCCCGCTGGTTGGGTAAACGGTTCCGGCAAAGGAAAAATCCACCCACAGCATCAGGCCCAACGAGTCAGCGCAACGCAGCAACCGCTCCGACGGATAGCGCCCTCCGCCCCAAAAACGCACGGTGTTGGCGCCGGACCGCGCCAGTTCTTCCATGCGCTGCTGCAAAACGACATCTTCCTCGCGCAGGGTGGGGCTCTCCGCCGGGTAGGCCGTCCGGTTCTGAGCGCGGACGGCATTGACGCCCGCACAAAACCGACGCTCGCCGTTGACCACCAGTGCAAACGGATGTTCCGGCGTTTGCTCCAGATCCACCGTGCGTTTTCCGGTCCAAAGCGATGCAGAATCCACCAGATGCTCGGCACCCGCTGGGCCGTCCACGGCCCAGAGCTGCCACTTCATGTGGACCCGCTGCGGCAACGTTCGCAACCGGCCGCCCGCCTGCCGGGGTTGCCACAGGGGCCAATCCTGGAGCGCAACGGAGCCGGAAAGTTCCCGTTCGTCCGCAATTTGGTGCACTTGGTTCGACACCGTTTGCACCACCCGGTGCCCGGCAGCATCCGTCCATTCCGCGGTTACCGCGGTGCGGTAGTTCCCGGGTGCGGCCACTGCCGCACGCACGGACCACGTCCCCTCTTGGGCGAGGGCGTCTTGGTGAAAAACCGGCTCCACCAGTGCCGCCTCACTTCGCACCCGAATGCGGTGCGTGCCCGGCCCGGTTTGCGGTTGCGGCCGGGAAAAATCCCAACCGTATTCCACGCCCGGACGCCGCAGATGGGGCGTTCGCCCGGCGGGATCGTTGTCCGTGGGGTAGGGTTTTCCGTCCGCCGCGCGCCGAACGCGGGCCAATTCGTCGGCATCCGGAAAAGCCATGCCCACCCGATCGGTGGAACGGGTGCCGCGCGGCAACACCCACGACGACGGCTCCAGCGGACCGGGAATCCATCGGCTGGAAGTTCCGAGCGAAGACGGTGTACCGGGCTCGTAAAAGGCCAACGCCGGGCCGTCCACCTCTTCCAACTCCCAAACCACTACGGTAGCCTGCGGTTCCGGCCACACGGTCGGAGCCCCAGGTAGGGACGCCAAGGCCCAGACCACCAAAGCGGTGTCCAGCATCACACCATCAAGGCTTTAACCTCGGCCTCGTCCGGCAAAGGCACCGCCGCAAGGTAGGCCTCCGGGGACAAAGCCGCGGAGTGAATCCAATCAAAACCCGCGGCGCGGTAGTGCTGTGCGTTGGAGGAACGAATGCCGCCGCCCGGCAAAAGCTCTATGCGTCCGTTTGCACGTTCGCGCAAGGACTTCAGCACTTCCAAATCACGAGCCCCCCAACCGGTGAGGATGCGCTGAAAACCCGCGTCGATGGCGTCTTCCAACGCCGCCAACGGATCGGAAAGGTCGTCGAACATCCGGTGCAAAACACAAGGGACCGGTAGCGCCTGCACCACTTGGCGCAAACGCTCAGCGTCCCAGTTTCCGTGCTCGTTGAACGCGCCAAAAACCACAAAATCAGCCCCGGCTTCCACCACAGCCACCGCGTCTCGCTGCAGTTGCAGCCAAGCGGCCCGATCGTACGCAAACGACCCCGCCACCGGCCGGGCCATGGCCCCCAAAATTCCGTCGTAGCCCGCCCGAACCGCACGCACGTCGGCGGGATCCGGCGTGGTGCCACCGGCTAAGGCATCCGCGCAAAACTCCACCCGGGGCACGCCCCACTCCGCCGCACGTTCCACGGCGCGGGGATGAAAACACGCCAACTCAAGCACGCTTCCCGGATTTTGGTCCGCCCTTGGCGGGCGTAGAACCCGCTTTGCCGGAGCCCTTCATCATCCCGCGAACGGC
>Ga0315906_10003733_pt1 | contig 20043 bp, 20 predicted proteins | sample LakEriMetagenome_4_FD_203526 | JGI IMG/M metagenome (GOLD analysis project Ga0315906, IMG submission 203526) | Freshwater fungal communities from buoy surface, Lake Erie, Ohio, United States - Buoy 2 MA122 | ecosystem: Environmental > Aquatic > Freshwater > Lake > Lake biofilm | place: USA... | reverse complement strand
CCCTGGCCCGACGTGTCGCGGACCTCGAACGCGGCGCGGACGAAGCGGGGCGCACGCCGTAGGGCGCCGTCGCGGCGGTCGTCCGGCCATCGTTTTCCGATGTTTGTTTTGTAAGGAGCGAGCGTGAGCGATCCCATCAGTCTCGACATCAACGCGATCCTGCGGCAGTTGCCGCATCGCTATCCTTTCCTGTTGGTCGACCGCGTGCTCGAGTGCCACAAGGGCGAGAGCATCCGGGCGCTGAAGAACGTCACCTACAACGAACCGTATTTCCCCGGGCATTTCCCGTACCGGCCCGTGATGCCGGGCGTGATCATCATCGAAGCCTTGGCGCAGGCGGCGGGCATCCTCGCGTTCGTCACCGCCGGGGTCTACCCCGACGAGAACACGCGCTTCTATTTCGTCGGCATCGACGAGGCGCGGTTCCGGCGACCGGTGGAGCCGGGCGACCAGCTGATCCTGACGGCGACCTTGCAGCGGCAGATGCGCGGCATCTGGAAGTTCGGCGCCGTGGCGCTGGTGGACGGCAACGAGGTCGCCTCCGCATCGTTGATGGTCGCGCCGGAGACCGGCAAGGGGGCTGCATGAGCATCGATCCACGGGCCGTGGTGGCCGAGGGCGCGAAGCTCGCGCCGGACGTGCAGGTGGGTGCCTTCGCCGTGATCGGACCGGACGTGGAGCTCGGACCGGGCTGCATCGTCGGGCCGCACGCGGTGGTCACCGGTTGGACGCGTCTCGGCGCGCGCAACCGCGTGTTCCAGTTCGCCTCGATCGGCGATGCGCCGCAGGACAAGAAGTACGCCGGCGAGCCGACGCGGCTGGAGGTCGGCGACGGCAACGTGTTCCGCGAGTACGTGACCGTCAACCGTGGCACCACCCACGACAAGGGCGTGACGCAGATCGGCCACGACAACCTCTTCATGGCCTCGTCGCACGTCGCCCACGACTGCGTGATCGGCGACCATTGCGTGTTCGCGAACCTCGCGACCCTCGCCGGGCACGTCGAGATCGGCGACCACGTGATCCTCGCGGGGTTCACGGGCGTGCACCAGTTCTGCAAGATCGGCTCGCACGCCTTCATCGGCAACAACACGGCCGTCACCCGCGATGTCCCGCCCTACATCATGGCGGTCGGGCATCCGGCCGAGCCGCACAGCGTCAACGCCACCGGGCTCTCGCGCCGGGGCTTCAGCGCCGACCAGGTGCGCAACATCAAGCAGGCGTTCCGCACCCTGTACCGCTCAGATCTGTCGCTGGACGATGCGCTCGCGAAGCTGCGTGAGGCGGCCGCAACCCAGCCCGAGGTCCAGCCGATGGTCGATTTCATCGGCCGATCGACCCGCAGCATCATCCGCTAGCCGGCGCCGTGGCCGGTCCCGTCATCGCCGTGGTGGCCGGGGAAGCGTCGGGTGACAACCTCGGCGCGGCCCTGATCACCGCGTTGCGGGCCCGGTCGCCCGACGCGCGCATCATCGGCGTGGCCGGGCCGCGCATGCGTGCCGCGGGCTGTGAAGCGCTGGCCGATGCCGAGGAACTCGCGGTGATGGGGCTCACCGAGGTGCTGCGTCACCTGCCACGCCTCCTCAAGCTGCGCCGCGGGCTCATCACGCGGTTCACGGCGGCGCGGCCCGACGTGTTCGTCGGCATCGACGCGCCCGAGTTCAACCTTGGGCTCGCCGCGCGCCTGAAGGCGCAAGGGATCCGTACCGTGCAGTACGTCAGCCCGCAGGTCTGGGCGTGGCGGCAGGGGCGGGTGCGCGGCATCGGCGAGGCCTGCGACCGCATCCTCTGCCTGCTGCCTTTCGAGCCGCCGTTCTACGAGCGGCATGGCATCGCCGCGCGCTTCGTCGGTCATCCGCTCGCCGACCAGTTCCCGATGGAGCCCGATCGCGGCGCGGCGCGCGCGGGGCTTGGGCTGCCGGCCGGTGAGACCGTGGTCGCGGTGCTGCCCGGGAGCCGGATGGGTGAGGTCTCGCGGCTGGCCGCGCCGTTCGCCGGCGCCGCGGCATGGCTCGCGGCGCGGCGTCCCGGCCTGCGGTTCGTGGCGCCGATGGTCAACGCCGCCGTGCGCGCCCGCTTCGAGGCCGCGTGGGCGCAGGCGGCACCGGGCGTGCCCGTGCAGATCGTCGATGGCCGCTCGAGGGACGTGCTGGCCGCGGCCGATGTGGTGCTGGTGGCCTCTGGCACCGCCACGCTCGAGACATTGCTCAGCAAGCGGCCGATGGTCGTGGCCTACCGTCTCGGTGCGGTGACGGCGTTCCTGCTGCAGCGGCTCGGCCTCGTGAAGGTGCAGCATTTCTCGCAGCCCAACCTTTTGGCGGGACGCGAAGTGGTCCCGGAGTTCTTCCAGGATGCCGCCACGCCGGAGGCGCTCGGCGCCGCCGTGCTCGACTGGCTCGAGTCGCCGGAGCGTGTGGCGCCGTTGCAGGCGACGTTCGCGGACGTGCATGCGCAGTTGCGGCGCGGCGGCGCGGACCTCGCTGCGGAGGCCGTGCTCGAACTGCTGGCATCACGATGAGCGGCGCGGTGTCGCTGCGCGAGGTGAGGCTCACCGGCGTCGATGAGGCGGGGCGGGGTCCGCTCGCGGGCCCCGTCGTCGCCGCCGCGGTGATCCTCGACCCCGCTCGGCCCGTCGCCGGGCTCGCCGATTCCAAGGCGCTCACCCCGGCGGTGCGTGCGGAGTTGGCGCTCGCGCTGCGCGCCCGCGCGCTCGCCTGGTCGATCGGCCTTGCGAGTCCGGCCGAGATCGACGCGCTCAACATCCTTCAGGCGACGCTGCTCGCGATGCGCCGGGCCGTCGCAGGCCTCGCACTGCCGCCTGGGCACATCGAGGTCGATGGCAACCGCCTGCCCCGGTTGGCGGACCTGCCGGGGGTCACCTCGGCACAGGCCATCGTGCGCGGTGATGCCACCCGACCGGCCATCAGCGCCGCGTCCATCCTCGCCAAGACGGTGCGCGATGCCTTTATGGAACAACTGCATACGCGGTTTCCTGCATACGGTTTCGCGATCCACAAGGGCTATCCCACGGCGGCACACCTCGCGGCGCTCAAGGCGCACGGCGCATCACCCGCGCACCGGATGACGTTCCGGCCGGTAAGATTCCTGTCGTCATGAGCGCCTTTGTCCACCTTCGACTGCACACCGAGTACTCGCTGGTCGACAGCGTGGTGCGCATCCCCGAGCTCGTGAAGGCGGTGGCCGAGGCCGGCATGCCGGCGGTTGCGGTCACCGACCAGGACAACCTGTTCGCGATGGTCAAGTTCTACCGCGAGGCCTTGGGGCGCGGCGTGAAACCCATCATCGGTGTCGACCTGCGGGTGGCCGAACGCGGCGAGCGTGTCGCCCCCACGCGCATCGCGCTGCTCTGCCTCGATGAGGCCGGCTACCTGAACCTCAACCGTCTCGTGTCGCGGGCGTATCTCGAAGGCCAGCAACGCGGGCTGCCGCAGATCGACCGGGCCTGGCTCACCCCGCAGAACCTGCAGGGCTTGCTCGCCCTGTCCTGCGGTCCCGATGGCGATGTCGGACGCGCCCTCGCCGCAGGGCGCCTGCCGGAAGCGCAGCGGCACCTCGAGGCGTGGCGCGCGCTGCTGGGCGACCGCTACTACCTCGAGGTCTCGCGCGTCGGTCGCGAGGGCGAGGAGGCCCTGGTGGCGGCGACCGCCGCGTTGGCGGCGTCCGCAGGTGTGCCGCTCGTCGCCACCAACGACGTGCGGTTCCTCGCGGCGGAGGATTTCGAGGCGCATGAGGCGCGGGTCTGCATCCACGAGGGTACGCAGCTCGCCGACACCTCGCGTCCGCGCCATTACACGCGCCAGCAATACCTGCGCACGCCCGCGGAGATGGCGGAACTGTTCGCCGACCTGCCCGAGGCGCTCGCCAACAGCGTGCAGGTCGCGCGCCGGTGCAGCCTGCCGCTCAAGCTCGGCGAGAGCCGCTTGCCGGCGTTCCCGGTGCCCGACGGTCGAAACGCGGAGGACTTCCTGCGCGCCGAGGCGGCGAGCGGCCTGTCGGGACGCTTCCTGCGGCTGCCCGGGGTCGACCGGCCGTCCTACGAGTCGCGGCTCGCCACCGAGCTCGACGTCATCTGCAACATGGGATTCGCCGGATACTTCCTCATCGTCGCGGACTTCATCCGCTGGGCGCGTGCCAACGGTGTGCCGGTCGGGCCGGGCCGCGGCTCGGGCGCGGGGTCGCTGGTCGCCTATTCGCTCGGCATCACCGACATCGACCCGCTGCAGTACGACCTGCTGTTCGAGCGCTTCCTTAACCCCGAGCGCGTGTCGATGCCCGACTTCGACATCGACTTCTGCATGGACGGCCGCGACCGCGTCATCGACTACGTGGCCGACAAGTACGGCCGCCGCCGCGTATCGCAGATCATCACCTACGGCACCATGGCGGCGAAGGCCGTGGTGCGCGATGCCGGGCGCGTGCTCGGGCATGGTTTCGGCTGGGTGGACCGCATCGCCAAGCTCGTCCCCTTCGAGCTCGACATCACCCTCGATGCCGCGCTCGAGAAAGAGCCGGAGCTGCGCAAGCTGCGCGACTCGGACGAGGAGGTGCGGGCGCTGCTGGAGCTCGCCCGGTCGCTCGAGGGGCTGACGCGCAACGCCGGCAAGCACGCCGGCGGTGTGGTGATCGCGCCCTCGGTGCTCGAGGATTTCGCGCCGCTCTACTGCGAAGCCGGCGGCGGGTCGGTGGTCACGCAGTTCGACAAGGACGACGTCGAGGCCGCGGGCCTCGTCAAATTCGATTTCCTCGGGCTGCGCACGCTCACCGTCATCGACCATGCCGTGCGCACCATCAACGCCGCGCGGGAGGCTGCGGGCGAGCCCGGTCCGCCGCTCGACATGGCGGACCTGCCGATGGACGACGCCGCGACCTTCGCTTTGCTGAAATCCTGCCAGACGACGGCGGTGTTCCAGCTCGAATCGCGCGGCATGAAGGACCTGGTGCGCCGGCTGCAACCCGACCGCTTCGAGGACATCGTCGCCTTGGTCGCGCTGTTCCGGCCGGGCCCGCTGCAATCGGGCATGGTCGACGATTTCATCCTGCGCAAGCACGGGCGCAGCGACGGGCCGATCGACTACCTGCACCCCAGCCTCGAGGCGGTGCTCAAGCCCACCTACGGCGTGATCCTGTACCAGGAACAGGTCATGCAGATCGCGCAGGTGCTCGCGGGCTACACGCTGGGCGGCGCGGACCTGCTGCGCCGCGCCATGGGCAAGAAAAAGCCCGAGGAGATGGCCAAGCAGCGCAGCGTGTTCGTGGACGGCGCGAAGGGGCGCGGGGTGCCGGAGGCACAGGCGGCGCACATCTTCGACCTCATGGAGAAGTTCGCGGGCTACGGCTTCAACAAGTCGCACTCGGCCGCCTATGCCTTGCTCTCCTACCAGACCGCGTGGCTCAAGGCGCACCACCCGGAGGCGTACATGGCGGCGGTGCTGTCGGCCGACATGGCGCACACCGACAAGATCGTCACGCTCAAAGATGAGTGCGACCGCATGGGGCTCGAGGTGCTGCCGCCCGACGTCAATGCCTCGGCTTGGGGGTTCGTGGTCGCCGGTGCGCGCCGCGTCCGCTACGGGCTCGGCGCCGTCAAGGGCGTGGGCGAGGGCGCAGCCGAGAACATCGTCGCGCAGCGCGTGGCCGCAGGTCCGTTCGCCAGCCTCGAAGACCTGTGCCGGCGCGTCGACCTCAACCGCGTCAATCGCCGCGTCCTCGAGGCTCTGGTCCGCTCGGGCAGCCTCGATGGTCTCGGCGCGAACCGGGCGACGCTGATGGCGCGCCTGCCCGCCGCCATGCAACTCGGCGAGCAGACGACGCGGGCCGTGCAGACCGGGCAGGACGACCTGTTCGGTCTCGGCGGCGCGGCGGGGGGCGGCGAGGGCGGCTCGCAGGCCGCCGCGGACGGCGCAGCCCCGGGACATCTGGCGGCCGCCCAGCCTGAATGGAGCGAGGCCGTGCGGCTGGCGGGCGAGCGCGAGACGCTCGGTCTCTATCTCACCGGCCATCCGATCAGCCGCTACGAGCGCGACCTCCCGCGATTCGTGAGCGGCCGCATCGCCGACCTCGTGAGCGACCGCCCGGCCACCGGCTCACCCGAGCGCGGCTACTTCGGTGGTCGCACGGTGTCGGTGGCGGGCTATGTGCACGAGGTGCGCAAGCGCGGCAACCGCACCTCGATGGTGATCGACGATCGCACCGGCCGCATCGAGGTCACGCTGTTCGACGAGGTGATGCAGCGTCATCGCGAACTCGTCACCAAGGACGCGCTGGTGCTGGTCGAGGGGCAACTGCGCTTCGACGAGATGGGGGATGCCTGGCGGCTATCGGCGCGACGCATCTCGGAGCTCGACCGCGCGCGCGAGCAGCAGGCGCAGCGCATCGTGCTGATGTGGCCCCGCGCGCCGGGTGCCGACCACGGACTTCTGTTGCAGCGTCTCGCGGAGATCCTCGCGCCGCATCGGCCGGGCCACTGCGCCGTCGGCGTGCGCTACACGGGTGAGCAGGCGGCGGTGTCGCTGGAGCTCGGCGAGGAGTGGCGGGTGCGCGCGAACCCCGCGCTGCTGGAGGCCCTCGAACAACTGGTCGGCGCGGACGGGCTGCGCGTCGCCTACGGTCCGCCTGCGGGTACCGCGGGCTCGGCCTACGGTGTAGTCTGACCCCATGGGCATCAATTTCCTCGATTTCGAGCAGCCGATCGCCGAACTGGAGGCGAAGATCGACGAGCTGCGCCACGTCACCAACGACGCCGGCGTCAACCTGCAAGAAGAGCTGCGCCGGCTGCAGTCCAAGAGCGACCAGCTGACCCGCAGCATCTTCGCCAAGCTCTCGCCTTGGCAGATCACGCAGCTCGCGCGCCATCCGCAGCGGCCGTACACCCTCGACTACTTGCAGCATGCGTTCACGGAGTTCGAGGAGCTGCATGGCGACCGCATGTTCGCCGACGACCAGGCGCTGATCGGCGGGCTCGCCCGCCTCGGCGGCCGGCCGGTGGTGGTCATCGGCCACCAGAAGGGCCGCGACACCAAAGAGCGCGTGCGCCGCAACTATGGCATGCCGAAGCCCGAGGGATATCGCAAGGCGCTGCGCCTGATGCGGCTCGCCGAGCGTTTCGGCCTGCCCCTCGTCACGTTCATCGACACCCCGGGCGCCTATCCCGGACTCGAGTCCGAGGAGCGCGGCCAGAGCGAGGCCATCGCCCGCAACCTCTTCGAGATGGCGCGCTTGCGCACGCCGATCGTGAGCGTCGTCATCGGCGAGGGCGGTTCCGGCGGCGCGCTGGCGATCGGGGTCTGCGATCGCCTCTTGATGCTGCAATACAGCACCTATTCCGTGATCTCGCCCGAGGGCTGCGCCTCCATCCTCTGGAAGAGCGCCGACAAGAAGGAGGCGGCGGCAGAGGCGATGGGCCTCACGGCCGACCGCCTGCAGAAACTCGGGCTCATCGACGAACTGCTCCCGGAGCCGCTCGGCGGCGCGCACCGCGATGTCGGCGTCACCTGCGCCACGCTCGGTGCCGCGCTCGCGCGGCAGGTGGAGGCGCTGGCCGCGAAGCCCATCGATGTGCTGCTCGCCGAGCGGCAGCGGCGCATCGCGGGATTCGGCGTGTTCGCCGAGGACGCGGGCTGAGCCGGGGCCGCCCGGTCGTGGTCGGACGTCAGCCCCCGGATCCTTTCGTCACGACGGTCGGTCAGCGTCTGGCCGATCTGCTGCAGTCCGTGCCGGCGACGCGCCTGTGCGTGGCCCTGAGCGGCGGTCCCGATTCGGTCGCGTTGTTGGCGGCGCTCGCCGCGTTGCCCGCGCCCTTGCCGTTGCGTGCGCTGCACGTGAACCATCACCTGCAAGCGCAGGCCGACGAGTGGATGCGCGGGTGCCGCAGGCTGGCGCGGTCGCTCGGCGTGCCGCTGTCGGTGCGGCACGTGGCGGTCCCCGTCGGTCGCGGCCTTTCGCCCGAGGCCGCGGCCCGCGAGGCCCGTCGTGCGGCGTTCCTGGCGGCCCTGCGCCCCGGCGAGGCGCTGCTCACGGCGCACCATCTGGACGACCAGTTCGAGACCTTGCTGCTGATGCTGATGCGCGGCTCCGGGGTGCATGGCCTGGCGGCGATGCCGGCCGCACAGCGTCTCGGTCGGGGGTGGCTGCTGCGGCCCCTGTTGGACGAGCCGCGCGCGGCGCTCGCCGCGTTCGTGGCGCGCCGCGGGCTGCCGCATGTCCTCGACGAGAGCAACGCGGATGAACGCTTCGACCGCAATTTCCTGCGCCGGCGTGTGACGCCGCTGCTCGGGTCGCGCTGGCCGGGCGCGGCACGCGCCGTGGCGCGCAGCGCGCGCCTGCTCGGCGAGGCGCGCGGACTGCTCGATGAGCTCGCAGAGGCGGACCTCGTCGCGCTCACGGGGCATGCCGGGGCCGGGGCGCCTCGCAGCCTCGAGCTTGCGGCGCTCGCCACGTTGTCGTCGGCACGTCAGCGCAACGCCTTGCGCGCCTGGCTGCGCGGACTGGGCGTGAGGCCGCCGGACGAAGTGCACCTCGAGCGGATCCGGCTGGAGTTGCCGCGCGCGCGGCGCGATGCTCAACCGGTCGTCCGTTGGCCGGACGGCGAGGTGCGCCGTTTCCGCGGTAGGCTGTATTTTTTGACCCCGGCGTCGGGTCGGTCGCGCGCCCACGAGGCAGGCGGCCTGTGGGACGGGGCCCCGTGGGATTGGAGCCCGTGGGATTGGACAAGGGCCAGGCCGTATTCATTGGGACCCGGACGCGGCGCCTTGCGATTGGTGGCCGATCCGGCGGGCACGATCTCACGGCAGGCCTTGCCGGCCCGATTGCAGGTGCGCACGCGCATCCCGGGCGCGAAGGTCGCCCTGCGCCAAGGCGGGGCGCGGCGCAGCGTGAAGGAGCTGCTGCGCGCCGCAGGCGTGCTGCCCTGGGAGCGTGACCGCCTCCCGGTGCTGTGCGACGGCACGCAGATCGTCGCCGTGGGCGACCTTTTCGTCGCGGCGCCGTATCTGGCTGCCGGTCCGGGCCGCCGTGGCCGCCTGCGTCTCGAGTGGCTGGAGGCTCCGGAGCTCCGTGGACCAGGGGTGGCCGTGGGCCAGGGTCGGTCAGGGCCCGATTGAGCCGCCGCCCGCGATTTGCTAACCTGACTTCCCGTCGCGCCATGGCCGTCCCGGCCGCGGCGACACACAGCGGCGGTCCCCCATGCCTCGGTTCGTATTCGTCACCGGCGGTGTCGTTTCCTCTTTGGGGAAGGGCATCGCCTCCGCCTCGTTGGGCGCCATCCTCGAGGCCCGCGGCCTGAAGGTCGCGATGGTCAAGCTCGACCCCTACATCAACGTCGATCCGGGCACCATGAGCCCCTTCCAGCACGGCGAGGTGTTCGTCACCGACGACGGCACCGAGACCGACCTCGACCTCGGCCACTACGAACGCTTCGTGCGCACCGTCACGGGCCGCAACAGCAATTTCACCACCGGCCGCATCTACGAGCGGGTGATCGCCAAGGAGCGCCGCGGCGACTACCTCGGCGCCACCGTGCAGGTCATCCCGCACATCACCGACGAGATCAAGCGCAACATCCTGCTCGGCGCCGGCGAGTCGGACGTCTGCATGGTCGAGATCGGCGGCACGGTCGGCGACATCGAGTCGCTGCCGTTCCTCGAGGCCATCCGCCAGTTGGGCGTGGAGCTCGGCCGCAACCATTGCGTCTACATGCACCTCACCCTGGTGCCGGTGGTCGGCGGCTCGGGCGAGATCAAGACCAAGCCCACCCAGCATTCGGTCAAGGAACTGCGCGGCATCGGCATCCAGCCGGACATCCTGCTCTGCCGCGCCCACGACCCGCTGCCCGCCGAACAGCGGCGCAAGATCGCGTTGTTCACGAACGTCGAGGAGCGCGCCGTCATCTCGGCCGTGGACGCCAGGGACATCTACGAGATCCCGATGCTGCTGCACGCGCAGGGCCTCGACGACATCATCGTCGAGAAGCTGCGGCTCGAGGCGCAGGCGAAGGCGGCCGACCTCTCGGCCTGGCAGTCCGTGGTCGACGCCAAGCTGAATCCGGAGGCCGAGGTCGACATCGCGATGGTCGGCAAGTACGTGCAGATCCGCGACTCCTACCTCTCGCTCAACGAGGCGCTGACCCACGCCGGCGTGCAGACCCGCACCCGGGTGCGCATCCACTTCATCGAATCGACCGACATCGAGGAGCGCGGCACCGGCGTGCTCGAGGGCATGGACGCCATCCTGGTGCCGGGCGGCTTCGGCGAGCGCGGCATCGAGGGCAAGATCGCCGCGGTCCGCCACGCGCGCGAGAACGGCATCCCCTACCTCGGGATCTGCCTCGGCATGCAGCTCGCGGTCATCGAGTACGGGCGCAACGTGCTCCGGCTCGACGGCGCCAACAGCACCGAGTTCAACCGTGCGGGGCCGCATCCGGTCATCGCGCTCATCACCGAGTGGCAGGACACCGCGCGCGGCTCGCAGGCCCGCGACGAGTCCTCCGACAAGGGCGGTACGATGCGTCTCGGTGCGCAGGACGTCCGGTTGGTCGATGGCTCGCGCGCGCGCTCGCTCTACGGCCGCGAGGTCATCCGCGAGCGGCACCGACACCGTTACGAATTCAACAACGGCTACCTCGAGCGCTACCGCGGCGGCGGCATGGGGATCACCGGTCTCTCGCCGGACGGCCTCGTCGAGATCGTGGAGCTTGCCGGCCATCCGTGGTTCCTCGCGACGCAGTTCCACCCGGAGTTCACCTCCAACCCGCGGGACGGTCATCCGCTCTTCACCGGTTTCGTCGCGGCGGCGCGCACGCGGCGCAGCCTCGTGTCGGATGCCCCGGCAGCAGCCGCTGCGGCCACCACGGGGCGCGCCTGAGATGCGCCTCGGCGGCTTCGAGGTCGGCGCGCGCGATCCGCTGTTCCTGATCTCCGGTCCCTGCGTCATCGAGAGCGCTGCGCTCTGCGAGGAAGTCGCGGGTCGGATGCTCGAGATCACGCGCGCGCTCGGCATCCCGTACGTCTTCAAGGCCTCGTTCGACAAGGCCAACCGCAGTTCGCGTTCGAGCTTCCGCGGGCCGGGCCTCGAGGCAGGGCTGAAGGTCCTCGCGGACATCCGCAGCCGCTTCGGTGTGCCCGTGCTCACCGACGTGCACGAGGACACGCCGCTCGCCGAGGTGGCCTCCGTGGTCGACGTGCTGCAGACCCCGGCGTTCCTTTGCCGCCAGACCAATTTCATCGTCGCCTGCGCCTCGCAGGGCAAGCCCGTCAACATCAAGAAAGGCCAGTTCCTCTCGCCTTGGGAGATGCAGAACGTCGTCGACAAGGCACGTTCGACGGGCAACGAGCAGGTCATGGTCTGCGAGCGCGGATTCTCGTTCGGCTACAACAACCTCGTCTCGGACATGCGCTCGCTCGCCGTGATGCGCCGTACCGGCTGCCCGGTGGTGTTCGACGCCACGCATTCGGTGCAGCTGCCGGGCGGGCAGGGCAGCGCTTCGGGCGGCCAGCGCGAGTTCGTCCCCGTGCTGGCGCGTGCGGCGGTGGCCGCAGGCGTCGCCGGCGTGTTCATGGAGACCCACCCGGATCCGGCGCGCGCCCTCTCCGATGGCCCCAACGCCTGGCCGTTGGACCGCATGCCGGCGTTGCTCGAGACCCTGGCCGGGCTCGACCGCATCGCCAAATCACGACCCTTCGAGGAAGACCAACCATGAGCCGTATCGCCGACATCCGCGCCCGCGAGATCATGGATTCCCGCGGCAATCCCACGGTCGAGGCGGACGTGATCCTCTCGAGCGGCGCCCGGGGCCGTGCTGCCGTGCCCTCGGGCGCGTCCACCGGCACGCGCGAGGCGGTCGAGCTCCGCGACGGCGACAAGCGCCGCTACTTCGGCAAGGGCGTGCTCAAGGCGGTCGCCAACGTCGACGGACCGATCCGCAAGGCGCTGCGCGGCCGGGATGCCCGCGAGCAGCAGGAGATCGACGCCAGGCTGGTCGCGCTCGACGGCACGGAGAACAAGTCGCGGCTCGGCGCCAACGCGCTGCTCGCGGTGTCGATGGCCACCGCGCATGCGGCCGCGGCCGACGCCGGGCAGCCGCTGTGGCGTTACCTTGCGGGTGGCCGGCGTCCGTTGATGCCGGTGCCGATGATGAACGTCATCAACGGCGGCGCCCACGCCGACAACAGCCTCGATGTGCAGGAGTTCATGATCCTGCCGGTCGCGGCGAAGAGCTTCTCGGAAGCGCTGCGCCAGGGCGCCGAGGTCTTCCACACCCTCAAAGGCATCCTCAAGGGCCGCAAGCTCACCACCGCGGTCGGCGACGAGGGCGGCTTCGCGCCGGACCTCGCGTCCAACGAGGCGGCGCTGAAGCTGCTGATGCAGGCCATCGAGAAGGCGGGCTACAAGCCCGGGCGCGACATCTTCCTGGGGCTCGATGTGGCGAGCTCGGAGTTCTTCCGCGACGGCCGCTACGGGCTGCACGGCGAGGGGCGCAGTTTCGATGCCGCGCAGTTCACGCGGTATCTCGCCAAGCTCTGCGACAGATACCCGATCGTCACCATCGAGGATGGCATGGCGGAGGGCGACTGGGCCGGCTGGGCAGGGCTCACCCGTGCGCTCGGCAAGCGGGTGCAGCTGGTCGGCGACGACCTGTTCGTCACCAACCCCAAGATCCTCGCTGAGGGCATCACGAAGGGCATCGCCAATTCCATCCTCATCAAGGTCAACCAGATCGGCACGCTGAGCGAGACGCTGGAGGCGATCGCGTTGGCGCAGGGTGCGGGCTACTCGGCGGTGGTCTCGCACCGTTCGGGGGAGACCGAGGACACCACCATCGCCGACATCGCGGTGGCGACCGGAGCCGGCCAGATCAAGACCGGTTCGCTCTCGCGCTCGGACCGCATCGCCAAGTACAACCAGCTGCTGCGCATCGAGGGCGAACTCGGACGCCGGGCGCGATACGCGGGCCGCGACGCGTTCCCCGTGAAGTTCTGAGGGTGACGCTTTCCTTTGCCCGGTCGCGGCGTTAACCTTGCCATCGTCATGAAGTGGTTCGCCGGCATCCTCGTCGCTGCGGTGTTGCTCCTCAACTACCGCATCTGGGTCTCGGACGACGGGCTGAGCGAAGTCCGGCGTCTCGAGCGCTCGGTCGCCGCGCAACAGACCACCAACGCCACGCTGCTGCGCCGCAACGACCAGTTGGCCGCCGAAGTCGCCGACCTCAAGAACGGCCTCGTGGCCATCGAAGAGCGCGCACGCAGCGAACTCGGCATGGTGGGCCCGAACGAGACCTTCTACCAGGTCGTCTCAAAGGTGCCCGAGCCCGCTCGATCCGGTGACCCCTCGCAGCCCGGCGCGCCGGTCGGGTCGCCCAGCACCCGCACGGCGCAGCGCTGAGGCGCGATTGTCGGCCGCGCCGTACTGGCTGGTGATGCCGGCGGCGGGACGCGGCGAACGCCTCGGCGCGGACATCCCCAAACAGTACCTTCCCCTCGCGGGTCGACCGATGGTCGAGTGGTCGCTCACGCCTTTCCTCGGCGATCCGGAGTGCCGCGGCCTCGTCCTCGCCTTGGCAGCAGATGACGCCCGGTGGCCCGCGTCGCGGGCGCGGCTCGGACGGGCGGTCCACGAGACGAAAGGGGGCGCGACCCGTGCCGATTCCGTCCGTGCAGGACTCGCGGCGCTCGGCGAGGCGGGCGCCGCAGACGATGACTGGGTGTTGGTGCACGATGCGGCCCGCCCTTGCGTCACGGCGGCCGAGATCCGCGCGCTGCGCTCCGCGGTGCTCGCCGCAGACGGCGCGTCCTGCGGGATACTCGCCCTGCCGTTGGCCGACACCTTGAAGCGCGGCGACATCGGTGCTGACGGTGCCGTCCGCAGCGTCGCGACGCTGCCCCGCGAGTCGCTGTGGCGGGCGCTCACGCCGCAGATGGCGCGCCTCGGCGCCTTGCGCGATGCGCTCGACGCGGCGGCCGAGGCCGGTCACAGTCCGACCGACGAGGCGCAGGCGATGGAGTGGCAGGGTGCTGCACCGGTGCTGGTGCCGGGTGCCTCGACCAATCTCAAGGTGACGACGGCGGACGACGTGCGCTTGGCCGAAGCGGTGCTCGCCGCACGGGCCGCGGGAGACCGGACATGACGATACGGGTCGGATCGGGGTTCGATGTCCATGCCTTCGGGCCGGGCGATCACGTGATGTTGGGCGGGGTGCGCATCGCGCACGGCGCCGGCGTGCTCGCGCATTCGGACGGCGACGTGCTGCTGCATGCGCTGTGCGATGCCTTGCTCGGCGCGGCGGCGCTCGGCGACATCGGCCAGCATTTCCCGGACAGCGATCCGCGCTGGCGCGGCGCGCCGAGCGCGGGTTTCGTCGAGGCGGCGGTCGCGATGCTGGGCGAGCGCGGCTGGCGGGTGGTCAACGCGGACCTGACGTTGCTGGCGGAGGCGCCGCGCATCGGTGCGCATCGCGAGACGATCCGTGCGCGCATCGCCGGCCTGCTGCAGGTCGCCCCGGATGCGGTCAACCTCAAGGCCACCACCACCGAGCGGCTCGGCTTCGTCGGGCGCGCCGAGGGGCTCGCCGCGCAGGCGACCGTGCTCATCGCGGCGTCGGGCTGAGGCGCGCATGTCCGGCTGGGCCGAACTCGCGCTTGACCCGCCCCGCGCACATGGCGCACCCGTGGGCACGGCGGCGATCCGCGTCTCCCCCGAGGATTTCCAGGTCGACGAGCAGTTGGGTTTCGCGCCGTCCGGATCGGGCGAACACCTGCTGCTGCGCGTCCGCAAGCGCGGCCAGAACACGGCGTGGGTGGCGAGAGAGCTCGCGAGGCTCGCGGACGTCCGTCAGCACGATGTGGGGTATGCGGGCCTCAAGGACCGCAATGCGGTGACGACGCAATGGTTCAGCCTGCCGGCGCGCCGCCGGACCGCGGCGGAGTTCGTCGGCGCCGGCGGCGAGGGGTTCGAGGTGCTCGAGGCGCACGCCCATCGGCGCAAGCTGCCGCGCGGCGCGCTCACCGGCAACGATTTTCGCATCGTGCTGCGCGGGTTCGAGGGCGATGCCGCGGCGCTCGAGGCACGGCTGTCGCAGTTGCGTGAGCGCGGTGTGCCCAACTACTTCGGGCCGCAGCGCTTCGGCCGGGACCTCTCGAACCTCGCGGTGCTGCGCGGCGCGCCGGCGCCGGCGCCGCGCGATGGGCGCGGGTTCGCGCTGTCGGCGGCCCGCAGCCTGGTGTTCAACGCGGTGCTGGCCGAGCGCGTGTCGTCGCGGACTTGGGACCGGCTGCTCGCCGGCGACCGTGCGAACCTCGAGGGCCGCAATTCGAACTTCCTGGTGGAGACCCCGGACATCACGCTCGAGTCGCGCCTGGCCGCGCTCGATGTGCATCCGACCGGTCCGATGTGGGGGGAGGGCGATGCCGGCGTGCGGGGCGCGGTGGCCGAACTCGAAACGGCGGTGGCGGGCCGCTATCCGGCGCTGCTCGAACTGCTGGGCGCCGAGCGGATGGAGCCGGCGCGGCGTCCGCTGCGCGCCGTGGTACGGGGGCTTGCGCACGCCTGGTTGCCGCAGGGCGAGGCGTCGGGGAGTCCGGCGACGGACTCGCCCTCGAACGACTGCCCCTCAAGGGACTGCGAGTTGCGCTTTTCGTTGCGGGCAGGCAGTTTCGCGACCGTGGTGCTGCGTGAATTGGTGACCCTCGCCGGCGACGCCACGGAGGATGAGCATGCTTGAGATCATCGATCATGGTTGTGTGCGCGAGATCCGCCTCGCCCGACCGCCGGTCAATGCCCTGAGTGCGGCGTTCACGGCCGCCTTGGACGACGCGCTCGCGGCGGCCTTCGCGGCGGGCGAGAGCGGGGTGGACGGCGCGCCGCGGGCCATCGTGCTGTCGGGTCAGCCGGGGATGTTCTCGGCCGGTCTCGATATCCGTGAAGTCACCGGATCCGAGGGGGGCTTGCAGGCGTTGATGTTGGGCTTCTGGCGACTCCAGCAGCGCCTCGTCCACGGTACCTTGCCGGTGGTGAGCGCGATCACGGGCCATTCGCCGGCGGGCGGTGCGGTGCTCGCGATCCTCTGCGACCATCGCATCATGGCGGCCGGCGATTTCCGTATCGGCCTCAACGAGGTCCGGGTCGGCCTCTATCCCGGCGAGCTCATCTTCCGTTGCCTCGAGCGTCTGGTCGGTACCGGCCGTGCGGTGTCGTTGCTGTCGCGCGGCGCGATGCTCACGCCGGAAGAGGCGCTCACATGCGGGTTCGTCGACGAGGTGGTCGCGCCCGGCGAGGTCGTGCCGCGGGCGCTCGCGCTCGCGCAGGAACTGGCAGCCTTGCCGCAGCAGGCTTACCGGCGCACCCGCGAGCTGACGCGACGGGACCTCGCCGCCCTCTTTGAGGTCTCTGCCGAAGCCGAGACCGCCGCGCTCGCGGCGGGTTGGGTGACCGACGAGACCCGCGCCCAGATGGCGGCAGCGCTCGCGCGGTCGTCACGCTGATCGGGCGTCGCGGCGGGTGCCGGTGCGCGGATCCATCAGCCGCGCAGCAGCACGTAGATCGCGCCGGTGCCGCCATCCACGCGGCGCGCGGAGCAGAACGCGAGCACCGCATCGTCGCGCCGCAGCACGATGTTGGCGACGTTCTTGAGCACCGGCCCGCGCGGCCCGGACCCGAGGCCCTTGCCGTGCACGATCCGCAGGCAGCGCATATGGCTCGCCACCGCGCGGGCGAGGAACTCGCGCAGGGCGGCCTTGGCCTCACGTTGGGTCATGCCGTGCAGGTCGAGTGCGTCCTCGACCCGGTAATGGCCGCGCTTGAGGTTGCGCATCACCGTGACCTGGATGCCTTCGCGGCGGAAGGAGAGCTCGTCGGCGGCCTCGACCTCGAGATCGGCCGGCGTGAGCACGAGGCTGTCCTCGAGCACCTCGGCCTCCGCCTGGCGGCGGAACCGCGCCCGCACGGGCGGCTTGCGCCGCTTGCGCGGCACGCGCGGCTCGCTCGCGAGCGGCTTGGTGCCGCGCACGGCGTCGCGGAAGGCCTGGATGTCATCCTCGGTCGGCTTGCGCATGATCCATGGTTCCCGGTGCGCCGCGGCGGGCGTGCTGTCCCCGGGTCGCGGCATTCAGTATATTGCCCCGCGCCATGAAGATACTCGTCTGCAACGATGATGGTTACCGTGCGCCCGGCATCCTCGCGCTGCGCGGCGCGCTGGAGGGGCTCGCCGAGCTCACGACCGTCGCCCCGGAGCGCAACCACAGCGGCGCCAGCAACGCGCTGACCCTCGAGATGCCGCTGCGGGTCACGGAGACCGGGCCCGGTTCGTACTTCGTCAGCGGCACGCCCACCGACTGCGTGCACCTCGCCATCTCCGGTCTGTTCGAGTTCGAGCACGACATGGTGGTCTCGGGCATCAACAACGGCGAGAACCTCGGCGATGACGTGCTGTATTCGGGGACGGTGGCGGCCGCCATCGAGGGCCGCTTCCTCGGCCTGCCGACCGTGGCTTTCTCGCTGCGCCGGCCGAGCGAGGGGGAGCCGGATTTCACCGCTGCGGCCCGGGTCGCGCGCCTCGTCGTACAGCGGCTGCTGTCCGCGCCGCTCGACCGCAACATGATCCTCAACGTCAATGTCCCGCACCTGCCGTTCGAGTCGCTGCGCGGCTTCCGCAGCACCCGGCTCGGCGCGCGCCACCGCTCCGACCGCGTGGTGCCCGCGACCGACCCGCGGGGACGCCAGGTCTACTGGGTAGGTCCGGCGGGCGAGGGCGAGGACGACGGTCCCGGCACGGATTTCCACGCGGTCGCCGCGGGCTACGTCTCGGTGACCCCCCTGCAGGTCGATCTCACGCGCCACGCCGCGATCGAGCCGGTGGCGCGCTGGCTCGACGGCATCGGCTGAGACCGGACCGCGCGCGGCGCCTCCCCGATGGACACCCGGCTCGACGGCATCGGCATGACCTCGGCCCGCACCCGCGAGCGGCTGATCCGGCGTCTGGAAGAGCAGGGCATCCGCGACACTGCGGTGCTCGAGCGCATCCGCTCGGTGCCGCGGCATATCTTCGTGGACGAGGCGCTGGCGAGCCGCGCCTACGAGGACACGGCATTGCCGCTCGGCCATGGCCAGACGATCTCGCAGCCCTACATCGTCGCGCGCATGACCGAGGCCTTGCGCGAAGGGGGCGCGCTTCGCAGCGTGCTCGAGGTCGGTACGGGTTGCGGCTACCAGACCGCGGTGCTCGCGGGGCTCGTGCCCCAGATCTACACCATCGAACGCATCGAGCCGCTGCTGCAGCGCGCCAAGGCCACGCTGCGTGAACTCGGCATCGCCAATGTGCGTTTCCGCCATGGGGATGGCTACGAGGGTTGGCGGGCGATGGCGCCCTACGATGGGATCCTCGTGGCCGCTGCGCCGCCCGAGGTGCCGCAGGAGCTGCTGGCCGAGCTCGCGCCGGGAGGGCGGCTCGTGATGCCGGTCGGGCCGGACGGCCAGCAGCGGCTGGTGCGTTACACGCGCCGCGCGGGATCGGTCGATCGCGAGGATCTGGGCGCGGTGTCCTTCGTGCCGATGCGGACCGGGGTCGTCACCGGCAGCCGTTGACCGCCGCTGCCGCGGTGCGCGGCCGCCATCCGCAGCCGTTCGGGGGGCGTCAGGGCTTGCCGTCTTGGGACGGGAACAGCAAGGCCACCACGCGACGGCCGTCTTGCGCGAGCAGGTTGAAGGTCCGGCAGGCCGGGCCGAGGGCCATCACTTCGAGGCCGATCCGCCGCGTGAGGAACCACTGCCGCTGCGCCGCCGGCAGGAAGGTCTGGCCTCCGCCCCAGCCGACGATCACGAGTTCGGGCTGCGCTGCGAACACCGCATCGAGGTCGTCCTCTTGGAGATCGACCGGCCGCTGCGGGCGCAGCGTCGCGATCCGACCGGTGGCCTCGAGGCTGATCGAGGTGTCGTGGCGCTGCTCGCCGATGCGGATCACGCCGTCGGCGTAGCTGCGGATGAGGAACGCCGCGCCCGGCGGTGAAACATCGAGTCCCATGCTTCGGTACCATAGCCGATGTGCGCGACCTCGTGCTCGTCCTGCCTGACCTCTCCCTCTTCGATTCCGATGCCGTACCGGCCCACGGGTCGGGGCTTACACGCCTGCGCTTCGCGCGTTCGTCGCCCTTGCGCGGCGGCTGGCGCGGCCTGATGGCCCGTGGCCTCGGGCGCTCGGATCTGGTGGCCGTCGATCCGGCCGAGGTCGTGGCGGCTGCGCTCGGGGCGGGCGAGGGCGGCGAGCCTTGGTTGGTCTCGCCGTTGCATCTCGTGCCGGGGCTGAAGACGGTCCATCTCGCCCCGGGCGGGCTCTTGTGTCTGCCGCCGGACGAGGCCGCGCAGTTGTGCGCCGACTTCGACCGGGAGTTCGCGGCGGACGCGCTGCGCCTGCGCCCGGCCGGTGACGCAGGCTTCCTGTTGCAGGGTTTGAGCGCCGCGGGTGCGCTCACCGTGGAGCCGCAGCGTCTGCTTGGCGACTCGCTCGAAGAAGCCTTGCCGGGGGGTGCCGGGGGCGGGGCGTTGCGCGCCTTCCTCACCGAATGCGAGATGTGGCTGCACGGGCTGCCGCTCAACCGTCGGCGCAGCGCACGCGGCGACCCGCCGGTCACGACGCTCTGGCCTTGGGGCGGGGGCACCCCCTTGCGTGAGCCGCTGGCGATCGTGCGCAGCGATGCGCACTGGCCCCGTGTGTGGGCCGACGAGACCTGGGTGACGGCGCTCGGTACGCTGGCCGGGCAGACGGTCGAGCCGATGCCGCAGGACGCGACGGCCTTGCTGGCGGAGGGCGCCGAGTCGGGCTGCGCGGTGTTGCCCGTGATGGCCCATGGACTCGCGAGCCTCGATCGCCGGTTCCTCGTCCCGGCGGCCGAGGCGCTGCGGACGGGTCGATTGCGACGCCTCACGGTCGCGGCGGACGATCGTGCCGTCAGCGTGACCGCGGGCGACCGTCACCGGTTCTGGCGACCGGAGCGGGATCTCTTGTCCGCGTTGCTCGAAGGCGTCGCATGAAGCTCAAAGTCG
>Ga0315906_10003732_pt1 | contig 20044 bp, 17 predicted proteins | sample LakEriMetagenome_4_FD_203526 | JGI IMG/M metagenome (GOLD analysis project Ga0315906, IMG submission 203526) | Freshwater fungal communities from buoy surface, Lake Erie, Ohio, United States - Buoy 2 MA122 | ecosystem: Environmental > Aquatic > Freshwater > Lake > Lake biofilm | place: USA... | reverse complement strand
GAGCCGGAACATTAGATGCCGGACTTGAAAAAACATATAATTCTTGTCCGGAAATACGATGATTAAAAAAAACAGCAAATAAAATAACAAGCGAAGTATAAAGCAAAGCACGTATCATAATCATTTCTGATTTATTATGACGGTATACAGCCCCTCGTCTGATTCTTTTTTGTTCTTTCTTAAACTTATACCCAGCTTTTTCTCATAATCTTTAAGCATCTTTTCGGTTAGATACCCTTTATCCATAAAGAGAAATGTGATGTCTTTGTCTAAAACCTGATCGGTACTATTGATTACGAAAAGCTTCAATCCATTCAAGTTTAAAATTTTGTCATTAGGAAATTCATAGTGATTAAAAGTGATTGTAAAACGAAGTGCAGCAACACTGAAACCGGCTTCTTCCACAGCGTTTCTCATCCGATCAGGTTCAATATTTTTATCCGCTTTGAATTTTATCTGAAAAGATGAATTTGCAACATCAGGTGCTACTTCTTCTACAAAAGGAAGTGAAGAGAGAGATTGATAAATCGCATTGCTGCACATTGCACAAGTTAATCCTGCAGCCTGCAGCGTTGCGTGTTTTATTTGTCCATTTGCAGAAATATATCCGGCAAATAGAAAAAAAGAAATGATAAGAAACCGCATGTAAATGAGATTTAGAAAAACCGACTTTCACTCAACCCAAAAAGAGAAAAGTGCCAGTGGAACTTGATTAGCCTTGTAAAATGAAAAAACATTTTAAAGAGCCGACCGGCATCGAATTTTGAATGGTTTAATTGCCGATCGGCTATTTATTGTTTATCAAGGGCGATGTTCGCATTTACCCTTGCATTCTTTGCTGCCTTTACCAGATTCTGAGCAACAACTTCCCGACTCTTTCATTTTGCAACTGCTGCAGCAACCTCCATCTTTTTCACAGGTGGCCGATTTACAGCAATCTTTTTTGCCGCCGTTTTTACAACAGGGTTTATTGCCTTTGCATTTGCTGTCTTTTACACAACAAGCTTTACCGGAGCTTGCACTTGTACTACCCTTGCGATCATACTGACAACAAGCATGGAGCTTGTTATATGCATCTTCTGATGCAGTAACACCATCATTGTCATAACCCGCATCAGCAATTGATTTTTGCACCTGTTGCAGAGTTGATACCGAAGCATCATATGTTACAGTCAGATTCTTGCTTTTGACATCCCAGCTGGCTGAAGATGCTCCGCTTTTTGTTGCAGCTGCTTCAATATTTTTTTTACACATGCCGCAGTTACCCCATACTTTAAATGTTGAAGTGGTAGACTGAGCCGAAACTGCTCCGGTGAACAGCAATAGAAATAATAAGATATAAGTTTGCATATTTATTTTTTTAATGATGATAATAGAAATAAGTTCAAATAAAATTGAACAAGAAGCTGTTTATACAGCAAATAAAAATGGCAAGAGAAAATTAAATTCTGAACACCCTCAATGTCCGATAACGTTTATTGGAAAGATTTTGAGGTGGAGATTTGTCTGCTTCTAAATATACTAGATCTGCATTTTTAAATGCCGGATCGTAAACTTCATCAATTAAAAAAGTGTAGATGATGGTCAGAGCCGGCGAAAGCTGAACGTCTCCCGAAGGCTGATGTGAATCACTGATTTTATACGAAACAACCTGGTCGTGACAACAGGAAAATGCAGCCTTATCCATGCCACACTGATCACAGTTTCCGTCATCATGATCTTTGTCCTCAAAAAAAGAAACAGAGGCAAGTTGATCCATGCAATGATGAAAATTGACTACCAGCCCGGCCGAAGCGGTCAGGTAAAAAAAGGCTATCAGTCCGATCAGGATTTTACGCATGTCTATACAAATTTAAGACAAAAACAAAGCGTTATCAAGAGTTTTTCAGTTAACAAAGCGCCAAAAGATACCAAATCTGGCATAAAGACCTGGTAAGGGCTGCAATGGTGTTGCAAAATTATTCCTGAAAAAGCCAGAAGGCGAAAGCTGAAATGTGTTCAGGTTTTCAACTCTTAAGAATAAATCCATTCGTTTAATACCTGCACTAACATATACTGCAATATCAGGTCTGTTTCTTATAATGGTATCATTCTGATAGAAAAACTGACCGGCCAATGGTGAATAACCACTCGTCTTAAAAGGAGTATTATATCGCAATTCGATTCCTGTACTAAGTTTGAGATTTTTAAAAAAGCGCCCTTCAAATGCAATCCTGTTTCTTGTCAGAAACAAAGGCACATTCACCGGTGCATTTCCTGCAGTTTGCTGCATGATGAGATCACTGTATAAAAACCATTTGCCTGCTAAACGAAACTTTCTCCCCGCTTGCAATTGAAAAACATTAAACAAATCTGTTGTCTGTTTTGCGGATTTAAATCCGTCAAAATAGGCATAATTCAACATACTGACAGAACGAAGTTCTAGATATAACTGATTAGCGGGTTTTTCAAATCGGAAACTGAGAGAGGTTGTATTCTCATTGCGCAATTCATTGTAAGCTCCCGCTAATCGCCGGAAAGCACTACGGCGATCGAACACGAATGAAGGGGTGCGATTCACCTGTTCAAAATCAAGTCGAATGAATGTTTCATTCTTTAAATTATTTTTTTTCAGGAATCCTTTTAGCTCATAGTTTCCTGCAAAATAACCTGCTGCATACAAAAGCGCATCCACATGTATATCCCATTTTTTATTTTTTGTTTGAAATTGTCCTGCACCTGAAATCAGTAAGCCCGAAAAAGTAAATCGAGTAATACCGGTATCAAGCTGAAAATACTCATGTGCAATCCCCGCTCTCAAAAACTTATTTTGCTGCCCGAGAAAAAAACGGCTTATATTGAACGTATTCTTAATAGTGGTCCATTTATCCTGTAGCCTGAATGTATCAGGCACTTGAGTTAAATCATAAAACTGCTGATAGCTTTCCCCGTCGACCCTTGCATCTTCAAACAAGAATTGAAATCTTGAAGCATTTAATTGATGTTCAAAACGGAAATATCCTTTTTGGGGATCGGTCGTCGATGTGTGATTTTGATCTTTATTAACTACTCCGGTATTAATAAATTGCTGTAAAAAAAGCTGTGATGTCCTGTATCTGTTTCCTGTAATAATATTGCTGCTTAGGAAATTCTGCTGTTGAAATTCAGCACCTCCGAAATTAGTTGGAATATTAAAACGATCGGAAAAACTTGGTACTTCATTGAGTAAAGAAAGATCTTTCAACCCTCCGTTTTCGCTTGCTCCAATTTTATCCGCAGCCAGAATAAGATTCAATCCATATTTATTTTTTTTAGAAAGATAACGATTGGTAAATAAAAAAGTACTATGGCTATTTTTTTGATTTTTAAACACCCCGGGCACATTAATCATATTATACCTGAAAGAGAAATTCCAGTTGGTCCTGATATTTTGAGTATGTAATGCCTGAATATTCTGTTCCGTTTTTGAACCCAGAATATAATTAAGTTGGGTAAAGGGTCGTGTAGCTGAATAGAGCGGCACCAACTCCAGATTGGTCATAAACGGATCAAATGCATGAAAGCCATGGTCCCACCCTGCTCTCATGTTTGGCTGAAAAAACTGGGAAACTACAGCACTTCCGTGATTACCAGTTGAAAGTGATTGCCAGGGAACAGGCCAGCGCTTTAGGAAGTCATTGACAGTTGTATCAAGTGTTCTCCATTCAGGGTTTTTAATTGTCTGATAGATTACCGTGACGGAATCTTCAAATCCGGTGCGATGAAGAAGGGAATCCTTAAATGGCCCGGCACTTCCACCACCCTGGTTAAAAACACTACTACCGGGTATTGACTGATTAGATCTTCTACTTTGTCCCGGTCTTTGAGCAACTGCACATACAGATAGCAAAACTAAAAGCATTAAAGCAACACCTGATCTGATTGATGAAGCAACACACATATCAAATCACTTGAATAAGTTGTTTGACAATGGCAGTCATTTTAGGTTCAGCTTCTTTGGCAGCTTTTAATACCTCTTCATGAGAAACAGCATGCGTATTTTCAGGAGAACCCAGATCTGTAATCACACTCATGGCAAAAACCGGAAGACCCATATGTACTGCTGCAATCACTTCGGGCACAGTGCTCATACCAACAGCATCACCGCCAATAGCGTGCACCATTCTGTATTCGCTTCGTGTTTCAAATGTTGGACCGGTAACACCAACGTACACACCATCGTGTACATGTATATTTAATTCGGAAGCTATTGCTTTTGCTTTTTCAATAAGCTTTAATGAATAGGGCTCATTCATATCGGGGAAGCGCGGACCCAGTGCATCATCATTTTTTCCAACCAGCGGATTTTCCATAAACTGACTGATATGATCAGAAATAATCATCAGATCTCCTACTTTAAAATCTTTATTTACACCACCGGCTGCATTGCTTAAAATAAGAGTTTCAATACCCAGGTATTTCAATACCCTGATCGGAAATACGACTTCCTGCATGGCATATCCCTCATAAAAATGAAAACGACCTGCCATCACAACAACATGTTTATCACCTGATTTTCCGAAAACTAGTCTTCCTTTATGACCTTGAACTGTAGAAACAGGAAAGTTTGGAATAGTTTCATATGGAATTTCCAATTCTATTTCGAGTTCAGCGGTAAAATTTCCAAGACCACTTCCCAAAACAATACCTACATCCGGAGTATGGGTAATTTTTTGACGGATATAGGAAACCGTTTGTTCAATTTTTTTAAGCAGATCACTCATCCTGTTTATTTGAGCAGACAAATATATCATTTTACGATAGAAAGCTTTGAAAAGAACTCTTATAGTTATGAAGGTTTATAATATTGAGATGACTATAGATTTACTATCTTCGCCCGAAATTTTTAAGCATGAACTTACATGAATACCAAGCAAAAGAATTACTGAAAAAATACAATGTTCCGGTACAGGAAGGATTTGCATGCAACACGGTTGAGGAAGCAGACGAAGCTTATAAAAAAATCCAGGCTGTAAGCGGCAGCAATTTTGCGGTTATCAAAGCGCAAATTCATGCAGGAGGCAGAGGGAAAGGCACGATAAAAGAAACGGGTATCAACGGTGTGAAAGTGGCAAAAAACGCTGAGCAAGTTAATGAGTATGCGAAGGGGATCCTTGGCGGCACCCTTGTTACTATTCAAACAGGGCCGGACGGGAAACTTGTGAATAAAGTATTGCTTGCTCAAGATATGTATTACGATGGTCCTTCCGAAAGAAAAGAATTTTACTTATCAATACTTCTGGATCGTACCAAAAAACAGAATGTGATCATGTACAGCACAGAGGGAGGAATGAATATTGAGGATGTGGCACACGATACACCGGAAAAAATATTTAAAGAATGGGTTTATCCAGGACAGCCGCTTCAGGGATTTCAGGCACGTAAAATTGCTTTCAACCTTGGGCTTTCCGGAGAGGCCTTCAAAAACTGCGTAAAATTCGTCACCAACTTATACAACGCATATGTTGGCCTCGACTGCAGCATGCTGGAAATTAACCCTTTATTCAAAGCAGCAGATGATAAGATCATTGCGGTAGACTGTAAAATGAATATTGATGACAATGCTTTGATGCGCCATCCTGATGTAGCAGCAATGCGTGATGAGAGTGAGGAAGATCCTACAGAAGTGGAAGCAGGTAAATTCAATCTGAATTTCATCAAACTCGACGGCAATGTGGGTTGTATGGTAAACGGTGCCGGGCTGGCAATGGCGACCATGGATATGATCCAGCTGAGTGGCGGACAACCGGCCAACTTCCTTGATGTAGGCGGAACTGCCAACGCACAGACAGTAGAAGCAGGATTTAAAATCATTTTAAAAGACCCGAATGTTAAAGCAATTCTGATCAATATTTTTGGAGGAATCGTAAGATGCGACAGGGTTGCAGCCGGAGTCATAGAAGCATATAAATCAATAGGCAATATCCCTGTTCCGATTATTGTTCGATTACAGGGAACCAATGCAGCCGAAGCTAAAAAGCTGATTGATGAAAGCGGTCTTCAGGTTCAAAGTGCAATCCAACTCAGTGAAGCTGCAGACCTGGTGAAAAAAGCAGTTGCCTAAATTAAATTACAAAAATGAACAGTATACAATGCCCTGGTAACAGGGCATTTTTTTAGTATTCCACTTTGTATACCATATATATTCCGCTAAATAAATACACTGCTCCGCCGGAGATCTCTGTAGCCTTATGACGTTTGCGTAATTTTTCACCTTTGATAAAAATTCTTCCATCAGGTGTTTTAAACTGCTGGCCCGGCATTAACTCTTCTACCCTTACACAGCCGTTGTTTTCTAAGTCGTATTTCTGAAGTACTCTCATTAATTCTTCTTCTCCGCAACTCGTTGCCGAGGGCTTTTTGATTGTCTTTATCAACACCCTTTCGATATCCTCCGGAAATATTTTTTTCTCAATAAAAACAGCAAGCAACTGACCGTATCGGTGTTGCCATTCCTTGCCATGAGGAAGCACTTTCGGACCGAATTGCTCAAATACAAGGAGATGCGCCATCTCATGAAGAAGCGTAATCAGAAAAGCATAAGGATTAAGATTACCGTTAACGCTGATACGATGCGCATGATGAAGAAAAGCAGGACGGTAATCGCCGAGTATTGTAGCCCTCTCTCTGGAAATAGTGAGGTGGATACCGAATTGATGAAGGTACTCCGCAACATCAGAATACGCGCCCCTTGGCAAAAATTTATCTAGAGACTGAATCGGAACTTCTGCCTTTGCCATCATCAGTTTTTTTCAACATTCTGAAAACGATACGAATTTCATAAAACGTGTAAACAAAATAAAAAACAATACAAATCAGTACTGCAGGCTGATTTACAGCAGCGCCTTTAATTGAAAGATAGATCAGTAAGGCGCAAAGTACACCCATCATTCTTAAAAGCATCGAGGCATATACAGAACGAAAAAATACATTCGGGTTTTTGTCTGAAGCTCCTTTTGTATGCATGAAAAGTGATAAAAGAGATAAGCCAAACAGAAGCAGATTACCCGACCACAATACAGTTGAATCTAAAGTATATTGATGTAGAATTTGATCAGAAAAAAACACGAACCCGGATAAGATCAGAAATAGGGAAAGTAATTCCAGGAAATAGACACTATTCTTATTTTTCATTTTTTACCAGCAGTATCTTTCAACACTTTAATAATCATTACAATTACCGCGATAAGCGGAAACAACAAGGAAAACAAATTAAACCCTAAACCGATCACATTATCAAGCTGAACACCCAAAAAAACTACAACCAAAAGCAAGGAAAATAGCTGAAAAGCAAAACTGCCGTAACGTAACAGGTAGTAACGATTACTTTTGTTTTCTTTTTTGGGTTTAATCTGAGGAGGCGGCATGGCCTAGTTCGTTGCTGATGGCCACAATATTGGCGGTTTCTGAAGCCCCCATATGGCATTCGCCGTTAAAAGAAGCAGTTGGAGCAACCTGTAGTTGTTTGGTATAAACGTTACCTTTTATGACACTATTCCCTTTGAGAACCAGCATCTCCGACACACGAATATTACCGTTCACTTTACCAAGAATTTCGACTTTTTCACCGGTAACATCACCATTTACAACTCCTGATGAGCCAATCAAAACCTTTGATGAGGCTGATAAATTACCGTTGAGGATACCGTCTATACGAATATCTCCTCTGGCATTAATATTCCCTGTGAGTTCCGTTCCTCCGGCAATGATGGTGGTTTGTCCCGGTTGAGAGTCATGATCTGACTCAAATGCTTTTTTAAACATAGCAGCGTTATTGTGTTTCAAATTCAGTTTCAGGTATTTCAAGGGTTGAAGTATCGCGAGGCTGCGTACCCACATTGCCCGATAAAACCCGTTTTAACTCCTCAAGATATACATCTTTTTGTCTCGATGCAAGTTCAAGTGAATCAATTTTCACTTTATACTGTACCAGGGCCTTTCTCTGAGATTGTGTTCCGTACCCAGGAAGATAGTATTTCAAGTTCGTAAAAGATATCAGTGCAACTGTTAATCCAACCAATAAAACAAAAAGACTGCTGGCGGCAACATATACACTCATGCGCGTCAATTTGAAAGCAAGCACTTCTTCAAAAGTATCATCATTTATTATGACAAGCCTATACCTGTTTCGCAGGCGGCGAAGTTTTTGATCTATGTTGAAGAATCTGCTCATGAGGGACAAAGTTCTGAATTTCCTCATAAAATTGGTGAATTTGAATGTGTTTTCCCCTTTTTTTCCAAAGTTTTCTGATATTTTTGGAACGGTGTATTTACATAAATATTCAAATAGGCTTTTTTACACGTATTTTAAGCGGGGATTATACCGGCTAACTGTGATTTTTTTGCTTGTTTTCAGTATGCACACGAGCGGACAATCCATCAAACAAATCCCGTTGAACAAGCCCGCAAATTTTAAGGATAAAATCTTAAGATCTGAAAAAACGGAAGATGTTAGCCTCACTCTGCCTCGCAGGCTATATCATGGCATGGTTAGCCACTACAACTATTATTACAATGCGCAGGTAAAACTGAACGCCATCGTTCAGAAAGCACAACTCGCGCACCAGGAAGACTTCACCAAGCTTTTACCGTTTTACGACTATTCGGTTAACGTGACTTCTGCCGATAGTATCGAACTTGATTCCGTAATGATAAAAGCAACAGCCGGTATTGTACTTCATGATCTAAGAAACAGCTACGTGGACGACCTGCTTTTACTGATAGGTAAAAGTTATTATTATTGGAATAAGCCCGATTCCTCTTATCGGATTTTTCAGTATATCAACTATAATTTTTATCCCAATAAAAAAGATGAGTTTCGAATTACAATCGGATCTGCCGGTGATGCAAAAGACGGGAAACTAACCATAGGCACAAAAGAGAAAAAAGGAATAATTACAAAAACATTTTCAAAGCCACCCGCCCGCAATGAAGCCTTGTTATGGATGGCAAAGATTTACGCAGAGCAGGACCTGCATGATGAAGCAGTATCATTGATATACATTCTGAAAAAAGATCCTAATTTCCCAAAACGTCTGCACCCGCATCTGGATGAAATAATGGCTTTTAGTTTTTACAATCGTGAGTCTTGGGACAGCGCTGCTTTCTATCTGCAAAAATCTTTAAAGACAGCAGAAACAACTGCTCAGCTTGCAAGAAAAGAGTTTTTACTCGGACAGCTTTTTACGCTTGCAAATAAAACAACTGATGCCTCTTATTTTTATCAAAAGTCAAAAACTCACACAAATGATCCTGTGATGCACATACATGCAAGGCTTAACAATGTTTTGCTCACGAATACAGACTCTTCAAATATCAACCAGTCGCTAAATGATTTACTAAATCTTGCAAAAAAGGAACGATTTGATGGTTATGAAGATTTGCTCTATTACGCAGCTTCAGATGTGGCACTGCGAAAAAAAGATACCCTGCTGGCTTATTCCCTGCTTCAGAAAAGTGTTCGGTTTGCGCAAAAAAATCCGGAATCAAAAGTAAGGAACAGTGCATTTTCAAAATTTGGCGAATTGGCTTTGAAACAAAAAAACTATCGCCTGGCTGCTTCTTGTTATGACAGTATTAATCTTCAGGATCCAAACATTCAGAACAAGATTGCTGAAATTGAAAAAACTAAAAAATTTCTTACTGAGTTGGTTCAGCATAAAGATGTTGTTATCAAGGAAGATAGTTTACAGAGAATAGCAGCTATGCCTGAAGAAGAAAGGGAAGCATATCTTAAAACCTTACTTAAAAAACTAAGAAAAGAAAAAGGTCTGAAAGAGGAATCTACAAATTCATCTTCAGGTGGCACATCATCATCCGGAATGACTTCCGGCAGCCAGCCCCAGGATCTTTTTGCAACAGGCAATAATACAGGTTGGTATTTTAATGCTAATAATCAAAAAAACAAAGGCCCGGCTGAGTTTAAAAATAAATGGGGCAACCGCCCTAATCAGGACAACTGGAGAAGGCAATCTGCAATTGACGCATCTATCGCGAATTCTAATCAGGGCATGTTCGGAAACCCCGGAGGAGATGGCGACATCGACAATCCTCGGCCAATAAATCCGGTACTTACATCTGAAGAAAACGAACAAGATCTTACAATTGAATCACTCCGTTACAATCTTCCGCTCACAGATGATAAAACTGCATCATCCAACCAGTTAATTTATGAGGCATTACTAAATCAGGGAAATATTCTTAAAAATCAATTAGAAGATTACGAAGGAGCTGCGCAGGTTTATATGGATTTGCTCAGACGCTTCCCGCAAAAAGACAGCACTTCACAGGTTCTTTCAGAACTTTATTACTGTTTGCTAAAATCAGGAGATCAGAAAACTGCTGATTCATATCGCCAAAGCCTTGAGCAAGCAGGACTCAATGAACAAAAAATTAAATCAATTGATACAAGTAAAACTGCAACTTTAAATAAGGAAGTAAAAGCAATTGCAACATACGAACAGATCTACAGATGGTATATTGAAGGTGAATTTTCAAAAGCTCGTCAAAATAAAATAACTGCAGATTCAATCTATGGCAATCATTTCTGGACGCCACAACTGATGTACATAGAAGCTGTCTATTATGTACATCTACAACAAGACAGTGCAGCTCTCTTAATGCTGACAGATCTTTTAAACCGATTTGGGTCGAATCCGGTTGCAGAAAAAGCAGTTATACTTAAGGATGTGCTTCAAAGAAGAGCTGAAATAGAACAACATTTAAGAGAGAGTAAAATCGTACGTGCGGAAGAGCCAAAAATTTCAACTCCTAAAAAAGAGGAACCAGTAAGTAATAAAAAAGCGGATCCTGTTACAAATAATTCTACCAAACAATCCGATAATGATGCTGATAAAACAGAGAAGCCAAAACTAAAAACCTCGTTACCAGACAGTTCAAAAACAACAATTGCAACAGTACCTGATAAAAAAACAGACCCGATTCAAAATAAAAATCAAGCTGATACAACGAGCAGTTTTGCGGGCAATACAAAAGTTGCAGATAAGACTATTAAAAATACAGATTCATGTACCCTTGTGGTTGTGCTTATAAATGTTTATCCGGTATACAAAACGGAGTGCCAAACAACAATTGAAAACTATCTTCGTTCAAACGTGCTGGGTGGGCAAACAGGTATTACATCTTCTCTTATTGACGGGAAAGGAAACTACGGCTGGATTACGATTAACCAACCATATGCCGCAGCTGACTGCGAAAAAGCCAGGTTAGAATTGAAAACAATTCTTCCTAAGCAACTTTATTTCATGCCGGCCGACAAATACAAATTACTGGCATTAGACTCTTCGAAATTAAAACAGCTTGAACTAACCGAGGGTATTGACGATTTTATTAAAATAATCAGTCAGTGGATAAAAGATTAACTTTGTAAATAAATTCTGACGATCAATAAATATGAGCACCGGAGTAAAAAATAAACAAAAGAGCTCTGTCTCTAAAGCAGTAAAATTTCTATGGATTACATTTTTTTCAGGAATTTTTCTTAGCATTCTTCTTATCGCACTTGCTTTTTGGGGTGTATTTGGAGAAATGCCATCTATGGAAGAACTTGAAAATCCCTCCGCTTCTCTTGCGAGTGAAATAATAGCTGCAGATGGTACGCTGATGGGAAAGTTTTATTTGCAGGACCGAAGCAGTGTAGAATACAAAGACATATCAAAAAATGTTATACAGGCACTTGTTGCCACAGAAGATGAAAGATTTTACGCGCATTCAGGTATTGATGGTATCGCAATAGGGCGAGCATTATTTAATTTAGGAACAGACGGCGGTGGAAGTACCATCACCCAGCAATTATCAAAAAATTTATTTACCAACTATTCAAGTTTTGCTCCTCTTCGAATTTTACAAAAACTCAAAGAGTGGATCATTTCTGTACAGCTGGAAAAAAACTTCACCAAAGAAGAAATTATTGCCTTGTATCTGAACACTGTTCCATTTGGAGATAATGTTTATGGTATCAGAAATGCTTCTCTCACATTTTTTCAGAAAGAACCCTCGAAGGTGAACTTAAATGAAGCGGCTGTGCTAATAGGGATGCTGAAAGCAAACACGCTTTACAACCCAAGGAAAAATCTACAACGTTCAACAGAAAGAAGAAATATTGTTTTAGACCAGATGGTAAAAAATAATTACCTGTCTGACGCAGAGGCAAATACAATAAAATCTCAAAGCATCCCGCTCAATTACAAAAAAATTGATGAGACAACCGGAGTGGCTCCTTATTTCAAGGAAGTATTAAGAGATTACATGAAAACATGGTGTAAGGAAAATGAAAGAAAAGACGGTAAAGCTTATAATATTTACAGAGACGGATTAAAAATATACACTACGATTAATCCAAAAATGCAATTATATGCAGAGCAGGCTGTTGCACAACATTTGAGCAGTGTACAGGAAAAATATCATGAAAAAAGCAAGATACAATCCGGCGAAATTTGGGAGGGTCAGGATGTAATCCTTGAAAGATCAATGAAAGAAAGTGAAAGATGGAAAAACATGACTGAAGAAATGATTCCTGAAGCTCAAATCAGGCAATCTTTCAATGTACCAACAAGAATGAAAGTATTCAAGTGGAATGAAAAACGTGAAACGGATACAATCATGACTCCTTTAGACTCGATCAAATATCATAAAACGGTTATTCAAACCGGCTTTATGGTAATGGATCCGTTAACGGGTGAAGTCAAAGCATGGGTTGGCGGTCCGGACTTTAAACGGTTTAAGTTTGACCATGTAAACATTAATACAAAGAGGCAGGTAGGTTCTACATTCAAGCCTTTGTTATATGCATATGCCATTGATAAGATGGAAGGACAGTTTACACCCGAAACAGATCTGCCGGGCGGCCCAATAAGCCTGGGAGGAAGGATGGTACGAGGTGGTGGTGGCCCTCTTGCTGTTTGTCTTGCCTATTCAAAAAACCCCGGCGCTGCTTATCTGATGAATCAGGTAGGACCTAAAAATATGGTTGCATTTGCAAAAGAAGTTGGCATTAAATCACATTTGGATCCAATTCCAATGATTGCGCTTGGGAGTGAAGAAATCAGCATTTTTGAAATGCTTCATTCTTACACTATGTTTCCCAATAATGGCATTTCCACGGAGCCACTGTTTATAACTAGAATCGAAGACCGTAACGGAAATATACTTGAGACCTTCGTGCCGGATCAAAAAATTGTTATGAGCGAATCAGGCGCATACACCATGTGTACGATGATGAAAGGTGTTGTTAGGTTTGGTACAGGTAAAAGATTAAACGGCATGAATATTCCCTGTGAAAAAGCAGGAAAAACAGGGACCACCAATGATAATACAGATACCTGGTATATAGGCTATACCCCTCAACTACTCGCAGGATGCTGGGTGGGATGTGATGATCCATTTTTAAAGATGCCCGGACAGGGTAACTCTATGGCTCTACCTATATGGGGGTATTTTTTCCAAAGAGCAATGAACGATCCAGCGCTGGGTTTAACAAAAAATGCAACGTTTACGCAACCGGAAAGCATGATGGTAGAATCATTCATGGATTATGAAAATTTTGCGGTGAAATATAAAAACGAGCCTGATCTCGAAAACGTTGAAATTGTCAATGGAAATAGTTCATCTGAATATGAAGACTTTAATGGCTCCTCAGAATCAGCAGAGGACAACTACCTGGGGACAGACAGCTTACCCAGGAGACTAAGGTAATAATGCAACTCTTCTGTCATATTCATTTAAAGAGCTGTTATATATTATTTATTTAATAGTTGTTGACACGCTTCCTAATTAAAAAAGCTCGTTTTTGTCTTTTAAATAAAGGGAAATAAACAAAGCCTCTACTTCGCTTTTCTAGGTTCCTTCTTATTTTAATGATCGATTCAGATTATTGTACATGAAAGTACCATCAATAAAAGATGAATCTTAAGTAATTAAATATAAAATAGACTGTTCTAATCCTTTTTTGGTCGCATTTATAATTGAAATTACCGGTTATCAGATCTTACCCAATTATACATTCATTTATAAATACAAAGCTGAATAGGTTAATTTTTGAAGGCGATTTATTTTGACCCATATCAATATAAAAATAAAAAGAGGGAGACTAGCTCCCTCTTTTATACATTTATTCTTCAAGAACAATACTACTGAACAAGCTTCAGCTCAACTCGCCTATTTGATTGTCTACCTTCTTTAGTTTCATTACTTCCTACAGGATGAGCTTTCCCTAATCCCGTGGTGTTAGTTATTCTTGATTGGTCAACACCCTTTGAAACAAGATAATTCAGCACTGCATCCGCTCTTTTAGCAGAAAGTGTCTCATTATAATTATCAGCACCTGTGGCATCAGTATGCCCTGTAATTGACAATTTAACATCTTTATTCTCATTTAAAACTTTTGCTGCCTTGTCCAATTCAGCTTTAGCAGAATTTGATAAACCATAACTGTTTATCGCAAAAAGAATAGGAGCAACATCTAATGTTATCTTAGGGCAACCTCCATTTGAAGGATCTCCGTAGACAGCAGGACAACGATCTTCTTCATCATTTACACCATCCTTATCACCATCAGGCACCGGGCAACCATCAAAACGGGCTACACCGAATTCTTGAGGACATTTGTCATTTTCATCGTTTATGCCATCTTTATCCGAATCCGGAACAGGGCATCCTTGATATTTTGCAATCCCTGCTTCAGTTGGACATTTATCAGCGCTGTCTGTAATACCATCTTTGTCGGTATCAGGACAACCTTTTAAACTAGCCAAGCCTTTAACATCAGGACAATCATCAGCTTCATCCAGTACACCATCTCCATCTCTGTCTGCAGGTATATCTTTTTTATTTGGACTTGGTTTTGGTTCATTAACAGGATCAGAAGTGAGAGAAGAAACGATCCCTATAGAATGAAACAAACTATAATTAGCACGATCAGTTACGGGTACACGGTAAGCGGTATTCAGGTGCAAAAACGCATCTTTTGCAAATTTAAATTGCAGCCCTGCACCTAAGGGTATTTGAGCAACAAATGTGCGACCTGCCAATGCGGCACCAACACCAGCCTGTAAATAAGGAACCACAACATAGTTATCCGTCAATAATTTCAAATTTACATTGGCATCTGCCTCAGCATAAAACTTGCTTGTTGATGGGGTGAATTCAGGGTTACGGTAAGGATAACGTAAAAAACCAGAAGTCAAACGAGCATTAAAATCCAGATGATTACTTAATCCTTCGAAATAGGAAATGGTCAAAGCGGGATTCATACTGCCCATTCTGTACCACTTTTTATCTTCGAGTACTGTTGCAAGTGTATTAACACGCAGATCAGCCGCTGTTTTAAAATCTATCAAAGAAAAATGTACGCCGAAAGAAGGCTTCTTTTTATATGTGTTTTCCTGAGCTGATACCCAGGCTACGCACACAAAAGTAAAAACCAGCATAATCCATTTTTTCATAAACTTCAGTTTTGATGTATAGACAAAAATAATTCCTCCTGCTTGAAACAAGAAATTAATTAAAAATTAGTTTGAAAATAAGCCGAAATGGGCAGTATTAGGTTTTTTGAGGTGAATTTCATAAATCAGAGAGCGTAAAAATGCCTTAACCCCTGATCTTCTCCATAAATATCCTCATGAAGAACCAGTTTCCCGTCTTTCCCTTCAGCAGTTATGTAGGTGAAAAATAAAGGAATCCTTCCTTTGAGCTGTAAAATATGATTTTCTTTTCTGCTTAGCCAGGCATTCAGGGAATCAATTCCCTCAACAGCTGTACCTCTTCGGCTTATTGCATTATCTCTGGCTATAACATAATGAGCCAGCTTTTCCCACTCCTGCACCCGAACACACCCGTGACTTAAAGATCGGTTATCATTACCAAACAGGTATCGCTGATTGGTATCATGCATGTAAACCGAGTATGGATTTTGGAAATTAAATTTAAGCACCCCTAATGCATTGTTGTCGCCGCTTCCCTGAACCACCCGATATGGTATTGTTCCTGAATATTTATGCCAATTAACAGCATGAGGATTAACTGACTGACCTCCTTTTCCCAGAAGCTTATACCCCCTTCTCGCTAAATAACTGGAGTTTCGACGCAGTCCGGGTAAAATCTCTTTGGCAATAATCCCATTAGGGATAGTCCATTCCGGATAAGTTACGATGTCTGTTAAGTAACTATTTAAAATCGGGGTTCTGGTTGATGGCTTTCCTACCACTACTCTTGAATACAATAAATTACGGTTGTTCTCCTTCACATACAGATAAAAGCCGGGAAGATTTACACCTATATAATCATCAGGTAACACATGCTGCAACTGCCTGTGCCGGTCCAGATTCAGATAAATAGTACGAAGTACTTCTTTGTCCGTTCTGTTTAAAAATCCAATCAGCCTGCGTCCGGGTTTACCATCTCTTCCCAAGTCATAATCATCCTGTATTTTAATGATTGTTTTCGCAAGTAAAGCTGAATCAACTTTTCTTGTCATGCTGTCTAGCCACCCGCCCTCTTTTAATCTTATAATAAGAGAGTCGACAAATGCACTTGAATCTTTATAAGGATAACGGAGGTAGGTATAAGACTTTGACAAATCGGCACTGTCAATAAACTTAACTAATGCTTCTTTTAATGACTTATACCCCTCTGTCTGAGGTTCAAGTTCGGCAAGGCCTTCCTTTAATGAACCCACTTTCATTACTTGTCTGAAATAATTATAATAAAAAACAGAGTCTTTAGGTTTAAGATGTTTTCCATACAGCGTATCTACAGATCGCGTACCCTCATGTAAATCTCGCATCATTGACAAAAGAGCGTCAGTTAAAAGCAAATCAAACTTCGCCCACATCTTTGGCTTGCGCCTGATCCCTTTGGAAAGAGAGTCTTTATCGATTTCAATTTTTAAAGAGGTAATACTTGAGCAATGATAACCATCAGGTAATAACCCCAACAAATGAGCATTCTTAATTAAATCAATCAATGTGTCAGCCTTAGCACCCGCAACGGCAGCTTCGCTCCAGACTAACTTATACTGATTACTTTTATAATATTCTTTTACCCACAAAGAACGTTGTAGTACAGCGCTGTCATCGATTTTGACCAAATCCTCTCCGGATGCACTCAACATTTGACTTAGTTCATTTTGAGCAGTAGCATCCATTTTATCCGGATCAGATACAGATATCCAGTTATCTCCGCAAGAAAGAATACATGGAAGAAAAATAAAAAATAATAATCTAAAGGGAAATCCGTGTCGGGTGCTATGATATTTCTTAAGTTGCAAAAGAGGAATTTTTCAGTTGGCTAAATTTAATCATTTGATGATGAAATTCTATAAGTTTTTTATACTTTTTATTCTTTTAGTAGAAGTATTGAGCTCATTTGCACAGCAAAAACCAATTGTTCAGAGTAAAATAGATGATTACAAGAAGGATATAAAAAACGACAGTAATTATGCCATGATCGAATTAAAAACCATCATCCCTGATCTTGTATATGATTTAAGGTATGCAACAACAAATAATTTCACCGGAAAAAGAATCTATCCTGCAGATCTGAATACAACTTTTCTTAGAAGAGCTCCTGCCCTTGCTCTTCGTTCAGTTTATCAAGAGCTGTTAGAAGAAGGTTTAAAATTAAAAATATTTGACGCGTATCGACCCTATGAAGCCACTTGTCGTTTCTGGAAACTGGTCAAAGATGAAAGATATGTTGCAAACCCATCTAAGGGAAGTGGGCACAACAGAGGCATTGCGATAGACTTAACGTTGATTAATGCATTAACAGAAGAAGAAATAAACATGGGAACAGAATTCGATCATTTTAGTGAAACTGCCCATCACAGCTTTAGGAACCTATCTAAGGAGACTCTCCAAAATCGGGAAAAGCTAAAAACAATCATGGAAAAATACGGCTTCAAAGCACTGGAAACAGAGTGGTGGCATTATTTCTGGCCCAATGATAAAAACTATATCATTCTGGATCTCCCTTTTAAAAAATTAGTCGCACTTAGTTCACGGTAATAACTTCCTTAACTGCAGACAAATTTAGTGGCCCGTAAATATGCGGAAAAGTATCGGCAGTAGAAGGACTCCATTCAAATACAAAGCGCGATTCCAGTAAATCTGTTTCTATCACAAGCTTCACCAGATTATGCTGGCCGGAATAATATCTTTCAAGTACACCTTCCACCTGATTTTCTTGTGAACAATGAATAAAGCCTTCCTCCTGCAGAGAGGGCGCTTCATAGTGGCCTTTCTCATTGGCTTTATCCCAAAGTGATTTTGTCGTGATATGATAGATCAATGCCATTTATAAAACTCTTTTTATTTTTCCTGCACGCAAATGAAAATCAGCGAGAACAACAGCCGTTGCTGCTTCCACAATAACAGGTGCTCGTAAAGCTACGCATAAATCATGTCTTCCCTTAACAGAGAATGGTTCCATTTCATTGGTATCCCAATTCAAACTTACCTGCTCTTTTGGCGTGGAAGATGTTGGCTTAATGGCAATTCGGAAAATAAGTTCATTTCCATTGCTGATGCCTCCTACTATGCCTCCTGCATGGTTGGTAACAGTTTTGCCCGAAGCATCTGCAATGGCATCATTATGCTCACTGCCAAACATTGCTGCTGCAGCAAAACCTGTTCCGAATTCTACTCCTCTTACAGCGGGTATAGCAAATAAAATATGAGACAATGATGATTCCAGTGAATCAAAATAAGGTTCTCCCAATCCTACTGGCAAGCCATTCACTCTGCATTCAACAATACCTCCCACAGAATCCTTCGCATCAATCCCTCTTTGTAACCCCGCTTCCGCATCCTTCAGCCCTCCGATTTCTGTAATGACTGCTTCAATCTTAACATCTTGCATCAGTTTTTTAGCAATGGCGCCCGCTGCAACTAAACCTGTAGTGAGTCGCGCACTGAAATGACCACCACCCCTGAAATCTTCAAAGCCTCCAAATTTCTGATGCGCTACCCAATCGGCATGACCCGGACGCGGAATGCTTCGTTGCTTTTCATAATCTGCACTTCTAGTGTTGTTATTTTCAAAATAAATAGCAAGAGGGAATCCTGTTGTTATTCCATTAAAAACACCGCTTTTGAATATCGGAAAATCAGCTTCTTGCCGAGGCGTTGTTCCTTTTTGCTTCCCTCCTTTTCTTCGTTCAAGATCTGTAAGCAAATCGTCTTCACTTAATGATAATCCGGCCGGACATCCATCAATAACAATGCCTACACCCGAACCATGTGATTCGCCAAAAATCTGAACCCGAAATGCTGTACCAAAACTATTCATGCTACAATACAAATAAACAATATGGTTAAATATACGCGATCCCGATTAGTTATACAAAACAGATGCGCCCAGTTTACTTAAGTGATCAAAAAAAGCAGGATATGATTTGTCTATGGCATTGGCCTCTTCAATATCAACTTCACCATATGCTTTCAATGCAGCAGTTGCACAAGCCATGGCAATACGGTGATCATGTCGTGAGTGAACTTTAGCTGAATGCAACCCTGTTCCTCCATTCACAATCATCAGATCATCCTGTAATTCTATTTTGATTCCCATCTTACCAAATTCCTCCTGAAGAGTCAGTGCACGGTTACTTTCTTTATGGGTTAATCTTGATGTTCCTTCAATCACAGTACGTCCATTGCAAAAAGAAGCAAGTGCAACAACAGGCGGAAATAAATCGGGACATTCCGTTGCATTAAAATGAAATGGCTTCATCTGTCCGGGTCCAACAATAATTTGTGATGGCTCAACCGACATCACTGCACCCGCATCCATCAATGCCTGTAAAATTGCTTTGTCAGCCTGTGTTGAAAAAGGATCCAGTCCCGCTACCGTTACCGGACCTGCAATCGCACCGGCTACCAGTAAAAATGAAGCACCGCTCCAGTCGCCTTCAACCGTATAATCAATTTTATTTTTTATTGGAGGTTGGTTACCATGGAAATAAAACTCCTGATATGATTTATTTTCAGGAACCTGTAATCCAAACTGTTTC